>Ga0315336_1005889_pt1 | contig 13011 bp, 10 predicted proteins | sample ASW5metaG_FD_204512 | JGI IMG/M metagenome (GOLD analysis project Ga0315336, IMG submission 204512) | Ammonia-oxidizing marine archaeal communities from Monterey Bay, California, United States - ASW #5 | ecosystem: Environmental > Aquatic > Marine > Intertidal zone | place: USA: California...
ACCCCTTTCAGAAGACATCGCAAGAAAGATTGGGCATTCGACGGGTACTCTTTTGCTTGATGAGGCGGGAGGCAAAGGCGCAATCGCAGTTGGTCATGACATGCGACCGAGCAGTCACACCTTGGTGGCGGCACTTAAAGAAGGCGTTCTCGCATCTGGGGCGGATGTTATTGATGTCGGGTTAGTTGATACCCCCTTTGTTGCTTTTGCGGTGAACCATTTGGGTGCGATTGGGGGTATTCAGACAACAGCTTCTCATAATCCGATTCAATACAACGGTTTTAAAATTTGCAGGGCTAAAGCGAAGCCTGTTGGCATGGGTTCAGGGCTTGAACTAATCGAGAAGATGGCAAACGATTGCGAGGGTCTAACAAATTATGAAACAAAAGGGAGTGAATCCTCCGTTGATTTATGGGGAGCATACAAAGAACATGTGTTTGAATATGTTGACCCAAAAATCCAATCTGGCGAGGTGACAATTAGGGCAGCCATCGATGCTTCAAACGGAATGGCTGGCACGATGGTGCCTAAATTGTTTCGTGATGTTGCGGGGTTAGAACTTGTTGAGATTAATTTTGAAAATGACAAAGGAACTTTTGTACATGAACCAAATCCCCTCGTGGATGAAAATCTTCAACAAACTCGAGATGCTGTCACTGAACAGGGGTGTGACGTAGGGATTTGTTTCGATGGTGATGCTGACCGATGCATGGTAATTGACGAGAAGGGTGGAATTGTCGGGTGCGATTTAATTACTGCGTGGCTTGCTCCAAAATTCTTGGCGCATGAAGAGAATGGTTCAATCGTATTTGATTTACGTTCAAGCCATGCTGTTGCCAATGCAATTGAAAGTGCAGGGGGCATCGCAGTAAAAAGTAGAGTAGGTCATGTCTTTATGAAACAAGCGATGGCAGAACATGACGCTCCTTTTGGCGGTGAACTTTCAGGTCACTTTTATTTCAGAGATAACTTTTACGCTGACAGTGGCGCGATGGCCTTTGCGGCAGTTATTAGTGCTTTGGTCTCGGGTACCGAAACGATGAGTGAACAGATTGCTCCACTTCGTACGTATGTCCAGAGTGGCGAGATCAATTTTGAGACTCCAGACAAAGAAGCGGCAATGGAATCGTTGATCGCTTCATTTCCTGAAGCAACAGTAAATCGCCTTGATGGCGTGACAATCGAACTCGATTCTTGGTGGTGCAACGTTCGGGCTTCAAACACAGAGCCATTGCTCAGATTAAACCTAGAAGCCTCATCTCAGTCCGAAGTCACGGCTCTTATTGCCAAAATTTCACCCCTCCTTGGTACCCCTGTCTCTCACTAATAATTTACCTCTGAGGTTTAGGTTGTTATTCACCGGCGATTGTGCCGTGCCAGGGCGAGGAAGCGGTTGCGTGGAGTTTTCGTGGAATGCGGCCAGAACGATAGCCGTAGTAACCGGCATCGCAGGCGAGTTTCATAGCACGAGCCATTTGGACTGGGTCGGTAGCATGGGCAATACCGGTATTGAGCAATACGCCATCAGCGCCAAGTTCCATCGCAACAGCCACATCACTTGGGGTTCCGACTCCTGCATCAACAATCACGGGGTACATAGGGTCTCCACCATGCTCGGGATTTTTTAGTAACTCGATGCAGAGTTGAATGGCACAAGGGTTTGCGATTCCACGTCCTGTTCCAATAGGGCTACCTGCAGGCATTACGCACGTTGCTCCTGCGTCTCTGATACGGGTTGCCATGATTGGATCATCACTTGAATAACACATGACGGAAAAACCATCAGCGACAAGCTCTTTGCATGCTTCCAGTGTGCCAACCGGGTCAGGGAGTAATGTAGTTTTATCACCAAGGACTTCCAACTTCACCCAACTGCTCCCAGCATTATCAAGTTGTTCCAAAATATCTCTGCCAAGCCTTGCGACTCGCACAGCATCTTCAGCAGTAAAGCAACCAGCGGTATTTGGGAGAATAGTGTACTTGTCACAATCGATAAAATCAAGAATAGAACGACCTTGATCATCAACAAGTCGTTCACGGCGAACGGCGACTGTAACCGCAGAGCATCCACTTTCTTCCAAAGCCATTTGCATTGATTCGTAGTCAGGATACTTGCCAGTGCCCACTACTAGGCGGCTTGTTAACGAAATCTCATTAAGTTGAAGTGGCGGAATGCTGTTCATCGTTAGGGCTGTCATAGTTATCCTCCTCCGACAAGGGAAACAACCTCAACAGTGTCTCCATCTTGTAGAACATATGTATCTCTCTCTTTGAATGGTATCAACTCATTGTTCACTTCTACAGCACATAACTTATCCGATAGTTTCATTTCAGAGAGCAATTCATTCAGGCATGTTGTTTTTGTTTGTATCTTCTCGCCGTTAACCGTAATCATAGTCCCTACCTTACATTAAGAAGAGGAAAGTGATAAGAATAAAAATCGGAACGAGCACAGGAATACTGTATTTAAACATATAACCGAAGAAAGAGGGCATTTTGATGCCTTCTTGTTCAGCGATCGCTTTCACCATGAAGTTTGGTCCGTTGCCAATGTATGTCATAGCTCCCATAAAGACAGAGCCTAAACTTATCGCGATGAGCAACGAAATTGGGACGCTCCCATCATTCACTGCAAGCATTTCGCCATCTGGTAGTGATTTTGCGAGATTGAAAAACACAACATACGTTGGGGCGTTGTCAAGAAAACTCGACAAAGTCCCCGTTGACCAGAAAAATTGCCATGGTTGGTTCATGGATGCCGTGATTGTGTCGCCACTTGCTCTCAATACAGCAAGTGGAACTTGCATTGTAATGAAAATTCCAGAGAATAAAGCAGCGACTTCTACTATTGCACCATAGGTAAAATTGTTTGCCTTCCGAATAACAGCTTTTGTCGAGAGTAGCGAAAGAGCCACAAAGAAAAGCATGACAAGTTCCCTCATGTAGGGGAATGGGTGCCATGATGTGCCAATGAGCTCTTTGTTCGGATCAATAAATGCTGCTGAAGCGATGATTCCTGCAATGTAAATGAAGTTGACAGAACCTTGAATTTTGATTGGTTTTTGTTGTGTTTTATCTTTTCTATGAGAGTACTCCGTTTCTTTTCGCCAGAGGAAACTGTCCCAAACGTAATAGATAAGGAGCATGATGGCACAGGCGACCGCCCAGATTGGCCAAAGACCTAATGTCCAAAGAAATGGGACGCCACGTAAATACCCAAGAAAGAGTGGCGGGTCGCCAATTGGAAGAAGAGTGCCCCCGATGTTACTGACAAGGAAAATGAAAACTACAATCGTATGGACAACATGTTTTCTTTGTGAGTTTGTACTGAGAATCGGTCGTATCAGAAGCATGCTCGCCCCAGTTGTACCGATGAAACTTGCAGATATAGCGCCGATTGCAAGAAATGCTGTATTGACCTCAGGTGATGCTTCCAAATCACCTGAAAGGTAAATGCCACCGCTGATTACATACAAACTAAAAAGAAGAATAATAAAAGGGATAAAATCCGCCATGATTGCGTGGTCGAGCATCGGACCAATTGACTCATGCCCAGATGTCCAAATCATGTACCCAATGGTGCCAATAGCACAGAGCATTGCGACAAAATATCGATGTAAATTATTCTCCCACCAATGGTGTGTAGATTTGAGGAGCGGAAGAAGTGCAATTGACCCAAGAATGAGGAGAAATGGAATGATTCCGATATACCAGTATGGTGGCATATGTACTTGAGGATGTGTTTCGTGTAATCCATGATGACCGTTGAGCCAAATGCCAAGCCAAATTGCAATAGCAAATGATGTAACAATGCAAAGAACAGAAATAAATTTGGACGGCTTAGGATTCGGAGCAACGTGATTCATAGTGAAAGGTGGGCAGGATACTCGCTACTTTGCTTGAGATGTGATTCGAGTGACAAGATTGAGATTTTCGATTAACCACCGTGCGAATTCCGCTTTTGTGCAATGCGTCGGCGGGTTCAACTCACTGCCATCTTTGAGTAGTATCGTCGCGTTAATTTTTGAAGATTCCATTGTTTCAAGGGGATTAGCAATAATTGCATCAACACCCTTTCGGATCAATTTTGCGTGAGCGGCATCGCGTAGCTCCTCTTGTTCTTCTAGCGCAAAAGCGATAATCCGCTGGTCTTCTCTCGAATGTTCTGAAATTGAGGCGACAATATCTTGAGTTGGTACGAGGTCAAGTGTCATCGATTCTCCTCGTTTTAATTTTCCGTCTACTTGCCCGCCTTTTGGTGTGTAGTCGGAAACAGCAGCAGCCATGATAAGAATGGAGTGCGATTGCCAAAATTCATCCAATTTTGCTTTTAAGTCTCGCGAAGAGCTAAAAGGGAAGGCTTGTAAGCGTGGGTGGGAAGTTGGACTGATAGTGCGAGGTCCGTGAAGGAGGGTTACTTCGTATCCCGCATCAGCAGCAGAAATAGCGAGAAGTGCTCCGAGTTTTCCTGATGAGCGATTGCCCAAAAATCGCACTTCGTCTATTGGCTCTTGGGTGCTACCCGCTGTGATGAGTATTCGCGTGGGGTGTAAATGGGGGGGTAAATCGTTCATTTTAAGAAAAGATGCTCTGGGTCGTAGAGGTATTCTCCACCGATGATACTATGTGCAATAGGGTGGTAACACATTCTCATATCTTATGGCACGAAAACTACGTAGAAAAATTGGCGAAATCCTCATTGATGAGGGGCAGATTACAGCAGAGCAACTGGATGATGCCCTCGAAGTAGCGTCTGGCACTGCAAAAAAAATTGGCGAAGTCCTTCAAGAGAAGGGTCTGTGTGATGAAAAAGCCATCGTTAAAGCTCTAGCAGAACAATTTGGTATGACCTTTATCGCCCTTGACGGGTCGGACGGGGAGCCAATCCCAGATATGGATCTTATTCCAAAAGATGTCATACAAAAGCACACAATTGTGCCACTTGGAAAAAGTAATGACAAATTGCAACTTATCATTCATGACCCCCTGAATTTAGAACTGCTCGATTTGCTCCGTTTTCGTTTGAACTGTGAGTTAGAACCAGTGCTCTCTACAAAATCGGCAATCCAGTCGTATATCTCAAAAGAAACTGGAACCCAAGGCAGTGTGCTTGAAGAGACCTCGCTGATTACAGATTCTGTAGACGTATCTGTTGACCGAAGTGTAGACAAGTCTGTCGATGCCTCGATTGATGTCGATGATGATGACCAGGCCCCTATTGTTAAACTTGTTGGACGCTTCATAACTGAGGCTGTTCGTAACCGAACTTCAGATATTCACATTGAACCGATGGAAGACAGAGTAGTTCTACGCTACCGCATCGATGGTGTGTGTCATGTTCGTGACAATCTTCCCAAGCGAATGCAGTCCGCCATTCTTGCACGTTTGAAATTAATGGCTGGTGTGAATATTGCTGAAAAGCGAATCCCGCAAGATGGTCGAATTAAGATGGGAGTCGACAATGAGCAGATTGATTTTCGTGTGAGTTGTTGCCCTGCATACCACGGTGAATCAGTGGTATTGCGAATTCTTAGGCCTGAAGCAGTTCGCATTGGTTTACGAAACATTGGTTTTGAACAGGAAAACTTTGATGCGTTCATGAAACTCATTCGTCGGCCTAATGGAATTTTACTTGTCACTGGTCCTACCGGCTCTGGCAAAACGACGACGCTCTATTCAGCACTCGACATATTGAATAGACCAGACAGAAAAATTATTACTGCTGAAGATCCGATTGAATATAGTTTTGCTGGAATTAATCAGTGCCAAGTACGAGATTCAATTGGACTTACTTTCTCGTCTATTCTTCGGGCAATGTTACGACAAGCGCCAAACGTTATTCTTGTTGGCGAAATTCGTGACCGTGAAGTTGCTGATATCGCAATTCAAGCGGCATTGACGGGTCACTTAGTTTTCTCCACTTTGCATACAAATGATGCCCCATCTGCGATTACTCGCCTCATTGACATGGGAGTGAAACCCTATCTTGTCGCGAGTTCTATCCAAGCAATTATGGCCCAGCGGCTTATTCGATTGCTTTGCGATGACTGTAAAGTCAAGGATGATAAACCAGATCCTAAATATTTAAAAATTGTAGATATCACCGAAGAAGAAGCCGCAAGTGGTAATATTCAAAAAGCAGTAGGGTGCAGCAAGTGTGGCAACCTTGGGTACCGAGGCAGAAAGGCAATCTTTGAGATGATGGTGATGAATAACGAGATAAGAGAGTTAGCATTTAACAGAGCACCTCTTGGTCAAATCCGTCAAGCAGGAATTCGAGCAGGTATGAGAACACTTGTCGAGGATGGTAAGATTAAAATTTTACGAGGTGATACAACTCCTGAAGAAATTGCACGCTTTGCACAAGCAGAAGCTTTACTTGAGGGAAATGTTGATATTTAAAACAACGAGTTAATACTACATTATGTCCACAATACAAATAGATCGATTACTTGATACCGTTGTACGAACAGGAGCATCCGACTTGCATCTTACTGTTGGACGTAAGCCAACCCTTCGATTGCACGGTGGATTAAAAAATTTAGATACAAAAGTTCTTGACGGTGACGATTGCGTTGCGTTGATGAAACAGATTACACCAGAGAAAGCGCAGCAGGAACTTCAGGAAGAAGGAAGTTGTGACTTTGGCTTTGCGTTTGGCACTGAAGCACGCTTTCGTGTTGCAATTTTCAGGCAAAGAGGTGACGTTACATTAGTGTTGAGACTCATTCCAAATCAACTTCTCACGTTTGAAGAAATTGGGTTGCCTCTAATTCTTAAAGAACTCATTCGTCGTCCACGCGGGTTGTTTATTGTGACAGGACCAACGGGTTCAGGTAAAACAACTTCTCTTGCAACGATGATTGATTATGTCAATACTAATTTGGAACGTCACATTGTCACGGCAGAAGATCCCATTGAGTACTATCACTACCATAAAAAGTCGATTGTGAATCAACGCGAGGTGGGTAACGATGTGCCAAGTTTCTCTGAAGCACTACGGCGTGTTCTGCGTGCAGACCCAGACGTTATTCTCGTGGGTGAAATGCGTGACTTGGAAACAATTGAAGCTGCTATTCAAGCAGCAGAAACTGGTCACTTGGTTTTCGCAACATTGCATACGACTGGTGCATCGGGAACCATTAACCGTATTATTGATGCATTCCCAACAAACCAACAAGAACAAGTCCGCGTCCAACTCTCAACAGCGCTCATTTCTGTTCTATCTCAGGTATTGTTACGAAGAATTGATAAACAGGGCAGAATCGCTGCCTATGAATTTCTTGTTGTCACCCCAGCAGTTGCCAACCTAATTCGTGAAAATAAGACGTTTAGAATCGACTCCGCAATCCAAACAGGTCGTAAATTTGGCATGCAGTTACTCGATGATCACCTCTGGACACTCTACGAAAAGGGCATGATTGATGCTGAAGAGATGATTGATAAAGGTCGTGATTCCAACAGTTTGACTCAGAAAGTGCATACGGCGGGCGGTAAAGTGGGCCGCAGCGAACTTGACGATCCTTCATAAATCTCGAATAATCACCTTTTTGCCCCTTGAATTCTACCCACGAATAACGAATAATCTAAGTGGCAAAAGGATAAAACTACGTTCTACTAGTTGTCAGGGATGTTTTATTCGCAAATGATGTGTCAAGCGATGCACAGCGCCTTTTCTAAACAAGTAGTAAACATTCACTTCTAAAACATGGAAAAAAAATCAACGAAATCAAAAACAAAGAAAGTTGACCCAACGCAACTTAAGGGTCGCCGGTTTGGCAGAGTCTTGACCAAACTCGGAAAGTTGACTCGGGACCAAGTGCACGAAGCATTGTCTGTTCAAAAGGTAAGCAAAAAAAAGGGGGATACAAAAAAAATTGGTCAAATTATGTTAGAAATGGACCTTATAAGTGAGGGTGATATTTTAGTTGCCCTCGCAGGTCAGGCTGGCCTCGCATTCAGGGAACTTGATGCAGAATCAATCCCCCAAATCGCATTCGATACATTGCCTGCAGAAAGTGCGACGACGTACCAAATTGTCCCTGTTGATTACAGCGAATCCTCAAAAGTGTTAACTATCGCAATGAAATCGCCAGACAATTACAGGGCGGTTGATGACCTTCGGTTGTTAATGGGCTTCAAAGTTGAAGCGATCGTTTCACCGCCAGGTCAGATTGATGAGATAATCAAAACTCGTTACTCGGCTGGTGGCACTTCTATGGCTGACATGATGGCCGACCTTGACAATAGTGATTTGGGAGGCTTTTCTGGAGATGACGACTCTACAGATTTATCCAAACTTGCTTCAGCTGCTTCGGATAATAAAATTGTTCGGCTCATTAACTTAGTTTTGTTGCAAGCTATTAAAGACAAAGCATCTGACATTCACTTTGAGCCATTTGAAGAAGAATTCAAAATGCGATATAGAATTGATGGTGTATTGTACGAAATGGTGCCACCTCCAATGCACCTTGCGATGCCAATCGTATCCCGTATTAAAATTATGGCTAACCTCGATATTTCAGAGCGCCGACTTCCTCAAGATGGTCGAATTGAATTGACGGTATCTGGTTCACCAGTTGATTTACGTGTTTCGATTCTACCCACGATGTTTGGTGAGTCAGTAGTTATGCGAGTCCTAGACCGTTCAAATGTTCAACTGAGTATGGACAAAATTGGGTTGCGTGCTTCTGATTATGAAAAAATGGCAGACATTATTCAGCGGCCGAATGGTATTGTTGTTGTCACAGGCCCAACTGGCTCTGGTAAGACGACTACTCTTTATTCTGCGCTCACAGAACTGAATACTCCAGAAACGAAAATTCTGACCGCTGAGGACCCAGTTGAATATGACATCGATGGCCTTGTGCAGTGCCAGGTGAACACAGACCAAGATTTGACATTTGCAAGTTTGCTCCGTTCATTTTTACGGCAAGATCCAGATATTATTCTTGTTGGCGAAATTCGTGATTTAGAAACTGCGCAAATTGCTGTGCAAGCATCGCTGACAGGTCACCTTGTTTTTACAACGGTTCACACGAACGATGCACCATCGACCATTCTTCGCTTGGTTGATCTTGGAGTTGAATCATTTTTGATCACTGCAACCGTTGAAGCGATTGTTGCGCAACGTCTCGTAAGACGAATTTGCACACAATGTAAGGAAGAATACAAGCCATCCTCAGAAGAATTGCTTGAATTAAAATTGCATCAAGAGGATGTCACAGATCGAACGTTCTATCGTGGCAAGGGTTGCTCGGTGTGTAACAATAGTGGTTATCGAGGCCGACTTGCCTTGTTTGAAATTATGGAGTTCGATGACTCTCTGCGTGAACTTGTTCTTTCACAAGCTTCTACCGCTGTGTTGCGAGTTGAAGCACAAAAAAGAGGGATGCGAAGTTTGCGAGAGAGTGGTTTGCTTGCCATTTACGATGGCCAGACAACTATTGATGAAGTTGTTCGAGAAACGATGCTCGATGAGTAATAATTGATGTGGCGCTTGTCGCCGCAACGGAGTGTAATGCATGCCTACCTATGTCTATGAAGCCTTGAACGCAGCCGGGAAACCTGAAAAGGGTCGCATTGAAGCGGATAGTAGTGATGCTGCAATTGCTGCAATACGTCAAAATGGATTCTTCCCTACAACAGTTCGGGAAGAAAAAATCAAAGGTGGTTCTTCAAAACCTGATAACAAAAAAGAAACGAAGAAGAAAAAGGCGAAGAAGAAAAAGGGCGGTATGACCATTTCTATTGGCGGTGTTAAGACTAAAATTCTTACGCAATTCACTCGCCAATTGTCTACACTGCAAGATGCTGGATTGCCGCTGTTACGTTCCTTGCAGATTCTTGAACAGCAACAAAAACCCGGCAAATTGAAATCGATTCTCGCTGATGTTGTTGAAGATGTCGAATCGGGTACGGCTTTGTCTGATGCGATGAGTAAGCATGGCAAGGCATTTGACCGCCTCTATTGCAAAATGGTCGCTGCGGGTGAGATTGGAGGTGTGCTTGATGTTATTTTGCAACGTCTTGCAAACTTCATGGAAAAAGCGGAACGTCTTAAAGCTCGAATTAAAGGTGCAATGATTTATCCGATTTGCGTCATCGTTGTTGCAGTCGGCATTGTGACGGGCATTATGTACTTCGTTATTCCAAAGTTTAAGGATATCTTCGACGATTTTAATGTCACGCTTCCCGGCCTAACGCTTTGGCTTATCGACGCAAGTTTATGGGTTGCAGGTACGCCTGAAGGAAGAGAACAGGCGATTCCCGGTTGGCTCTGGATGGCTGCAGGGCCATTTATCATTTTCTTTTTCTTTAAAATTATTCGTAAAACAAAAGCAGGGCGTGCGGTAATCGATATTGTTCTGATGAAAATTCCTGTTATTGGCAACCTTGTTGAAAAAACATCTGTTGCAAGATTCACAAGAACGCTCGGCACTCTTATTGCTGCTGGTGTGCCTATTCTTGAGGCTGTTCTTATTACCCGCGATACTTCAGGTAACCATGTATACGAAAAAGCATTGACAGGTGTGCACGATTCAATCAGGGAGGGTGAATCTGTCGCTGACCCTCTTCGCGAAGCTAAGGTATGCGATTCTATCGTTGTCAACATGATTGAAGTTGGCGAAGAGACTGGCGATTTAGACGTGATGCTCGTGAAGGTTGCAGATAATTATGATGAGGAAGTCGATGTTGCAGTGACAGCGTTGTTAAGTTTGCTAGAGCCAATGCTCGTTGTTGTTCTTGGCGGCATTGTTGGAACAATTGTGCTCGCGCTCTTTATGCCACTTGTAAAAATGATTGAATCTGTATCGGATTCGGGGTAATCCACAGATGACTACTTCGAACACCAACATGAAGAAAGCTTTTACGCTTATTGAACTTCTCATCACGATTTCAATTATCGTACTTCTTGTTAGCATTTTGACAGTGGCATTAACTTCGGCTCGTACTTCAGCGCAAATTGCTGAAACGCAGTCAAGGTTAACTTCGTTAAAGCAAGCGACTGCACGTTTTAAGGAAGACGTTGGTTACTACCCAGCAGTTCTCGATACAAATCGAACGCTTGCGAACTTCCCTGTTTTTCCAGGGCCAACAACTGGCGCACCTCAGCAAACATACCGAGGTCAAGTCCAAAATTGGTATTCCCTTACAAGCCCCGCGGAATATTTAATCGGGTACGGAAACAGAGCGCAAGATGGGTATGGGCGTCTTCCAAACTCTCAACCAAATGATCCTAGTTTTCTGGAACAACCTCAACTTGGAATTCGTCATCCAGGCATGGACGGTGTTTGGAGGGCTACAGATAGTATGTCTGGAAACGGTGGTGACTGGGGTATAAACGATCGCGCTCCATTTGACAGAGGTAAGTTATATGGCCCTTACCTTGAAGTAGAAAACGAGCAAATGTTTGGTCGTCTTGGTTTTGAAAGTGGTAGCACAATCCCACTTACTGATCCAGTGACAGGGCAACTGAAAATATGCTACCCAGGCGATCCTGAATACAATCCAGACAATCCGATGGTTATTGTTGATACATGGGGAACGCCTATTCGATATTACCGAACGTTGTATCCACTGCCGTTTGACTTAACGAAACCGCAAATGTCAATCGCAAAGACGTATCCACCGAGCAATTCGTATGCCCGCCCAACAATGAGCGATTATTTTGTGTTGCGTCCCTCGGAATTTGAAGAAGGCAAAGTGATCGATGCCTCCTTGCCCGATTACATGAATGGTGTTTCGGAAGATACGGGCGACACATCAACAACAATGGAATTGCAAACGGGGCAGTTCGCATACTTTTCAGCGGGCCCAGATCAGCAAAGCAATTCCTCAATGCGAGTGGATGCTTTTGGTCTTCCTGATAATGACGACATAAATGGGACAGATGAATCGAACGCGGACAACATAGTTGAAGTAGGACCATAGTGAACGAAATACATACAACTCAACGAATACGCCCAGGCTTCACCTTGATTGAAATGTTGATTGTTATCTTTATTATCGCATTACTCGCAGCCCTTACGCTTGGGATTTCGAGTAGCGTCATGCGGAGCGCAGAAAAACGGAATACTGAAGATGTCCTCAAATTGTTGACCATGGCATTGGAAGAATGGGAAATTGAAAAAGGGCACGCCATCACATTCGATGGCTATCTTTGGGTAGATGGTGGTAGATATGATATTCAACTTGGCGGGATTGATGGTCTTGAAGCCCCGTCATTTGCCGAACAAGGTGTTCAAAATGAAGACATGTTGCAAGCGATGGGAATTAGAATGGTTGCTTTTATATTAGCGCTGCAACAATCGGAAACATCAAGTGATGTACTTTCTAAAATTTCAGAAGATCATTTTTGTAAAACTTCTGGAACTGGCTCTAATGCAATTCATACTAGCGACCTTTGCAACATTGATGGAGATCATTCGCCGGTTGTTGTTGATGCATGGGGAACGCCCATTGGAATTGTGTTTCCCGGACGTAATTTCGCCGATGCTAACCAGCAATCAAATCAAACGTCAATTGCCTTTGACCAAAGTGGTGACCAGACAGTTCGCGATGAAGCGGAGGATGGGCTCGGTTCTTGCTTAAATGAACGTCCGTATTTTGTTTCTGCGGGTCCAGACCGAAAATGGGGGTACCGTTTTCAATCAAATGGACTGAACTCGGGACCAGGTAAAGAAGTTCCACTTAACTCTGGGATATATCCGTGGGAACACTCCATCGATAATGTCTATTCCTATGAACCATATCTTGTGGAGAGTGCACGGTGAGTTATAAACGCCTTCATCTCAGAAGCCAAGTTGGTCACCCTCGTTCTGTTTGTAATGGGTTTACTCTTGTTGAGTTGATTGTTGTGATAGTCATCATGGCAATTCTTTCAGGATTGAGCGCAATGGCGTATCAAAAAATAGCAGCTGATTTGCGTATGTCCTCTGCAAGAAACACAGTTACGGCAGCTCTTGACAATGCAAGGTCTATTGCAATCAAACATAATCGCTATGTAAT
>Ga0315336_1005892_pt1 | contig 13009 bp, 8 predicted proteins | sample ASW5metaG_FD_204512 | JGI IMG/M metagenome (GOLD analysis project Ga0315336, IMG submission 204512) | Ammonia-oxidizing marine archaeal communities from Monterey Bay, California, United States - ASW #5 | ecosystem: Environmental > Aquatic > Marine > Intertidal zone | place: USA: California...
GCCCTGCACTTCCTTTTTCTCTTCGACGTCCGTCATCTCGATCCGGTTTTCCCATACCGCCTCGGTATAATAGTCAACGTTCACAGCATCCACGCGGCAGAGTTTTTTATCCAGGTCGAGATCCATTGACATGTACCGGTTCCCGAGATGCTGATAGATCGCGTCCTTGTAGAGAGTGCCGCGCGCGCCGATGGGGTCGATTTCCCCGATGACTTCTGAACCGTGAAAGATTTCTACGTTGTAATCGGTCATGCCGCGAAGATTGACGCCGCGTGCGGGGTAATCTGAAAGCGCATACCGATAGCAGTCGTGGTAGGGAACCAGGGTTTCATCGACGGCGAGCACCTGTGTGGCGACACCAAAGGCCGGGCCTTCGAAGAGATCCTCTTCCGGTCGCAATGGATGCTCGTAGGCGGCGCAGGGGAGGTGCTGCAGGATGATGTAGGGATTGTTTGCGTTCAGCCATGCGCGTTCGATGGGCGCTTCGAAAATGAATTTCGGATGATTTACGAGATACTGGTCTACCGGAGTATCCTTTGCCGCGTAGACGATGACCGCCTGTTTTCCTTTTCGGCCGACACGACCTGCCTGTTGCCAGAAACTGGCCACGGAGCCGGGATGTCCGGAAAGAAGGCACAAGTCCAGGTCCCCGATGTCAATTCCCAGTTCGAGAGCATTGGTGGTGATGATGGTGTTGATTTTCCCTTCGAACAGATCCTGCTCGAGTTTTCTGCGTTCGTTGGGGAGAAGGCCGCCGCGGTACGGCTTGATCTTGTTTCGCAATTGGGGGTGTCCGTCCACAACGGCGCGATAGAGACGCTCCACCTGCTGTCGTGCGCGGGCGAAGCAGATCGTCCGCACCCCGGCATCCGCCGCGGCGCGCACCAGGGGCACAAAGATGGAGCCGGTGCCCTTGCGATACATCGCCGATCCCTGGCCTCGAACGAGTTCGGGGTTCACGAAGTAGAGATCGCGGCGCGGCCGGGGAGCGCCATCGCGAGACACAACACTGAACGTCCGGTGAAACAGGGCCTGAACATGTTCGCCCGGATTGCCGACGGTGGCGGAACAGCAAACGAATACCGGCCTGCTTCCATGAATCTCGCAGGCGCGGAGAAGTCGGCGGAAGACGTTGGAAACATGTGACCCGAATGCTCCGCGATACATGTGAACCTCGTCGACCACGATATAACGAACGCGCCCGAGGAAGCTTTTCCACCCCCGATTGTGATTGGGCAGGATGCCGGCGTGGAGCATGTCAGGGTTGGTAATGACAAAATCCGCGGAGCGCTGAATGTTCCGTCGTTCCTCCCGCGGGGTGTCGCCATCGAAAGTTCCGAGCTTTCGATTTCCGGTCGCGGCATGCATCAGCCGCCCCAGCGTTCCTTCCTGGTCTCGCGAGAGGGCCTTGGTCGGATAGAGGAGCATGACCCCGAACGGCGCGTCGGCGGTAATGTACTCGTTCAGAATCGGTAGAAGAAAGGAGAGTGTTTTCCCGCTGGCGGTATGCGACACAAGCAGCGTGTCCTGGTTGCCGCCGATCAAATCGAATGCCTCTGCCTGGTGAGAATAGAGGGTGCTGATTCCGTCTTGCGACAGTACCTGCACCAGGCGGGGATCCAGCGTCGAAGGAAAAGGACTGCAATCTCCGTCGGAAGCATCAAGCACATGATGTGCTTTGATCTGCTTATCGAACTTCTGTTCAAGGAACCGAGTGACTTCCCGCAAACCCGGCATGGTTACGACCTCCTGATTTGGTTTGTAGCGGATCGGGGAGGGCAGGTCACGGGAAAAGCGGGATCAATATGTGCAAACGGACGAATTCCGGATCCGAAAATGGTGCCGGTATTGGTTTCTTCGCGAACCCGGTGATCCCCGCTTACCCGATATCCCGGACGCACCGGAAACCCATATTTCCGGTCGAACTATCAGGCGTGTTGGATGTGCGGGCCGCGACGCGATACCGGTTGCAGTAGGATTCGTGGCAAAGATATGATCCGCCCCTCATGACTTTTCGATCCCCCGCGGCAGGGCCGTGAGGATTGGTGCGGGGTCCCTCGAGATGAAACGTGGGGGACCACCAGTCCAGGCACCATTCCCATACATTTCCGGTGATGGAGCGGAGTCCGAATCCGTTCGGGGCGAATGCGTTGGCGGGAGCCACGCCGGGATAGCCGTCCTCCCCCGAGTCCCGGTAGGGAAAATCGCCTTGCCAGATGTTACAGCGGTGCTTGCCTCCGGGGGTGAGATCGTCTCCCCAGGCGTATCGTTTTCCCACCAGGCCACCCCGCGCCGCGTACTCCCATTCGGCCTCGGTCGGCAGGCGCTTTCCCGCCCATTTACAATAGGCGTCGGCGTCGGCCCAGGAGACGTGGGTGACGGGATGATTCCACCTGCCTTTAAGCTGGGACCCCGGTCCCTCGGGCCGGCGCCAGGAGGCGCCTTCCACTTTGCACCACCACTCCAGGCCGTGCACCGTATCCTGAACGAGTTCACGTGAACGGCCCGCAGGCACCTGGGTGTGGAATACGAAAGACCAGCCGAATTGCTCGGCCTCGGTTTTGTAGTGATTCGCTTTGACGAAGTCGGCGAACTGCCGATTGGTCACGGCACAGGAATCAATATAAAAGGAGTCGAGTTCGATATCCCGAACCGGACCCTCCCCATCTGCGGGGAAACCGATATCCTCATCGGTCCCCATCAGGAACTTCCCCCCGGGCAGCTCTGTCATGCCTGCCTTGCTCCCCGTCCGTACGCGAAGCAGCCCCTTTGAATTGACAGAGGGGGGGGCCCCCGAATCGTCTCTATTCGCCGAGGGCGTGCAGCAGGCTTCCGCTCCTGGGCTCTTGTTCAATGATAAATCAGTCTCTGCGACCCCGCGGCGGACGATCCTCGCGAGGGCGAGCTTCGTTCACGCGCAGGTTCCGGCCATGGACCGGGGTATCGTTCAGTTGGTCGATCGCCGCCTGTGCTTCAGTTCCGGAAGACATTTCGACAAAGCCGAAACCCTTCGAGTCACCGCTCATCTTATCGATGATAACGGACGCGGACGATACTTCGCCGAACGGCTCAAACAGCTGACGAAGTTCCGTATCATTTACCTGGTAGGATAGATTGCCTACGTAGATGTTCATTGCGCCTATTTCTCCATGTGCCGTACTTGCATCTCTATAAACTCCCGTTTCGCGACACCCGAACCGGAAATTCTTACCCGAACAGATCATCTGCCCGGGCTTTCCAAACGATCAGTTGCTATCTACGCCCAGGCTAACAGGCCCCACATAAGGCGCTTTTGAAACAAGAACTTCAGGTCGACCCCCCAACGGGTGAAAACCGATACCGTGCTTCGCGGACAACTTCTCACCCCCCAATTCTAGGTGACCCGGCAGAAGGAATCACCAAAAAAGACAAAGAAAATTCAGAACCGGAAACCGAATCCGGTCAGACCCCGGCTTGATTCCTCCGGAGAATCTCCTCCGGAATCTGCCGGGTTCGAGCTTCGTGCCCCGGAAGTGGAAGGATTTGCTCATGAATCGCGTCAACAATCCAATCCGCCTGTGGAAAGAAACTTTCCTCCATTTCGGCGGCAGGAGTGATCCAATTCCGTGATCCAACCACGATCGGCGGCGCATCGAGTTCGTCGAACGCGAGCCGGCAAAGATTCGAAGCGATCGTTTGCATCACCGAACCCCTCTCGCAGGCGTCGCTTGCGAGGACCACCCGGCCGGTCTTTCGAACGGAGTCTACCAGGGGGGTGTACTCCAGCGGGTTGATGCTGCGGCAATCATATATGTCACACGACAACCCGTATTGTTCCTCCAACCGTTCAGCTGCTTCGATCGCGCGGTAGAGGGTGGCGCCGACCGTCACCAGGGTGATATCAGATCCTTCCCGGCGGCGGGCGGGGGGGCCGAACGGTACTTCGTAGTATTCTGCCGGAACTTCCGGCTCGAAAAGTTCCCCGATATCGTAGAGCCGCTGGCTTTCGAAAAACACCACCGGATCACTCCCGTTCAACGCGGTATTCAACATTCCCTTGGCATCATAGGGGGTCGCCGGAAAGACAACCTTCAGACCGGGAATATGGTTGACCAGCGCGGTCCAGTCCTGGGAATGCTGCGCGCCGTACTTTGAACCCACCGAGACGCGAAGCACTACCGGCATCTCCAGCAAACCCGCCGACATGCTTTGCCACTTGGCGAGCTGATTGAAGATTTCGTCGCCTGCCCGGCCCATGAAGTCGCAGTACATCAATTCGACAAGCACACGCCCGCCCTCGAGACCGTAGCCGACCGCCGTACCTACGATGGCGGCTTCCGAAATCGGTGAATTGAAAAGGCGGTGATACGGAACTGCTTCCGTCAATCCCCGGTAGCAGGCGAACGCGCCGCCCCAATCCCGGTTCTCCTCCCCGTAGGCTGCAAAGGTCGGATCGACATGAAAGCGGTGGAGAATCGCTTCAAAAATTGCGTCCCGGAATTGATAAACCTTGTTCTTCGACACCGGCTTTCCGTCGACGATGCCGGCGCGTGATTTTCGCGCCAGGGCTTTGACCCGCGGGTTCTCCTGCATTTCCGTCAAGGTTTCGGGATCGCGCGTGGTGTCGTACGACACCCTCGAGGCGTTGGAAAACATGACGGTGCCGATGTCTTCGCCTTCGATCCGCGGGGACAGGCTGAGATCGCTCGCGAGGCGGCATGCTTTCGTAACGATGCGGACGGCCCGTTTCCGGAGCGCCTCGATGTCCGCCGATTCGGCAATGCCCGCTCGAATCAACTCGCTTTCGTACCACGCGATCGGATCCTCCTTCTGCCAGAGCGCGACCTCTTCCTTGTTGCGGTACGAAGATGCGTCGGACGGAGAGTGCCCCGAATAGCGATAGGTGACGGTCTCCAGCAGGACCGGCCCCTGGCCCTCCTCGAGAATCTTCCGTTTCCTGCGAATGGCATCGGCCACCGCCAGCGGATTGTACCCGTCAACCCGCTCCGCGTGCATGGCGTCCGGATTGACTCCGGCACCGACGCGTACCAGGCAATCGAATGCCATCGTCTCGCCGGAAGTCTGGCCTCCCATTCCATAAAAGTTGTTCATGAAGTTGAACAGAACCGGCAGTCCCCCCCGATGCGCCCCTTCCCAGAAGTGATGAAACTGCCCCATTCCCGCGAAATTCATCGCTTCCCATGTGGGTCCGCATCCCATGGAGGCATCGCCGATGTTCGCAATCACAATCCCCGGTTTCCCGTTGATCCGCTTGAACAGGGCGGCCCCGGTCGCAATATCCGCCGATCCGCCGACGATCGCGTTGTTCGGGAACACTCCGAACGGCGGGAAGAAGGCATGCATGGATCCCCCGAGTCCCCGGTTGAAGCCGGTTCCCCGTCCGAAAATCTCCGCCAGTGCGCCGTAGGCGAGAAAATCCACCGCCAGATCCCGTACCGAGCCTTCGTGCCCCTTCTCGACCACCGAAAGGCACTTTCCGGCAAGGAACTCCTGCATGATTTCCATCAGCGTATCCTCGTCGAGCTTTCGGATCGCAGAGATCCCTTTGGCCAGAATCTCACCATGCGAACGATGCGAACCGAAGATATGATCTTCGACCGACAGGTTGATCGCCTGGCCTACCGCGGCGGCTTCCTGGCCGATCGATAGATGAGCCGGGCCCTTGTGCTCATATTCAACCCCCTGGTACACTTCTTCAGTCTTTATGGTTTGAAGCATCGTTTCGAATTCGCGGATCAGAATCATGTCCGCGCAAATCGATAGAAGTGCTTCACTCCCGTACCGATCAAGCTCCTGCTCAATGGTCCCCGCATATTGGTTCAGCGGGATCTTCGGGGACTGGATGAAACCCGCCCTCCTCTCGACACTCGGTTTAACAATTTGTGTTTTCGGCATCAGCTTATTCCTTGATGATCAGGCGATCACATCATCATTGCCAGCTCAGGTTCTGCGAGCGAATCCGCAAGATCCTGCAGGTACCGCGCACCCGGTGCGCCGTCTACCGCCTGGTGGTTGATTGTCAGGTTGAGATGGATCAGATCGACATACTCGATCTCTTTGCCTCGGCGCACCGGACTGAGCCGGATTCCCCCCACACCCAGAATCGCAACTTCAGGAGGATTGAGAACCGGGGTAAAAGCTTCGATCCCCAGGGCGCCAAGATTCGTCAGCGTGAAAGTGCCACCCGACAAGTCCGCCGGCCGGATCGAACCGTCCCGGCACTTCTCCGCCGCAGTGCGAATGGCCAGGGAAAGTTCGGGCAGCGACATCCCGTCGGCATTGTGCACTACCGGAACCAGGAGGCCACGCTCCGTATCGACGGCGACTCCCAGGTTTATGCCCGCGTAGCGAACAATGCGATCGCCCAGGAAGTGCGCATTTACTTCCGGATGGCGCCGCAGCGTCCGCAGGGCAAAATAGGAAACCAGGTCGTTGATGGTGAAGGCAGGAATGCCGAGTTTCTCAGCTTTTGCCTTCATCTTTGCGCGAAACGCCAGAATGGATGTCACCTCCGCGGTTCTGGACAAGGTGAGTTGCGCAGTGGAGGCAAGGGATTCGTGCATCTTCTGAGCGACCACTTTTCGGATTCCGCGAACCGGAATTTCTTCCGGGTCCCGGGCAACCAATCCGGGATCCGAAACGGCGGCAGTCGGCGCGGAGGTCCGTTCCGTCCGGGGCGCCGCCTGCGGGACGTCCCGTTCGAGGACCCGTCCCCGCGGCCCGGTGCCCGTGAGCGTCGCGGGATCCACGCCTGCCTTTTCCGCGGCGCGGCGCGCCCTGGGGCTGATCGCGACCTTCTCTCTACCCGCCGCGACCGCTTCCACGGATCGGGTGTTCTCTTCTTTCGCCGGTTCCCGAGCCGGGGCAGGCGGATTCTCGCGATCGGCGGGTGCGGGTGTATCCGCAGGTTGAAGCGATTCCGCACTTTCGCCGGGTTTACCGATCGCGGCGATGGTGGTTAAAACCGGGATGTCGTCGCCTTCCTGGAAGAATACGTTGAGCAAGGTCCCGGCTTCCGGCGCCTCCAATTCGAACACGGCTTTATCCGTCTCGATGTTGGCCAGGATCTGGCCTTTTTCGATCGTATCCCCGGGCTGCGCAAGCCACTCGACCAGGATGCAGCTTTCAACCGACTGGCCCTGGCGGGGCATGATGACTGGAGTAGACATAAGTTTGCTTCGATGTTCCGTGTCGGTTATTCAGGCGCCTTCGTTACCACAACCTCGATCCCGAGAGCCTTGTATTCTTTCCGGGTTGCAGCGGGGAAGGCGCCATCGGTAATGAGGATGTCGATGTCGGTCAATTCCCCGGCCCGGGCGAAAGAGATGCTGCCTTGTTTCGTACTGTCCGCGAGGAGTACCACCGTGTCCGAGTTCTCCATGACCATGACCTTCGTGAATGCCTCGTTCGGGTCCGTCGTGGTCATTCCGCTCTCAATGGAGAAGCCCATGGTGCCCATGAATGCCTTGTCCACGTGAAGCTCGCGAACGACGGGGCGGGTCAGCGTTCCCACCAGGCTCTGGCTGCGGCGCCGAAGCTCTCCGCCAATAAGAATCAGCCGCGGCTCCGCGCCGGAAAGTTCGTGCGCAGCTCGGAGAGAATTTGTGACCACGACCAGATCGGATCTGTCTCGAATCAGGCGCGCCAATTCCAACACCGTGCTTCCCCCGTCCAGATAGATCGTCTCCCGATCCCGAATCAGGGAGAGGGCGCGCCTTGCAATCTGCAGCTTTTCCAGGGAAGCAATGGTTGCCTTGTCATCGAAGAAGGGTTCGTCGAGGCGGGATTCAGTAGACAAGGCGCCCCCGTGCACCCTGCGGATTCTGCCCTGCTGTTCAAGCGCTTCGAGATCTCTGCGGACTGTCGCGGGCGAAACGCCGAGTGCGGCACACACTTCATCCACCCGGATCACGCCCCGTTCACGCACCAACTCGTGAATACGCTGCTGCCGCTCCGGAACCAGCTCCCTGTGATTTGCAGATTTGATCATAATTGATTGTTTTTGAAGAAATTAGATCGAATTCGATCAGCCGTCAAGCTGGAATCCGGCCATTTCCCGCATTCAGGACCCGGGCACAGGAATCCCGGATATTTCCCGTCCCCCGGTGGACCGGGTCAGAAACCAGGAATTCAGCTCTGAAATTCGGAAATCGCGTCGCTGGAGACGGACGAAGGATTCTTTGTCGTTGTCTTCACCCTGATCTTCGTCGAAAAAGATACTGAGGAAAACACGAGAAACCAGGAGTTGGCGCAAAAACCCCATGGCAGTCAGCATTACACTTAAGAATTTGACCAAGGTCTTCGGGTCCACCCGGGCGGTAGACGGGATCGACCTGGTGATTGAGCCCGGCGAGCTCTTTTTTCTGCTTGGACCCAGCGGATGCGGCAAGACGACCTTGTTGCGGTGCATCGCGGGATTCAATGATCCCGATGCGGGAACGATTCACATCGGGGATCAGGACGTCACCCACCTCCCGCCGCATGAGCGCGACACCGGCATGGTTTTTCAGAGCTACGCGCTATGGCCACACATGAATGTGACGCAGAATGTTGCCTTCGGACTTGAGATGAGAAAGGTTTCCAAGGAGGAAACCGACCAGCGGGTGTCCGAAGCGCTCGAGATGGTGAAGATGACCGACCGCGCTCACCACAAGCCCAACCAGTTGTCCGGCGGTCAACAACAGCGGGTGGCGCTGGCGCGAGCCCTGGTCGTACACCCGAATTGCCTGCTGCTTGACGAGCCCCTCTCCAATCTCGATGCCAAACTCCGGCTTGAAATGCGGTCGGAGATTCGCCGCATCTGCAAAGAGGCGGATCTCACCGCGGTCTACGTAACCCATGATCAGAAAGAAGCACTTTCCATCGCAGATCGAATCGCGGTGTTGGACGAAGGAAAAATTCAGCATTGCGGACGTCCGAAAGACGTGTACCTGCGTCCGGCAAGTCGCTTTGTCGCGAATTTCATCGGAGAAACCAATTTTTTGCCGGGTACCGTACTGTCGCGCGAGGGCGACCGCGTGACGATCGAGACCCTCATCGGCCCCATTGCCAGTTCCGCGGCGGTGGAGGGTCTCAGCGCCGGGGACGCGGTCACCGTTTCCCTGCGACCGGAGGTTGTGCAACTGAATCGTCCCCCCGCCGACATGCCTAACGTTTTCCGCGGTACCGTCCACGACTCCGTCTATCTCGGGGAAGTCGCGCAGCACCAGGTGACCTTGCCCGGTTCGCGCGGAAACGATGAGCGCTTCGACATGAAAGTGTTCGAACTGAATCCGCAAATCGTCGCGCGTGATGAGGCAGAGGTTGCGGACGTGTGGTTCGAACCGGAGGATGTCGTACTCCTGGCGAATTGACGAATGACGAAATACGCATTGTCGTGACCTTTTTTTCATGGCCCGAAACATCATCATCCTGATTCTTGCCGCCACCGTGGTGGCGCTACCGTTTGTGTTCCGGCATGAACCTGAGTCAAGCCGCTGGGTGCCGGGAGATCCGGAACTCATCATAATCTCCGCTCACAACGAAGCCATCCGGTATGAGTTCGGCCGGGCTTTTTCGGCCTGGCATGCGGAGAAATTCGGGACTCCGGTGAAAGTCGACTGGCGAGCCATCGGGGGCACATCCGAAATCATGCGCTATCTTGCCGCCGAATATGTCTCGGCGTATCGGGCCTGGTACCGGGCGGAGGGAAACCGCTGGCCGTCGAACGGCGGTGTCATGATGCTGGACCGCCGGTTCAATCCAGACCGTCCGCCGGAAGGCGAGGATCCCGCCGGGCTGGCGGAATGGGAAACGAAGAAAGCAATCTGGACCGGCTTTCGCGACCGGGACGATCCCGACATATTCTCCGCCAAGATCGATCTGTTTTTCGGAGGCGGTGAATATGATCACAACAAGGCCGCGCGGCAGGGGTTGACGGTTGCTCCCTGGGCGGAAGGAGAGATTCCCGCAGGTCTTATTGCCGACGAAATGGGAGCGGAGTTGATTCCTTCGGGATTGAGCGGAGAAATCTGGCGCACCCCCTATCTGTACGGCGCGGCGTTGAGCACGTTCGGAATCTGTTACAACCATGATCGCCTCGAGCAGTTGGAAGTGGATCATCCCCCTCGCCAATGGAGGGACCTCACGAATCCTGCCTACATTGGTCAGCTTGGCGCGGCGGACCCGACGAAAAGCGGGAGTATCACCAAGGCTTTCGAGATGATCATCCACCAGCAGTGCTACGAAAGTATTCTTGCCGCGGGCTATGACGACGAGCGCATCGCGGAATACGAAGCAGCCATTCGCGCGTACAGGGGGAACGGAGATCTACCCGGGACCGTTCCTCCCGCATACCAGGAGGCCCTTGAGGAGGGATGGCTGGAGGGCGTGCGGCTCGTGCAGCGCATCGGCGCCAACGCGCGGTATTTCACCGACTCATCGAGCAAGATTCCGATCGATGTCAGCATGGGGGACGCCGCGGTCGGGTTGGCGATCGACTTTTACGGCAGATACCAGGCGGAAAAATCGCGGGGACCGGACGGCCGCGAACGGATGCAGTACGTCACGCCGGATGGCGGATCCAGCGTCAGTGCCGATCCCGTCAGCCTCCTGCGCGGCGCACCCCATCGCGAAATCGCCATTCGCTTCATGCATTTCGTGCTGAGCGAGGAGGGGCAGCGATTGTGGAATTACCGGCCGGGAACACCCGGCGGGCCGGTCAAGTTCGCCCTTCGCAGATTACCGGTTCGCCGCGATTTCTACCCCTCCGGCGACCGGGCGATGAACGAGACCGCGATCGCGCATTCGGCTTTCACCTCCGATACACTTTTGGATGACGACGTAAATCCCTACCAGCTGTCCGAGACGTTTACATACTATTCCCGGTGGACCGGAGGTCATTTCAACGTTCACCGGGACCTGATTCGCGCCATGTGCCTTGACGCCGGAAAGGAATTGCGGGCGGCTTGGAGATCGATTGTAGAGCACGGCGGGCCGGAAGAGCAGGCGGAGGCCATGCGGTTGTTAACGAAGCTTCCGGAGGTCCCGGTTCCGCTGTCCTGGGATACGGCGCCTTCGATTCCCAAGAACCATCGCCGGCTCGACTACATGCGGGAGTGGACGATCTTCTTTAGAAACAACTACCGGCAGGCGGGCCGGATGGCGGCGGGGGAGGGCTGAGAAGATGCGCCGCTGGAAAGCCTGGTCGATATTCTCTCTGGTGATGCTGGTGTTCCTGGTGGTGTTCGTGTCGCCTCTCTATCTCGTGGTTCGGGGCGGATTCTTCGACGGCGACGGATTTACGCTGTCGTATCTTGCCGGAGTTTTCCGGAATCCGATTTATTCCGAGGGACTCTTCAACAGTCTGATGCTCGCCCTCGGCACCACATCCCTGACGTTGCTGATTGCGCTTCCCCTGGCCTGGATAGGCAACCGCTACGATTTTCCCGGCAAGGGGCTCGTGAGCGGACTGATTCTTGTGCCCATGATTCTTCCGCCCTTTGTCGGGGCCATCGGATTTCAGCAGATTCTCGGTCAGTACGGCGCCTTGAATGCCCTGTTTCAGCTTGGCCCGATCGACTGGCTGGGGCGTGGCCGCTACTTCGGGGTTATTTTGCTCCAGGCTTTGGCTCTCTATCCGATCATGTACCTGAATGTTGCGGCCGCACTGGCGAACATCGATCATGCGATGGAGGAGGCCGCCGAGAACCTTGGATGTTCGGGTTTCCGAAAATTTCGTCGAATCACCCTGCCGTTGATCATGCCCGGATTGTTTGCGGGCGGTACGATCATCTTCATCTGGAGTTTCACGGAGCTGGGGACACCCCTCATCATGAACTTTACGCGGTGCGCGTCGGTCCAGGTGTATGACGCGCTCAAGGAAATCGGGTCGAATCCGTTTCCGTTTGCCCTGGTGTTCGTGATGTTGTTGGCCAGCGTTCTTCTCTACTCGGCGACCAAGCTGATCTTTGGTCGCAAGGCCTATGCAATGCAGGGCAAAGCCGCGACAACGTTCACCGCCAAACGGGTATCCGGGTGGCGCGCGATTCCGGTGATGATCCCGTTTCTCGCGGTGATCTGTATCGCCCTGCTTCCGCATTTCGGGGTGATTCTCACCAGTTTCAGCGAGCCGGGACGTTGGTACCGAACCGTGATTCCTTCATCCTTTTCTACCGGGAATTTCGTGGAGGCGCTGGGCCACGAAATGACGGTCAGCAGCATCAAGAACAGCCTGCTGTTCGCGTCCCTCGCGGTACTGTTCAATGTGTTTTTCGGGATCGCAATCGCGTTTGTCGTGGTGCGTTCGGACATTCCCGGACGCGGATTGCTGGACGCCTTGGCAATGCTTCCCCTGGCAGTGCCGGGATTGGTGATGGCCTTCGGTTACCTGTCCATCAGTTCCATTCTCAGTAACGTGGGCTGGGTGAAATCCAGCGAGTTCTTTACTTCGCTGTTCGACGTGCGCACCAATCCCACCTTCTTCCTGGTCATCGCCTATGCGGTGCGAAGACTTCCGTACGTGGTACGCTCCGCGGTTGCCGGGCTTCAGCAGACTTCGGTGACCCTCGAGGAGGCGGCCTCGAACCTGGGATCGAAGCCGCTCACAACCATCCGCAGAATCACGATGCCGTTGATTACCGCAAACCTGATCGCGGGCGCGTTGCTTGCGTTCTCGTTCAGTATGCTTGAGGTCTCGGACAGCCTGATGCTCGCGCAGAGGCAGGACTACTATCCAATCACGAAAACAATCTACGAGTTGTTTCAGCTTATCGGGACGGGAAAGTATGTCGCGGCGGCCATGGGGGTGTGGGCCATGGCTTTCCTCGCGGTGACGATCATCGGCAGCAGCCTCATTCTCGGGAAAAAGATGGGCGCGCTGTTCAGAATCTGATCTGTCGTGGTTTCCGCCAATCGTACGCGGGGTCGATCGAGGTCACCCGCGCCGGTCGGGTTAGCCCGCATGTCTCACACTTTTTCGTCGCGAGAGCGTGGAGGTTGCGGCGTATTACAGACTTAACGCGATGTGCCG
>Ga0315336_1005894_pt1 | contig 13008 bp, 10 predicted proteins | sample ASW5metaG_FD_204512 | JGI IMG/M metagenome (GOLD analysis project Ga0315336, IMG submission 204512) | Ammonia-oxidizing marine archaeal communities from Monterey Bay, California, United States - ASW #5 | ecosystem: Environmental > Aquatic > Marine > Intertidal zone | place: USA: California...
CAAAACGCATAGACTTCCAAAGCTCCGTGGTCGGGCTTCGTTCATATCGTTGTAGCGCTTGCGACTTGATCGCTAGCGCGCGCGTGAACAGAGAGGGGTGTCGCAAGCGCTACAACACTCAGATATCACGACAGCAAAGTGCGGAAGAGATCTTAACTCGCTCGTTTTGAGTAGCCTAGTCCTGCTTGTGGCCCCTGAGCTCCTCGTACCAGTACTCGATCACATGAATGGCCTGGCCTGTGTCGGCGTCCCCGAGCGTTTCGACCACCACGAGGCGCTGCCCGTCGGGGGTAACGTCATACTGGCGCCTCGGCCCTCGATCGCCGGCCCGTCTTCGAACAGAGGCTGGGCGGCACCGGGTGATAAGGCCGGGCTGGTGATCACCGAGACGGCCATCAGGGTGTCTCCTTCGACATAGAAGATCTCCTTGCCGTCGCCGCGCCAGTGACTCTCGAGCCTCTTCGTCTCGATGAGTTGTCGGCCCAGTATCTCTTGGCGGGTTGCTCTCCAGCAGCGCCTGCCTCCGCTCTCCCGGCTGTTCAGACTTCTACAATCGTGTCGCTCGAAAGTCTACAATCGTTTAGCGAACGGCCACTGTCTCACTTTGCCGCTGTGTCACCCCAGGGGTGCATGCCAGTGTTGATCATGACTACCTGGAACTATTTCCGCCGGATTGTACTCTCGGCATTCATGCTGGTCCTGCTCTTTCCTGGAGCCGGCTGGACCACTGAGAAACCAAACTTCATCGTCATCCTCGTTGACGATCTGGGCTACAATGATCTAAGTTCGTACGGCTCGCCGCACATCGAAACGCCGAACATCGACCGCATGGCCGACGAGGGGATCCGCTTCACGAACTTCTACTCCCAGAACGTGTGCGGACCTTCCCGCGCGGCTCTGCTGACGGGCAACTATCCGATTCGTGTCGCGGAACCTGGCAATCGCAAAAACCAGCACACCGTTCTGCACCCTCGGGAATTCACCATCGGAGAGCTGCTGAAGCAGCAAGGGTACGCCACCGCCTGCATCGGCAAGTGGCATTTGGCCGGCAGAGGGGAAGGGCGGCAGGGGCCAGGCACTGGTCCCTACCCCGCGGAACTCATGCCGAACGCACAGGGATTCGACTACTTCTTTGGTACACCCGCCCACAACGGCTACACCAGGAAAATTGAAAGCTGGATGACAGAGCTGCAGCGCAATGGGCAGGTCCTGGAACGTGAGGCCTCCATGGACACAATCACCAAACGCGAGACCGAGGAGGCGCTCACATTCGTACGAGCGCACCGCGAAAAGCCTTTCTTCCTCTATCTCGCCTACAACATGACTCATGTCGTTCTCGGAGCTTCGCCCGAGTTTCGTGGATCGAGTCGCCGTGGTCTATACGGTGATTCCGTGAGAGAAATCGATCATGGCGTAGGCCAGTTGCTGGAGACCCTCAAAGAACTCGACCTGGACGAGAAAACGCTGGTCGTCTTCACATCCGATAACGGTCCATGGGTTGAGGGCCATCTGCGCGAACACGGCGGCAGCGCCTTTCCCTTGCGCGGCTACAAGATGACGACCTGGGAAGGCGGTGCGCGGGTTCCAGGCATCATGCGCTGGCCCGGGAAGATTAGGGGCGGTCAGGTCAACGGGGAAATCGCGAGTACGCTCGACTTGTTCCCGACGTTCGCTGCACTAGCCGGCACCAAAGTCCCGGACGATCGGAAGCTTGATGGAGTTGACCTCTCCCAGTTCCTGCTCGGACGCAGTGCCTCCAGCCGCCAGGACACTTTCTTTCACTACTCCTGGACCTTTCTTCAAGCCGTCCGTAAGGGCGACTGGAAACTCGTGGTTCCACGCCCCGCCAATCCTCCTTGGACGTCATGGTACGGCCGCATGATCGACGCGGTGAAAGAGCCGCAACTCTATAACCTCGCCGCGGATGTCTCAGAGATGAACGACGTCGCCGCGCAGTATCCCGGCAAGGTTACGGAACTGACGCATCTCTACCAGCTAGCGCGAAACGAACTGGGGGACTACAACCTGGTAGGCTCGGGCGCCCGCTTCTTCGACCCCGATCCACCCTTACCCGGCGGCGCTCGCGAATATCGCGAGGAACAGCTCCAGCCCACCGAGGTTTACACTAGGCTCAGCACCAGTGGGACAGCGGTCAGATTTCGCCACAAGGACGCCATCCTTCACGAACCCGGCGTCACCCGCCGGGATCCTTCGGACGTGATCCGGGTAGGTGACACCTACTATGTCTGGTACACCAAGGTGACCCGGTCTAATGAAGGCTACCCATCGGGTCATAACGGATCAGTCTGGTACGCCGCCTCGCCCGACGGCCACCGCTGGGAGGAGAAAGGGCGCTGCGTTGTGCCCGGCTCTGATCGCGCATGGGACAGCCGCGGCGTCTTCACGCCCAACATCCTTGCGTTCGATGGAAAGTACTTCCTCTACTACACCGCTGTGGCGAAACCGTTCGATAACTCCTGGTCGAAGGGTATCAGCCCAACTGCAATCGGCGTAGCAATCTCGGATTCCCCGGAAGGTCCCTGGAAGAAGTACCGGGCCAATCCGCTTTTGGAAGCGGCTCTCGAGAAGCCGAACATGTTCGACAGCCTGAGAGTAGACGATGCATCGCTGATTCTCCGCGAAGGTGAAATCTGGATGTACTACAAAGGACGATCCAGAGCGCATGGTCCAACGGGCCCTACAAAGACGCAAATGGGGTTGGCGGTCGCCGCGAATCCCACCGGACCATTCGTCAAGCACGAGGCGAACCCGCTCCACAACGGTCATGAGGTACTAGTGTGGCCCCAAGGGTATGGCATCGGCTCCATGTCCACGGCGGCTGGGCCGCGTCAGATCTATTACGCGTTTGACGGGTTGCAGTTCACAGAGCGGAATCGTCTTGTCGAACCTCCGGACGCGCCGGGGATCTTTCGCGAGGACGACTTCCGCAACAATCTGATTGCCCCCGTCCCCGAGTGGGGCATCGGCCACGCCAGGGCCGAAGGTGATCTGTTTCTCGTGCGCTCTGACTTTGTGTATGGCCAGAATCGGGCTCGGGCGGAAGAGAAGTAGATCACCCTTTCGAACTAAGCAATTTGCTGCGGTATTTATCTTTTGGGGCTCTCTCTGACCACCCTTGAGATGGCTCCGGTTCGATTCCTAGCGGTCATTCCTCCGCAGTGAAAGGGTGTCTCGCTGCGAGGTCGAGCCAGGCGACCGATTGGCTCAGGCCGAAAGGAGCCGGTCCAAGATCGAGCATAAGACCATGGTCCGCGCCTGCCCTCGGCAGATCATGATTTGCCACGAGTTCGTCATAGCCCGGGCCCGGTCGGTCGGCAACGGGCGAGCCCGCGGCCATCTCGACCTCCCGAAGGAGATCTCGAAAGGTGCAAGATGCCACAACGAACTGTAGCCGCTTGACCGACTGACTCGCACGCTTACTGGGTGATCCACTCCTGCCGACGAGGCCATTTGGGTCCGTCTTCAAAGAATCGTACGCCGCTCCCGATGCGATCGTAGTCGCCGAGCTCCGCGCGGGCCTTGTCCGCTAGTACCGTGAGGCGCTCGACAATTTCCGGGTGCAGCGCCGCGACATTCCGCTGTTCGCCGATATCTGCCTCCAGATTGTAGAGGGCAAGTTCCGTTACGGGCTCGAGGATCTCCCCCACGAAAGCCCCGCCGCGCGCGTGCAACCATTCGGACTCGGCCCGCCCCGGCCGCGGGAACACGAGTTTCCATCGGCGGCTGCGCACTGCGTCGAGATGAGTTTCCCGGTAGTAGTAGAACGCTTCGTGCGGACTCTTGGCGCCGGGCTCGCCCAGCATCAACGGAGTAATGTCGCGGCCGTCCAACGTAAGGTCCGAAGGCAATTCGGCGCCGGCCATTCGAATGAAGGTAGGGAGCAGGTCCATCGTCGTTGCGATTTCTACGGTGACCACGCCAGCCCGGATGCCGCCGCCCCACATCACGCACGGAACCCGGATGCCTCCCTCCCAGGTAGTGCCTTTGGCTCCTCGCAAAGGCCCCGCGGAGCCTGCATGCGCCTCGATATCGGCCGTGTATTTCGGCGCGGAGTGGTTGCTCCACGGCCCGTTGTCAGACGTATAGACGACGATCGTGTCTTGCTCGAGGTTGAGCTCCTTGAGCAAATCGACGATCTCTCCCGTGCCGGCGTCGAGCTCTTCAATGACATCACCGTAGAGTCCCCGCTCCGAGCGTCCGAGGAATGGCTCCGTGGCACCCAGTACAACGTGAGCCATCGTGTGAGCGATGTACAAGAAGAAGGGCTGGTCCTTGTTCTTGCGGACAAACGCAAGCGCTTCGTCGGTGTAACGTCGGGTCAAGTCGTCCACTCCGGCCGTCTCCTCGATCATCTCTTCGTTGCGGTACACCCAATGGACCTGGCCGTCATCATTGGCGCCGACGACGCCGAACCAATGGTCGAACCCACGTCTCACGGGGTTCAGCTCCGGCTTGAAACCGCGGCGGCGTTGTGTGATGTCTACTTTGCCGATCATCCCCGTGGCATAGCCGGCCTGTTGTAGGATTCTGGGCAGCAGGATCTCCTTTTCATGAACGTAGGGGAAACTATTCTTTTCGTTGCCGTACTCCCCAACGCGAATCGGATAACTGCCGGTCAGAAGCGCGGTACGGGAAGGGCCGCAAACTGGTTGGGCATAGAAATCGGTGAACCGAATCCCCTCGCGAGCCAACTGATCGATTCGTGGAGTTTTGAAGTCGCTCGCCCCAAATACACCGAGATCGCCGTAACCCTGGTCGTCGGCAAAGACGATGATGAAGTTCGGCTTCTTCTGGAGTTGTTCCGGCGGCGGCGATGAGCACGAGAGCAGTCCGATCAACAGAAGTAACGGGACAACAGGTGGTCGTGGGTTCATCGCGGCCTCCGACGCCAGGCTGATCTATGCTGCCAGCGCTACAACAGTCTACTCGATCGACTTCTCCAGCGCTTCGGAACGCTCTTCGCCGGGCGTTTGGTGGGTGGAGTGAACCCTAGAAGACACTGGATCTGCTCCGGGCTCATGAAGGACGCCGTGCCGACTGTCCGATCAGCTCGCGTGAGCTTCGATACTTCCGCCAACCGCGCCAAGCCGAAATCCATGATGGGGTGCGTCCCTCGGGCGAGATCAGGTTTTGGCGGGCTTGATATCGCGATGCACGATGCCCTCGACGTGCGCCGCCTGCAAGCCCTCCGCAACCTGGCGGCCGAAGTCGAGAGCATCTTTGAGCGGCAACGGTCCCGTGGGAATGCGGTCTTCCAGTGTCTCGCCCTTCAGGAAAGCCATCGCAAGGAAGGTCTTGCCGTTGGCTTCAGCAATCTGGTAAATCGTGCAGATGTTGGGGTGGTCGAGGGCCGCCGCAGCTTTGGCATCTCGCAAGAAGCGCTGCTCGGCTTCGTTGTCGTTTGAATAAATGTGCGGCGAGGAACTTGAGCGCGACGCTGCGTTCGAGCTTCGTGTCCTCGGCCTCATGGACGACGCCCATGCCGCCTTCGCCGAGCTTCTCGACGATGCGGTAGTGCGAGATGGTTCGACCGACGACCACGGCCTAGTTCTACCGCTCGTCAGATAGATGTCGACAACAAACGATCCAACTTTCTTTGGGGCGGGGCTGCCGACCACCGGCTGGATCCGGCTCGTTCGCGAGCGCCCCACGGCCGATCCGTGGCCTTCGGCGACGGATCTATCATGACAACGCGATTTTCCAACAGGATCTGCGGACAAGTGCTGTCCAGTTCGTTTCGGAAGGCCTGTTCCAGTCCCGCTTACGATTACGGAACTCCCGACTATTCCGAGGCGAGGGAGTATCGATTAGAACTGTCGCGGTCTTCGAACGCGTGCCCAGGCTCATTAGGACTATCTAACACCGGCACTACTTGACACCTCGTCAGTAGATCTCATGGTAGTGATGCGAATAAACTTCTTCGCAGCGAGCCCGCAAGCTTCGATCAGTTGCATATTCGTCACCGAAACGGTCCGCGCTGAGGACAGAGGGATCGATCCATGGCGGACCGCCACTGACGATATCGGCCACGAGACGCCCGGCCCCCGGCGAACGGTCAATGCCGCCCACGCCGCAGGCCGAAACAACGACGAGTCCTTGGAGGCCTCCAGGCTCGGAAACGATTAGGCGGCCATCAGGTGAGATCGTCGGCAGTCCGCGCCGTTCCTCGACGACCACGGCGCTGGCGAGCGATGGAAAGAACTTTGTCGCTGCCGCGCCCAGTTGTTGATAGTAGACCGGATCTGCCGCGAGTGAGGAAACCTCAAAGCTCACATCGAATTCATTCATGTCAAAACTCAATGGACGGTAACCGTAACCGCCGACGAGTAAGCCGCCGGCTTCCTGCCGAACGTAGATCTGCGGCTCCGTGATGCGAACAATCGGCTGCCGCGGCAGCACTCCGGCGAGAGGGCCTGTCACGAACGCTTGATGACGGACCGGCACCGTGCGCAGGTTCAGTCCGATTTGCTGGCCGAATTGGCGCGCCCACGCTCCCGCGGCCAAGACAACCGATCCGGCGGCAATGATTCCCTCGCGCGTTCTGACCCCCGTCACGCGCCCATCCCTGATTAGTAAACCGGTTGCCTCGACGCGTGTTTCGATTGCCACGCCGCGGTCCTTCGCCGCCGCGGCATACGCCACCGCAACGGACTTTGGCTCAACGTATCCGTCGCGCGGAATCCGAAGGATGCGGCAGTCCTCGGGCGGATCGAACGTCGGCACGAGCTCCCGCGCCTGCGACGGCGAAAGAAACTCGACATCGTGCCCGAGCTGCCGGGCTGCCGCATGTCGAGCTTCCAAGTCCTTTCGAAACGGTTCGGTCAGGGCGACTCGTAGGCTGCCGCATTGGCGAAAGTCGATAACCTGGCCGGTGCGCTGCTCGAAGTTCTCGAAGAACTCGATGCAGTACGTTCCGAACTTCAGGGCGAAACGATCGACGTTCAAGTAGCCTGTTTGCCCGGCGGCTTGCGGTGTGGTTGCGCTTGCAATCGGTCCGCGGTCGATCAGCAGAACTTCATCATGGCCGGCTTCCGCAAGATGAAACGCGGCGCTTGTGCCGAGCACGCCACCACCGATCACGACCACATTCGCTGACTTTGGCAACATCGTTCACTCCGTCCCGGAAGATTTGAAATACTGCCAGCCGAGCAGCAACAGGACCGCCACGGCGGCGACTAGGGACACGTAGTGTAGTGCCGTCAACAGCGTTGTCGGAATCACCTGGGGCCCTCTTGGTTGTTGGGTTCGAAGAGCCCGGAAGTCGGCCGATGTTTGGTCAGAGGCAGGGCAACGACGAACGCCACTGACGCCGCTGTTACACCGAAGAGGGCCGGCCCGATATCGCCCGGCGATTCCAATCCGAAACGCCACGCGATGCTGGCAAAGATACCGGCGACCATCGAGACAACGACGGCATGAATCCGGGTCGGATGGTACCAAAACACCGCGACCAAGAAGGGCAGAATCATCGTGGGCGCCCAGAAGTCATAGACGAACACCAGGATGTCGGCGATATTGCTGAAGAACCAAGCGCAGACGGCCGCCGTGACCCCAGCCACCAGAGTCGTTACCTGAGCGACCCGCAAAAGCTGAGAGTCGGTTGCCTGCTTGTTGACGTGTCGACGGTAAGTGTCCTCCATGACGACGGTAGCGAAGGATGACAGGCAGCTATCGGCTGAGGACATCACGGCCGCGACGATCGCGGCGATCATAATTCCAGCAAACGCAGGGTGGAGGGTCGATCGGACCAGCACAGGAAAAGCAACTTGGTAGGCTCGATCCCGTGCTACGTCTTGGCTCATCTCCTGTCCCGTCGCGGCGGCCGCCTGAAGGATCTCCTTCTGTTCGGCCGAGACAGCCCTTTGCACGTCAGGGTGGATCTGCGCCGACGTGCCGAGGATAAATGTCGCGATCGGCAAAAACAGCAACAAGAAAACTCCGGCACCGGCAACGCCCCACCGCGCTTGCTTGCGATCGCGGGCGATAAGGCACCTAGCCACGTACGGCGGAGCGAACGCTTCGCCTAGCAAGAAAGCAAAAAACAGGCTCAACAGTTTCGTCGCCGACCAATGGCTGGTAACGCCGGCCTGGCCTGAGTTTGCAGTGGCGAGCATGGCTTCGAAGCCGCCGTGCTGTGCAAGCAAGACGGCTGATGCCACGCCGATGCCAACGACCAGGATGACGAACTGCAGGACGTCCGTGCTGACGACGGCTCGAATGCCGCCGACGGTCGCATAGAGAATCGTCACGGTCGCCCCGATCAGTAACGCCGCTCCATAGGGAATGCCTAGGACCGTATTTGTCACAGCGCCGATCGCCGCCAATTGCGCCGTTAGCGCCCCAACCAGGAAGATCATGCAGTTGATCACGGCCAACTCGCGAGCCAGCGAACCAAACTTCAGGTGAAAGTAGTCACCGACCGTGATCAAATTCAACCCGCGCAGCTTCGGCGCCACAAACAGCCCAGTGAAAACGAGCTGCAAGTGCCATCCGCAGGTGACCAAAGCCGCAGCAATGCCGACTTCAGAGACCTGCGACACCATGCCGACCGACGCGCCGCCGCCAGTAATCGTCGCCGCGGTTGTCGCCAGGACGATGACCCACCCAACACTGCGGCCGGCGAGCGTATAGTCGTCCGACGTCCGGATGCGCAGCGCCGATCGAAGGCCGATCCAGAGGAGCAGGACCAGATAGCCGGCTAACATCGAGAGTTCGAGAAGGCGGTCGGCAGGCATGAAACGGGAACTCGGAATTCTCCGGCGAAGATTTCTTCAAACACCTTCCGCGCGGTCGTATAGACGGGCTGAGCGGACGCCGAAATGTCGAGGCTGGTGGATAGCTGATGATAACAAGGGATCCAACTCTATTTCGGGCGGGCCATCGACCAAGGGGCTGGATCTGGCTCGTTGCGAGCGCCCGACGGTCGACCCGGGGTCCTTCGGCGGCGGATCCCTCATGGCAAGGCGATTTCCTGACAGGAATCGGGCTAACGACCCTTAACGTGGAAGTACGCTACTTCGACGAAGCGGGCGGAAGCAGCGCTTTCACGTTCTCCGTGAATGGCAAAAGCCAAGGAGACCCGTGGCGCTCGTCCTTGGGGGAAAGCGGCTGGAAGACTCACGCCATTCCGGGAGTCGAGATCGGTGCCGGGGACGAGATTGCCGTCAGCGTCCAAGCGGACGCCCACGACTCCGGAAGATTGGATTACGTCCAGTTGAATCTACGCTAGTCGCGCCGGCAGGGGCCCGCTACCGAGACCGCCCTTCGTGCTGAAGTCTGCGTAACTCCTGCAGAAGTTCTTGCACTTTATCCTTGCGTGCAGCCGCTAGGTTGCGCCTCTCTCGCGGGTCCTCGCTCAGCAGATAGAGCTGCATCGGCCCCTCTTCTTCGGGCGACAGAACCCGCCCGCGCGGCGACGAGAAGCCTCCGCTCCCGTCGCCAAGGATCAGCTTCCAATCGCCTTTGCGAACCGCGAACAGTCCGCCGCCGCTCTGATGCACGATCGAACGGCGGGCAAACCGGCTCGGTCGCTCGCCGAGCCACTCCGACGCCATCGAGAAACTGTCTTCGGCGGCCTCCTCCGGCAGATCGACACCGGTTATCTCCGCGATCGTGCCAAGCACGTCCGTCAGGCAGATCGTTCTGTCGTTGACCGCGCCGGCGGCGACCCGGCCGTCCCAGCGCACGATGAACGGCACGCGATGGCCGGCTTCCCACGCGTCCGACTTCAGCCCCCTCCAGGGCGCGTTCGGGACGTGCGAATAGAGCTGGGTTACCGTGTGCGTTTGGCCGACCGTTCCGATGCCGCTACGCGCCGGCGAGCCGTTGTCGGACGTGAACAGAACGATCGTGTTCTCGATCAGCCCACAGCGTTCCAGCGTCTCGACCACACGGCCCAGAATGGAGTCCATCTGGTGAACCCAGTCTCCGTACGGGCCGGCCTGGCTGACTCCGCGATGCTCGGCCCCGGGCACGATCGGCGTGTGCGGTCCGAGCAGGGGCACGTACAAGAAGAACGGCTTCCTCTCCGACTCCGGCTCAGCGGCGCGCTCCTCCAGCCATTCGATCGCCCGCGAGGTAATCGTCGGCTGCGCCGCCCACAGATCCCAGCCCGGCATCATCGGGCCGGCGCGCTGGCTTTTGTGCCGTGGCATGCGTTCCGTCGGTTCGCCCATCACGCGGTCGTTCTCGATGAATGCGTACGGCGGGAAATTTGGGACGTCGTCGCCGAAGTAGTAGTCGAATCCCCGCGTCGTAGGGCCATCGCGCATCGGCCGCGAGAAGTCGATTCGGCGGCCGACCGCCTCGTAGTCCGCGCCCACGTTTATGCCGTCAATCTCGTCGGAGACATACCCGCCGCCCTGGAGCGGCCAGTCCCAACCCAAATGCCACTTGCCGATCGCCGCCGTGCGGTAGCCCAGCCCTTGCAGCAGCTTCCCCAGGGTGAGCCGCTCCCTCTTGATCACCGGCTTACCCCAACTGTTGACAATTCCCTTGGGCAGGCGTGAGCGCCAGGGGTAGCGACCTGTCAGCAAGCCGTAACGCGAAGGCGTGCATACGGAAGACGCGGTGTGCGCGTCGGTGAACCGCAAGCCCTTCTCCGCCAGGGCGTCAATGTTCGGCATCGGCGCGCGAGAACGAGCGTTGTAGACGCCGGGGTCTCCGTAACCCATGTCGTCGGCGAAAACGATGACGAGGTTAGGCCGCTCGGCGGCTTCTATCGGTAGTGCAGGCGCCAACGCAATCAGCGCCAAACCCACTTCTAATCTCATGGTCCAAGTGTAGGGTTGCGCAGGTTCTAGCGCCAACCAGCGTATGAGTTCCAGGTGTGTCCCCTCTCGACTCGGAACGGCGCTTTAGGTACTAGAGAAAGCTTTTCGCATTGAAAGGAGAGGAGGCCATCGATCCTATCGAAAACTCTCGATCATCATGATATCGCTTCGAAAACTCTCCATTCGCGGCAGCAGCAGAGCGCGGCCATCGGGCGTCACGGCAAAATGGTCGACAATTCCCGGGAACTCGAGAACATCAGTTGTCGAGCCGTCAGCAAAGCGATAGTAGCGGACAACCGCCGCACCTACTTCGTTCTCCGGGCTAATCAAGTAAATCCCGTCTCTCGCGACGGCAAAGCTGCGGCTTCCACCAAGGCCGGTAACTTTGTTGGAGGCTCCGCCCTCGGCTGAAACACTCCATACTTCGCCGCTTGCCGTGTAGTAGATCGTCCCGCCGTCCAAGGAGACATGCGGCCTCCCGCCTCTGGAATTCGGCGTGAGGCAAACTTCATCGCCTCCGGCCAGAGGAGCGCGGTAGACTCTCGAAACGCCGTCCCTATTGGACTGATAGTAGAACGACAGTCCATCGCGCGAAAACTGCGGACCCATGCTGTTCCCCGGACCATGGGTCAATTGCATCACAGCGCCGCCGTCTGAGTTCATCGCGAACACCTGAAAATGGTCGTCAACGACCGAATCAAAGAGAATCTGACGGCCGTCAGGGGACCATTGGGGAGACCCGGAAAATGTTCGCTCTGCCGTCAAGCGGGCTGGGTTTGTGCCATCGCGGTCAGCAACCCAAATTGCGCCGTTCCCGGTCCGGTTGGACTGAAAAGCGATCCGCACTCCGTCGGGCGACACCGCTGGATGGCCGTTAAAGCCCGTGGAGCGGACAATTCTGCTCGGCTCTTCAACGAGCTGTCCAGGAGCCGCAAGGGAAGCCTCCCAAATGTTCACTTCCCAGACTGACTGCGCGAAGGCGAGGCGATCCCCTTGACGTGAAGTCGCCGGTTTGGAGTTGCCGTGTCCAGCGATCGCAATCTCCCCGGCATCGCCGTCTCCCGAAGTCGAAGCTCGGCGCAGGGTGAGGGTTCCGGATGAGCCGCGGTCCGCAAAGACAAGTGTTTCCCCGTCGGCGGAGAACTCTGGATCGACGGCGAGTATCGTGGGCGGCGGCTCCAACCGCCTAGGTTCTCCACTCAGGATGAAGCCGTCCGTTAAACGCCAACGCAGTAATTGACGCCCGTTCGTGCTCCCTCGGAGCACGACAGCGTAATCACCAGCAGGGGAGATCACCCCATCGACATCTCTCTCCCCTGGCGCCGGATCGGTAAACGCCCGCTTTTGGCCGGTCTGCACATTGATCAGGACTAGCGCGAACTGTCCTTTGTCGTTCCTATCCGAGCTCAGAATCGATTGTCCGTCCGGAGTCCATGAGAGGGCGGCGTTCATTCGACCGAACAGTCTCGGCAACTCTACGGTCGCGATTCTTCGCTCGGCGCCGCCCGACTCGGGAATCACGTAGATGGACCCTGAGGCTCCTGTTTCGCTCCGAAAGAACGCGATCAAGCGCCCGTCTGGAGACCATGAAGGAGCGCGCTCGTCGGCGGGATTCTCGGTCAGCCTGCGAGGTTGATCGGAGCTCACGGTTTTCACGTAGATGTCGAAATCGTCCTCAGACGGGCCATTCCAGGAGTAGGCGATCCGTTGCCCGTCAGGGGCGAAAGTCGGATCAATCTCGCGGCCGGCGTCAGAGGTGACCCGGACCACGCGCATGGAACGGCTCGGCGAGCCGTCGCGGGCACCCCAGAGCCACAGCCCGAGAGCAGCGACTGCAACGACGCCCAGGGCTACAGCCACGAGCTGGCGCTTCGTCGACCGCGCTTGGGCCACTATCGGCCCCGCTGCTTGATGCGCCAGTGTCCGTTCCGCTGCGACGGGTACATCGGCGAGAAATCTGTATCCGCGCCTAGGAATTGTCTCGATGAATCGCGGGTGGGTCGCCGAGTCTCCCAGCACTTGGCGGATCTTGTTGATCGCCGTCGAGAGACTGTGGTCGAAGTCTACGAATGTATCGTCCGCCCAGAGACGCTCCTTCAGCTCCTCCCGCAGGACGACTTCGCCGGGCTTCTCGACCAGTGCGGCGAGGACTTGGAAGGGCTGCTCCTGGAGCCTGAGCTTGGAGCCGTTCTTCCGCAACTCTCCGGCCCGCAAG
>Ga0315336_1005895_pt1 | contig 13008 bp, 9 predicted proteins | sample ASW5metaG_FD_204512 | JGI IMG/M metagenome (GOLD analysis project Ga0315336, IMG submission 204512) | Ammonia-oxidizing marine archaeal communities from Monterey Bay, California, United States - ASW #5 | ecosystem: Environmental > Aquatic > Marine > Intertidal zone | place: USA: California...
GAACCCCGCGTGCCTCACCGGCCCGCCTATGCGCTTCTCAATATCGCGCTTCTCGACCGCCTGCGCCAGCTCGGGAAAGATCTTGTCGGCGGCCTCGAGGTACGTGTCGACGTGCTGCTCGGTGTGCGCCAGGGTCGCGGAGAGGACGCCCGCAGCGAGAATTCCCTCTGCCAGCATGCGCACGGTGAGGAGTGTCTGCAAGGCGAGGGCCTCGGGGTGGTCAAAAACGAGCGCCGTAACCGCCGGGTGCCCCGCGAACCGGAGCGGCACCCCATGCTTTTTGGCAAGCCGCTCCACGCCTTCTCGAAAACGCAGGCCGATACGCTCGACGTGCGCCGGAACGTCGACCTTCTTCATCTTTTCGAGCGTCGCGAGCGCCGCCGCGAAACCGACGCCTTCCGTCCAGTAGGTGCTAGAGATGAAGCTGCCTTGCGCCGCCTGCATCGTGTCGCTTCTCCCGATGACGGCGGCCATGGGATGGCCATTTCCCAGAGACTTCGCAAAAACGGCGATGTCAGGATCTACGCCGTAGCGCAGGTGAGCTCCGCCCAGGTGAAGCCGCCACCCCACGCTGATCTCATCGAAGACCAGTACCGCTCCGACCTCGTCGCAAAGCTGCCTCGCTCCTTCGAGAAACCCTGGTTCCGGGCTCTCAGAGCGCGTCGGCTCCATGACCACGGCCGCGAGCCGGGAACCCTGCTTTTTCACGATGTCCTGCAGCTCGTCGAGGTGGTTGTAACGAAACGGTAGAGCCGTTCCAGCAAGCCCTGCTGGTACCCCTAGAGGCTCCAGCCCGGGCATGAGGTGCCCCTGAAGCGAGTCTCCGCCTCGAGCCGTCTCCACCCGAAGATTCGCCGCGAGATACCAGTCGTGCCAGCCGTGGTAGCCACAAAAGGCTACGACCTCGCGACCCGTATGCGCCCGGGCGATGCGGACAGCGACGACCATGGACTCCCCCCCGGTGCGGGCGTAGCGCACGCAATCTGACCACGGATGGAGCTCCACGAGCCGACGGGCGACCTCCACCTCCTCGGGGCTGTTGAGCGTGCACATCGATCCCTTCTCCACGCGACGCACAACCGCCGTCGTGACGTCGGGGTCGTTGTACCCCAGGAGGCAGGCGCTGATCCCGGAGAGCGACATGTCGATGTAACAGTTGCCGTCGACATCGATCACCTCACAGCCCTTCGCCTCACTGTAATACGGGGGCCACTGTTCAGGAGCAAACCACTCCGGCCGCTTGCTGAGGAGCTGGGTGCCGCCGGGGATCAACTTGCGGGCTTGTCGGTAGAGCTCCTGACCGGTGGCGCGTTTGTTACCTGAAGTCATTCTTCCCGTCTAGTCTTTCCAGCGAAAGATCACACCGAGCATGGCCTTTTCGCGTTCGTACGCCATTTCGTAAGCTTGCACCATCTCGCTGTAATGAAACCGGTGGGTCACCAGACGTTTCGGTTCCAGGCGACCGTCAGCCATCAGAGAGAGCACGTGCGCCGCGGTCCGATCTGCCGCATAACGGTCTTGCATAGACGCGTCGGCCTGGGTGGTGTCGGGATACAGGTACCCGGCCGGCCCTGAAACGGCGATCAGAGAAATTCCCTTGATATAAAAGGACTCCATTGCCAGAGGATTGAAATCGAGCGCAGTCTCTCCGCGGCCGGTCAGGCTGACAATCGAAACGCGGCCATTGGGCCGGACGATCTGCGTCGCGGTGCGGAAGGCCGGCCACGGATTGGCCGTAAGGATCACCAGGTCGATGCCTCCCCCATCCGTGAACGCATCGAGCTTGGCGGGCAGATCCGGGTCGCTCGACAAGTATCCGGCGTGAGCCCCCATGTTCTTGGCCATTTCCAGACGCACGGGGCTGTTTGCCAGCGCCACCACTCGCCCTCCGAACAGGGGCCCCAGGGCAATAGCCCCCAAGCCCAGCACCCCCACGCCGATCACGGCCACGTTTTCGCCCGGCCGGAACTGTGCCTTGTGGTAACAATGGGCGCTCAGCGCATAGAGATGGGCATAAACCGCATCTTCGGGGTGAACGCCGTCCGGGACCTTGACCATGCTGGCCGACTCGCGGGTGATGTATTCGGATTGGTGCGGCTGCCGGGTCACCACTCGGTCACCGACCTGGACCCGTCGCACGGCGCTGCCTACTCCTCGAACGACCCCCAGGTTGCTGTCCCCCACCCACCGAGGATAGTCGGGAGCGCCAGGAACATTCTCCGCGCCCTCGTAATTCCCCCGGTCAGTCCCGATCTTCAGCGCCGAGATCTCGGTCTCGATCCAGATTTCATCGGGCTGCAAATGTTTTGTATCGAGCGGTTGCTCTTCAATGGTTAAGTTTCTCGGTCCGTGCAAAATGGCTATTTTCATGGTCAATCTCTCGATGAGGCATCCGGTCAACCATCGACGTGAACGCGTTCAGAGCAACTCTTCGATGGGGTCTCGAATATCCAGAAGGTAGTGCGGGCGACCGGCGTGGTCGGTAACCGTGGTGGTCAGCGGGTCGATGCCCAGCTGATGGTAGAGCGTGGCGAAGACGTTGTGGAAGTGGACCGGACGATCTTTGGGCACCTCTGCAAGCCGGTTGGTCGAACCGATCACTTGCCCCATCCGCATACCGCCGCACGCGAGCAGGGCGCATCCGACCGGAGGCCAGTGGTCGCGGCCCGCCTTCTTGTTAATGCGCGGGGTGCGCCCGAACTCACCCCATGCAATGACGCTGACGTCATCTTGAAGACCCCGCGCATGCAGATCCTCAACCAGCGCGGTAATTCCCTGGTCGAGCTTCTCGGCCTGCGGCCGCACCCGCGAAAAACACGAGTGGTGCCGATCCCAGCTGCCGAACGACAGTGTCACGCACCGCACCCCCGCTTCCACGAGACGGCGAGCCATGAGGAACTGATCATTCCAGAGCGGGCCTGCGTCTTCGCCGAACGCGGGTCGGGAGCTGCCGCGACCGTAGCGATCGCGGATAGCCGGGTGCTCGCGCTCGAGGTCCAGGGCCTCGACGAGCTTACTCGAAGTGAGGACCTCGAAGGCGCGGCGCCTGTAGGCGTCGACTTCCTCAAAGAGCTCGCTCCGATCGAAGCGCCGGCGAAAGGTGTCGAAACTGGTGAGGAGTGATTGCCGACCAGCAAGACGATCGAGGGGAACCCCGAGCCGCATGTCGTCCAGGCCTTCGCTCTCGGGCCGAAATGCGGCGTGATCCGCGCCGAGAAATCCAGGGAGGCCGGGGTTGCCGTAAGGGGGATTTCCAGTCTTGATGCTGAGCCCGACGAAGGGCGATACGGCCAGGTCGACGGAGCCTTTGACTCTTGACACGATGGAGCCCAGGGAGGGGTGTCCGGACTGCCGGACGCCGCCACGGGTGGGGTAGCCGCTCATGCAGAGGTCGGCGGCGTGCTGGTCCGGACCGCCGTAAAGCGAGCGGATGATCGTGAACTTGTCCATCATCTTCGCCAACCGGGGCATGTGCTCACAGATCTCGATGCCCGGCACGTTGGTGGAAATCGGCTTGAATTCCCCACGAATTTCGAGCGGCGCGTCCATCTTGAGGTCGAACAGGTCCTGGTGTGGCGGACCGCCCGCGAGGTAAATCATGATGATGGCCTTGTGGCCAAGTCCGCCTCCACCCGATGAGCCAGATGAAGCCGCGCCTCTGGCTCGAGCGGCCGAGGACTCTGCTCTGAGAATCTCGGGAAGGGAAAGCCCCCCCAGCGCCAGGCCACCGATCTTGAGAAACTCCCGGCGCGGAACGCCGTCGCAAAACCGTCGGGAAGATCCTGGGATCGTTAGCATACAGTTATCGTCACTACCAGGCCTCAAAGGACACGACCCGAACAGTTTATGGTAAGTGGGCCGTGGTGTACAGGCGCAAGGCGCGGCTCAGCCTGGAAGGGGCGCACCTTGACAAGACTGGCTTACGGTTCTTAACTGGCACATAATAAAGAGTTCTGAATACGCTGACTCGGGAAACTACAGCTCTGAAACGGTCGCTCTGAAAACTGAGGGACCCTTGCTCTGGAGGTTAACGCTATGGGCTCTGTGGTGCATGTTTCAATAAAACTTGCGCTCCGGAGCTTTCTCCTTTTACTCCCGAGCGCGATGGTATGGGCGCAGTCCGGCGAAACGAGCTCCCCGAGCACGCACTGGGCTTTCGTCGCGCCCGAGAGACCTGAGCAGCCCCAGGTGAAGCATGCCTCCTGGGTGAGAAACCCCGTGGATGCCTTCGTACTGGCGAGGCTGGAGGCGGAAGGAATCGAACCCGCCCCGGAAGCGAATCGGACCACGTTGATCCGCCGGCTGAGCCTGGACCTCATCGGTTTGCCCCCGACCCCCGAAGAGGTCGACCGTTTCCTCGAAGATTCCGAGCCGCAGGCTTACGAACGTTTGGTGGATCGCCTGCTCGATTCTCCTCACTATGGAGAGAAGTGGGCGCGTCACTGGCTGGATCTGGCCCGTTATGCCGACACCGATGGTTATGAGACCGACAACCCCAGGCCCCACGCGTGGCGTTGGCGCCAGTGGGTCATCGAGGCCTTCAATCGCAATCTCCCTTTCGATCAGTTCACCGTCGAACAGCTCGCGGGAGACCTTCTACCGAATGCGACGGTCGAGCAGCACGTAGCCACCGGGTTTCAGCGCAACAGCCGCACGAATCGAGAAGGTGGGTTGGACTTGCAGGACCTTCTGATCCAGCAAATCAAGGACCGTACCGACACGCTGGCTACGGTCTGGCTGGGGCTGACGTTCACTTGCGCCAGCTGCCATGACCACAAGTACGACCCCATAAGTCAGAAGGAGTACTACGAACTCTACGCGTTCTTCAACACTTCCGTGGAGACGGATATCGAGGCCCCCCTACCCGGGGAACTGGACCCCTATCTGCGCGGCAAAGCCGAGTACGAGCGGAAAAGGCAGGAGCTGCTGGTCGAGTACAACGTTGCGGAAATACAGGCCGACTGGGAGAGGAAGACCCGGGAAGCGGCTGAGGACCCTGGTGACGAGGACAATCCGCTGTGGCTGCTCGCCTGGGAGAGTATAGCGAATATCTTCCCGGCACGACCCTACCCGACGGCCCCCGAATGGCCAAGCGGTGGCGTGAGTCCGAGCTTCACGCCCTTCACCCAAGAGCAAGGAAAGTGCATCACCGGCTTTAACCCCGACAACGTCGACCCATCGAGAACCTATGGGCAGGACGTACTCAGGCTCCCTACGTCACAGCGCACCCCCAAGGAGCGCGAGCAACTCACCGATCATTTTCTGGAGAACTATGGTCTAGCGGTAGGTGGCGAGAGGTATGCGGAAGTCAAGTTCGACGAGCTGCGCAAGAAACTGAAGAAACTGCGGGAGGAACATCCACCCGTGAGTGAAGCGCCCACCCTCGGCGAAAATCCGTATCCTCGCGAGAGTCACATCCTCGTCCGCGGCAATTTTCGCCAGCCCGGGGCCGAAGTCGAGCCCGGGACGCCTGCCGCTCTACCGGCTTTGTACCCCCCGGGGCAGTCTTCTGATTCCAAGCCGTCCCGGCTCGACCTGGCACGGTGGCTAGTTTCAGCGGCCCATCCACTCACCGCGAGGGTAACGGTCAATCGAATGTGGCAGGAGCTCTTCGGCCGGGGGCTCGTCGAAACGTCAGAGAACTTCGGCGTTCGGGGCCAGCCACCCACACACCCGAAACTGCTGGATTGGCTGGCGACCGAGTTCGTCGCGTGTGGCTGGGATATGAAAGCGATGCTGCGGCTGCTGGTGCAGTCAGCAACTTATCGGCAATCATCCGCTACCCGGCCAGCGCTGGAGGAACGCGACCCCGACAACAAGCTGCTGGCACGACAGAGCCGGATTCGGCTGTCGGCCGAGCTGGTCCGAGACGTCACGCTGGCTGCGAGCGGCCTCCTCCATCCCGCGATCGGAGGCAAGAGCGTCTTCCCGCCGCAGCCGGCCGGCGCCAGCGCATTGGCGCTCGTCAACTGGTGGAAGGAGAGTGAAGGCGCCGATCGTTATCGCCGCGGCCTCTACACGTTCTTTCAGCGCACGAATCCCTATGCGCAGCTGACGACCTTCGATGCGCCCGATTCCATCAACTCTTGCAGCCGCCGGGCTCGTTCCACCATTCCGCAGCAGGCCTTGACCCTTTTGAACGACCCGGTCTTTTTTGAGGCCGCGCAAGGGCTCGCGGCGCGTGTAGTCGGAGAGACCAACGGGCCGGCTCCGAAGAGACTGGACCGTACGTTCGAGCTCTGTTTGGCCCGCGGCCCCACCGCGGTTGAGAGAGACCGGTTGCTCCAGTACTATGAATGGAGAAAAAGCGCTCTTCGGGAAGACCCCGAGGCGACCCAGTCGCTCGTTCCTCCCGAGGGACTCCTTCCCGCCGGGGGAATCGAGGGGCTGGATCCTCTCGAGGTGGCCACGTGGGTCGGCGTCAGTAGCATTGTGTTGAATCTGGACGAGTTCATGACAAGGGAATGAGTGGGATGGACTTGAGATCCATGAAGAGCATTCGCTCACGGCGCGACTTTCTGCAGCAAACCGCCTGCGGTCTGGGAACGGTCGGGTTGTGGCACCTGCTGGCGCAGGAGGGCCTGGCTGCTGATAGGGTGCCGGGGCTCGCGGCGGGTCTGCCCAATGCGAATCCCCTGACGATCAAGGCACCGCACTTCCTGCCCAAGGCCCGCAACGTGATCTTCCTCTTCATGGCGGGCGGGCCGAGCCATCTCGACCTCTTCGATCCCAAGCCCGAGTTGAAAAAATGGGAAGGGAAGCCGCTGCCAGAGTCCATGCGGAAGAACATGGACGTCGCCTTCATCAAGCCGACGGCCCATGTTTGGGCGAGTCCACGGGTTTTTCGTCCCCACGGCGAGTGTGGAATGGAGCTCTCGGACTTGCTCCCGCATACGGGGAGTCGGGCGGACGACATCTGCTTGGTTCGTTCGCTCCACACCGATCAGGTCAATCACCACCCCGCCCAGGCGATGATGAACTGCGGCACCGCCCTGGGCGGTCACCCGTCCATGGGAGCCTGGCTCACCTACGGACTGGGAAGTGAGTCCCAGAACCTGCCGGGTTTTGTAGTCCTGAGCTCGGGCGGAGGCACCAGCGCCGGCAGAGCCAACTGGGGGAGTGGTTACTTGCCCACCAGTTTCGAGGGGGTGCCCTTCAGAAGCACGGGAGACCCCGTTCTCCACCTTTCCAATCCCGCGGGGGTAAGCCGGGAAGATCAGCGTGCCCGGCTGAATGCTCTGCGTGACCTCAACGAGCTACGCTACGTCAACACCGGGGATGCCGAGATCGCCTCCCGGATCTCTGCCTATGAGCTGGCATTCCGCATGCAGAGCAGCGCCCCCGAGCTACTGGATTTTTCCCAGGAGACTCCGAGCACGCTCGACATGTACGGCGTCACCGACAAGCGGAAGAAGCCTTTCGCCGTCAATTGCCTGCTGGCCCGCCGCCTGGTCGAGCGCGGTGTCCGCTTCGTCGAAGTGTTTCACAACGGTTGGGACCACCACGGAAACCTGAACAACGACTTGCAAAGTATCTGCACCACCACGGATCAACCCGCCGCCGCCCTGATTAAAGATCTCAAGCAGAGAGGACTCCTGGACTCCACGCTGGTCATCTGGGGAGGTGAGTTCGGTCGCACCGCCCTGCTGGAGAACCGCAGGACGGTCGCCAACCAGCTTGGCCGGGACCATCATAGGGCGGCTTTCAGCATGTGGATGGCCGGCGGCGGCATCAAGGGGGGCCAGGTAGTCGGCCGAACGGATGATTTCGGCTTCGATGTGGTGGAGGACAAGATCCATATCCACGACCTGCACGCCACCATCCTGCACTGCCTGGGTCTGAACCATACGCGCCTTACCTATCGCCACCAGGGCCGCGAGTTCCGCTTGACCGACGTGGCCGGAGAGGTCGTCGACAAGCTACTGGTTTGAGGCTTCCCGGCTAGCCCATCTGTACGCGCCAAAGCCTCCTCCCTCCCTACGGGATTTGTCACAGGTTCCCCCTCAGCGCTACTGTTAAGTAGAAAGGCACCCCATTGTAAGGTGCCGAACTCAAGAGCGTTGAAGGAGCTTAGCGATGGAAAGTTCAGCAAAGAATCGGAATCGAATTCAGCGACTGTTGCAGGATCTCACTCGGCATGTAGGGATAGCGGCAGTCTCTTGCTGCCTGGTAGTCTACGCCGGTTCGGCACAGGCAGAGGATGGCGGTCCGCCCGGAGGTGAGGACACCTTTCCTCCAGGAGGAGAGGTTTTCCACGACTTCGGCATCACCGCACTCGAGATCACACCCGTGGGCGAAGGACTGTACGACGTCGATGTGGAGGTAACCGTCGTCCCGGAAGCACCCCCTACCCAGGACATTCAGGTGCAACTGCTGGAGAACGGGGCGTCTCTGTTGGCGCAGTTCAGCGTCCCGACCCTGGGTATGCCGGCCTTTACCTGCTGTGTTTCGACCTGTGGCGGGCTGACGGGCTACACGGTCAAGTGCACCGGGGAGTGCGTTGTCAGCCCGCCGGAACCGCCCAAGGTGTGCCGGTACACAAAAAAGCAGAGCTTCAGTGCGATGGCGCTCACGGCGGGGAGCCAGCTGGTGGCGGTGGCTGATCCGCTTTCCGCGCACGCAGAAAACGCGGCGGACGCCGCGCTGAGCAACATCTTCGTGGCCGATGTTCCTGAAGGCGGCGCAGGGGACGTTTTTCATGATTTCGGCATCACCGACGTGCGCATCACACCCAGCGCGGAGCTGTTTGACGTCGACATAGAGATAACCATCGTCCCGCAGGGGCCGCCCGTGCAGGACATCGCGGTGAGGTGCTACGAGATAGAAGAGGAGATCTTGGACCAGCTAGTGGACGAACTCACTTCGACACCGCCGTCCTCTCTGTCCGACCTGGCCGACCTTCTTGACGAGGTGGCCCGCTCCCTCTTGCTCGAGGACATACGGGTACCGACCCTGGGACTCCCCCCTTACACCTGCTGCATCGACACCTGCGCGGTAGTCTCAGGCTACACCTTCAGCTGCGGGGGAGAGTGCGTCACCGGTGAAGCTCCCAGGGTGTGCCAGTACAAGAAGACGAAGACCGTGACAAACGTTGCTTTGACGCCGGGATACCGACTGTTCGTGATCGCCGACCCAGAGGCCCTTCACTTCGAGGCCGGCGCCGGTGATGGGGAGCTGAGCAACTCCTACGCGGAGAGTATCCCGTTGCCGGGCGGGCCGTATTTCCGACGCGGCGACGCGAACAACGACGGTAGTATGGACATGAGTGATGCCATTTACACCCTGGGTTGCCTTTTTCTCGGCCAGAGTTGCTCCGACTGCGACGACGCGACGGACGCGAACGACGACGGCGCGATCGACCTCTCCGACCCTACCTACACGCTCGGGCACATTTTCCAGGGAGGTACGGCCCCGCCACCGCCCTTTGCGGCGTGTGGCGGCGACCCGACGCCAGACGGGCTGGGTTGCGCTTCCTACGGGCCGTGTCTATAGGTTGCGGCAACCCGGGTAAGGACAGCGGAGCGCGGCGCTACTCGGCTATGAAGCTCCTAGGAATCGGCGCACGAACGGTACGAATTCGTCCAGGCCTCCCAGAGCGAACATGGCGGCACTCAAAATGGCGGCGGCAACCATCATGAGGATAACGGGCCTCTTCCCGGCCCCTTTCCATTCGCCCGTCAACGCCCCGAGGGAGTTTGCGCCCAGGATCCCCACCGACGCCATGATCGGCCAGCCCACGATCTTGCCGAGGTCCCCCATCTGACTGCTCCCCATCGGAAACAGGGTAAGTCCCACCGGGGCGATCAGGGCCATGCACAAACCCAGGACGTGATCGGTGGAAGGCCGCTGCATGAGGTTCCACGTTCCCGCTCTCGAGATGAGAACCCCGCAATAGGCGACATTGACGGCCGCGCCGGCGTTGAGCAAGATGACCGCGACGGGGACGGAAGCCCAGAGGGCCGGCGTTCCCATATTTTTGGCAAGCAGCTCGATGGTCTCTCCACCGTAGTTGAAGCCGAGGGCGGACATCGGAGAAAAGATTCCCGAAAGAATCGCGAGCGCCACGCCCAGCATGGGTCTCTGACCGATCGGGGAGCTGCCACGGTTGTCCGCCGCCGACCAGGCGATCTCCTTGAAGTGTCCAGCCCAGGAGCAGAGGATCACGCCGAGGACGAGGACGAGTACCGCACCGATGACGATTCCCCCTCGCAGGGTAAAAACATCCTCTGAGTGCCACAAAACTAGCGGCACAAGGGCGCCGATGGCCGACGTCAAGCCCATGACAATGGCATAGCTCAACGCCACGCCGGCGTACTTGACCGAGAGACCGAAAAGCACCGCCCCGAGTCCCCATCCCAGGCCAAAGAGAAAGATCCGACCGACATCCAAAAGTTCGGCGGCGCCCAGTATGCCGGTCAGATTGCTGACCGCAACGAAACCGACGACCCAGGGAAAGACTCCGAAGCCCAGCAGATTGTACGTCAGCCAGAGGTGTTCCCACTTCCACCTCCTGGGGTATTTCAGAAACACACCCACCGAGCTATCGACGAAGCCGCCAATCGAAACGAGAGTCAGCCCCAGCAGTAGACTAGTCTCAAGACCCATCGTTCCCCACCCTCAAATCCTGTACAGTTTCTCGGCGTTGCGGGAAAACATGGCCCGCTGTTCATCGTCGCTGAAGTCGGCGATGATCTCTCGGTACGCATCGATGAGTTTGTCGTAGGTGCTGAAGAGCTTGTCGACCGGCCAGTTCGTGCCGAGGACGCATCGCCCGGGACCGAACGTCTCGATACAGGCAAGCACCCAGGGCCGGATGCTTTCGCGGGTCCAATCGTGATCGACCATCCCCAGCCCAGAGATCTTGACCAGGACGTTTTCCGCTTCCGCAAGCGTACTCATTGCCTGCCTCCAGCCGCGGAAGTATTCCTCGTCGCGCGCGGCCGGCTCGCCGCAATGATCAATGACCATGGGAATACCGGGAAACTTTCGCGCAAGATCCCGCACTCTCGTCACCTCCTGCCCGAAGACGGCCACGCTCGCCACCAGATTGAACTGTTCGAGAAGCGCGTATCCCCGGTGAAAAGCCGGATCCACGAGGTAGTCCCCTTCGGAAAAATCACGCAGCCCGCGCACGTTGGCAAACTGAGTGTGGCGCTGAAGCTCCTGCTCGACACGGGGGTCCTTCAGGTTGGAGTGCGCGACGATCGCCTGCGGGAAACCTGTACGATCGGCCGCAGCCTGCAGCCACTCGGTTTCCTTGACGGGGTCGTCGATCCCCACGGCGGCTTGTACGTGGATCGCCTTGCTCACGCTTGCCTTACGGGTCTCAGCGATAAAATCGTCGACGAGGTACTTGGTACCTTTGAGCTCTTCTAGACGCTCGCCGAGCAGTTCGTCCTCTCCGTCCGGCTCCAACCAGGAATAGCGAAGGTTCGGTTCGTCGAGGTCCCAGAAATGGATGTGGGTGTCAATCAACTCGAGCATGTTCATGTCGTCCATGTTGTGGGCGGGTCTCCCGACCCGCCCACCCGACCGACCGAAGGTCTCCCCCGACCCGTGGGGCGGTCGGGAGACCGCCCCACAGCAAGGTCTCCAAAATCTATTTCGCTTCCCAGTACCAGACTTCCGGCAGCCCCTCCGGGTACGCGTTGGCCGGGTCGTAGGCGTCGCCGGTTCCGGCCTCCACGATCGGCTCCATGTATTCTTCCCAGCGTAGAGAGTCGGGATCTTTGCCCAGAATGCGCACGGCCTCGGCGTAATCTTCTACTTCCATATAGACGAAGAGCTCGCGACCGTTCATGAAGATGCTCGATTTGTGCACGCCGGCACGCTTCGAGGCCTCCAGCACCTCGGGCCACACCTCCTTGTGCCGCCGGATATATTCCTCCTCTTGCCCTTCCTTCACACGCATGGTGAATGCAACTCGCTGCATGACGATGGCTCCCTTTTGTCCTTTGATACGGTTTTGTTGGTATCCCTACTTCGATGGACCCGTCGACTGGCCCTTGCTCTCGTCCTGAAGCTTGTAAAGGGATGCCCACGAGTTACTGTACGACGGGATAGGCGGCGGGGGCCCACCGAAACGGGCGCAACGAGCCAGCTGGCCGCGCAGGAGTACCGTCGTCCCGGCCACGGCCGTCATCTCTCCGAAGTAAATCGGGAAGGCGTCCGTTGCCTTGTATCCGTAGATGAGCGTGCGGCGCGATCGATCCGATCGATTGGGCAGCGAGGAATGCGGGGTGACACAGTGCAGGAAGATAATGCTGCCGGCCTTTCCGGGCAAGGCGTGCGGTTTGCCGAAGCGGTCCCCGGTCAAATCTTCGGTGATCATGCCGGCAAACTCTCCGTCAGGCCTCGTATGATCGAAAAAGTGCGTGTGATGTCGTGGCAGCACCTGCAGGCAGCCGTTCTCTTCGTTCGCATCATCTATGTAGACCAGCACGGCCAGCATGTCGTCGTTGGTCGCCGGATAGTAGGACATGTCCTGGTGCCACTCGACGACCGAGCCCAGCCGAGCGGGCTTCATGTTGATTTTGCTGTACTGGTACGCGATGTCGGGACCGATCAAGGCTGCGAGGCAATCCAGCAGCCGCGGGCCGCTCCCGATCCGGTGAAACGTTTCGTGCCGTTCAAACGGGCGATAGATTCGTCGTGGGACGCGCTCGCCGTCCTCTGCTCCGGGCTCCAGCTCCAGGATCTTGCTGTAGTCGCCGCCCGCCAGCGCCCGGTCGGTCACCTCCCGGATAGCCTTGTCCACCTCGCCCATCTCGTCGGAGCTGAAAAAGCCGGGCAGCACGAGATAGCCGTCCCGGCGGTAGCTGTCGATTTGATGATCCGAGAGAGCCTTGTTTCCCATTCTCAATCCTTTTTGCTCGCGCCCTTCAATGAGTTGTCAGGTCGCAAATTGTACTAAAAACCTCCCCCGGTCAGGCCCACAAATTGCTTGAGGTATTTCTCCCTCCTCTTCCCGTCCCCGTCCCCGTGCCCGCTCCTGTGTGCTTTCCTGGC
>Ga0315336_1005896_pt1 | contig 13006 bp, 10 predicted proteins | sample ASW5metaG_FD_204512 | JGI IMG/M metagenome (GOLD analysis project Ga0315336, IMG submission 204512) | Ammonia-oxidizing marine archaeal communities from Monterey Bay, California, United States - ASW #5 | ecosystem: Environmental > Aquatic > Marine > Intertidal zone | place: USA: California...
TCGATCTGACACTTCTCGTATTTCGCTCTCTTGGATTTTCAGATTTCAAGGCACAAGTTTCACTGCGGGACAAGAATAACAAGGAGAAATATGTTGGCGAGGATGATCAGTGGGATGCAGCAGAGCAGGCCATTCGAGAAGCCGCGGCGGAAAAAGGTCTGGACACAGTTGAAATCGAAGGAGAAGCGGCGTTTTACGGTCCCAAATTAGATTTCATGGTCAAAGATGCACTCGGCAGAGACTGGCAGCTCGGCACGATTCAAATCGACTACAATCTTCCGCAGCGATTCGACTTAACATTTGTTGGAGAAGACAATGCGAAGCACCGCCCTGTCATGATTCATCGCGCGCCGTTTGGATCATTGGAAAGATTCATTGGAGTGCTGATTGAGCATTGTGGCGGCAACTTCCCATCTTGGCTTGCGCCTGTTCAGGCTCAGGTGTTACCGGTTGGTCAGTCATTCAATGAATATGCCGAACAGGTTACTGCCAAACTGAAAGAAGCAGGCGTTCGAGCAGAATCGGACCTGCGCCATGAAAAAGTGGGATATAAGATTCGCTCAGCGGAAATGGCAAAAGTGCCTTATATGCTGATTGTGGGGGAACGAGAAATGGATTCTGGATCGGTCTCAGTACGGCGTCATGGCGAAGGCGACCTAGGTTCGCAGACGCAAGAAGACTTCCTCGTTTCGATCAAATCAGAAATTGAAGGCGCTTTTTCGGAATCAAAAGCCTAAATTCTAAGTTTACTGCCTGTTACGGCGTCTTTTGCTCCTTATTACAGGTCCGTACATTCTTACATCGTTTTAAACAGACACCCTTACTGTCATCGCAAAACAAGTTATTCGGGTAAACGACCGCATTCGGGCATCAGAAGTCCGCGTTGTTGACCCAAAAGGAAATCACGGTATTTACCCAACAGAAGTCGCCATTCAGATGGCCGACGATCAAGATTTGGATCTTGTAGAGATTTCCCCCAATGCTGAGCCTCCGGTTTGCAAAATCATGGATTATGGCAAATTCCGGTATGAGCAGCAGAAAAAAGAAAAAGAGGCCCGTAAAAAGCAGCATACTATCGAAATGAAGGAGATCCGGTTCCGTCCTCACACGGATACTCACGATTTCAACTTCAAAACGAAGCATGCGAAAAGCTTTCTAGAACACGGCCACAAAGTCCGCGCATATGTTCAGTTTCGTGGTAGGGACATCATATACAAGGATCACGGAATGGAAATCCTTGCCCGCTTTATCCTCGAACTGGCCGACCTAGCCAAGATTGACCAGGAGCCGAAGATGGAAGGGCGTCGCATGACCACTATTTTGAGCCCTGCCAAGAAGAAGGTTATAACCTAACACTGATTTTTGGGAAAAAGCCCTCGGTGGAAGGGGCACCTAATTACCGACGCAATTCGACAGTTCTTGACCGAACTGCTTATTGCGGAATCTGGCTTGTTTTCGTATTTTTTGAGGCTCAGTCATTTCTGGACTCGGCCCAAATCCGAGTGTAGAGACAACATCAATAATTGCCGTTCAAGAAGACCATTTTTGTTCAGGTAAGATACAGGCGCAATTATGCCCAAAATGAAATCGAATAGCGGAGCCAAAAAACGCTTCACGGTGACCAGTTCAGGTCGTCTGAAACGAAAAAAAGCATTCGCGAGTCACATTCTGACCAAAAAGTCTCCAAAACGTAAGCGAAACTTGCGCAAGGCGACCCTGGTCGATAAAGCCGATGAGCCGCGCATGCGGAAACTCATCAACGGCTGACAATTGTCATGGCAAATGCCGTGACAGATGCCACCCCCACCGCTAAGCCAATTTATTTGGCCTGGTTGGAAACGGGTTTCAAGAGCAATCATCAGTAGAAAAAGAATAGAACCAAAATGCCACGCGCAACTAACAGAGTAGCCTCGAGGAAACGACGTAAGAAGATTATGTCGATGGCCAAAGGCTATTGGGGCCGCCGAAAGAACGTATATACCGTTGCTAAGAACGCGGTCGAAAAAGCACTCACCTACCAGTACCGAGATCGTCGTGCGCGCAAGCGTATGTTCCGCCGCCTCTGGATTGCTCGTATCAATGCGGGCGCTCGCCTCAACGGTACGACGTACTCACGGCTGATGGGATCTCTTCGCAAGGCAGACGTCCAGCTCAACCGTAAGGTTTTGGCCGATCTCGCGATGCATGACCCAGACGCGTTCTCAGCAGTAGTCAAAAAAGCTTCCTAAGCACGATGACAACTCTAGTGAGAACGACGGAACGATTTATGGGCAGCACTACCCTCTGAAAGTTAAAGGTGGTGCTGTGAGGATTTCGTTTCTGATGGATCCGCACAGTTTCAAAAGTCCCGCCGCCTTTAACAGGTCAGGCGGGATTTTTTGTATAGTAGCATATTGTCTATATATCGAGCGATAATTCGCTTCACGGACCAACGGGGTTCACCACACACCTGACATGGAAGAGCAGAATACCAACGTAGCCGCAGCCGCCTTGAAGGCGCTAGCTGATCTCCAGAGCGAAATCGAAGAAACTGTTCTGGACAATAGTCAGGCACTGGATGATTACAGAATTCGATTCTTGAGTCGAAAGCAGGGGCAGATTACTGCGCTCCTGAAAAGGATTCCTGAGGTTGCTCCAGAAGATCGGAAAGGTTTTGGGCAGCAAATCAACGCAGCCAAAAGCCGGGTCGAGTCCCGGATCGAAGAGGCAGATGAGTTGCTAAGCGGTGCCTCGGGCTCAGGCTCGGCACCATCGGACCTCACTCTTCCCGGACGGAGCTTTCCCCAAGGAAGCCTGCACCCCATTACGCAGGCTCAGCGCCTGATCACGCGTGTATTCGAGAACTACGGATTTGAAGTCGCGGAAGGCCCAGAAATTGAAGATGACTGGCATAATTTTTCAGCACTGAACTTTCCGCCCGATCATCCTGCGCGCGATATGCAGGACACTTTTTTCATCGAAGAATCTGACGAAGAAGATGGAGGGATTCTCCTCCGGACTCACACTTCGCCGGTTCAGATTCGTGTGATGGAAGAAAAAGAGCCGCCCATCCGCGTGATTGTCCCAGGTCGCGTCTACCGGAATGAGGCGATTTCTTATAAATCCTATTGCCTCTTTCACCAGGTTGAGGGTCTTTATGTAGATGAGGGCGTCACGATGGCGGATCTGAAACAAATTCTACATGCATTCGCGAAGACCCTGTTTGGCGAAGATGTGAAAATGCGATTCCGCCCAAGTTTTTTCCCTTTCACAGAACCCAGTGCTGAAGTGGACATCTGGTGGAAAGATGAAAATCTTCCCGGCGGTGGACGGTGGATGGAAATCCTTGGATGTGGAATGGTAGATCCCAATGTTTTGGAGGGAGTGGGAATCGACTCAGAACGCTACACAGGATACGCATTTGGAATGGGTGTCGAACGCATCGCTATGTTGCGATATGGCATTGATGATATTCGCATCCTTTACGAAAACGACGTGCGTTTCTTGGAGCAATTCAGTTAAAGGACTGACGGTCACGAAACAGATTAACAGTATAATTTTGGCTTGGATCTGACATGATAATCAGTACTAATTGGCTCGCAGACTACGTTGAACACTCTCTCTCGACAGACGAACTGTCCGAGAAGCTTACCATGTGCGGTCTTGAAGTCGAAACGGTGGACGCAACCGGAAGCGACCTCAATGGCGTGGTCGTAGGGCACGTTTTGTCAGCAATCAAGCATCCCGATGCAGATCGCTTGTCCGTCTGTGAGGTCACAATCGGCGGGGATTCTCCCCTTCAGATTGTTTGCGGCGCACCAAACGTTGCTGCTGACCAAAAAGTGGCGGTGGCTACAATCGGAGCGGTACTGAATCTTCCGTCTCGTACTAATCCCGATGAACGGGTGCCCGTCACGATGAAAAAGGCGAAGATCCGAGGTCAAGAATCATTCGGAATGATCTGTGCCGAAGATGAACTTGGCCTTGGAGAAGTTCACGATGGTATTCTTGTTCTCGATGCCTCTGCCACCATCGGGATGGCATTCGAAGATTACCTACAGGAAAAAGGTGTTTCAGCCTCCGATTTTGCAATCGATATTGCTATCACGCCTAATCGCCCGGACGCTATCAGTCACATGGGAATAGCACGCGATGTGGCCGCCCTGACCGAGACCTCGGTTAAGATTCCAGACGTGACGGCAGCCGAGAACGGAGGAGATGCCGCAAAAAGGGTTACGATTTCTATTGAAGCGAGTGAGCAGTGTCACCGCTACGTGGGGATTTTGGTTGAAGGTGTTGAGATCAAGGAGTCTCCTACATGGATGAAGCAGCGGCTTCTAACGATTGGTCTGCGTCCGCGAAACAACATCGTAGACATCACCAATTACGTCATGTACGAATGTGGCCAGCCACTTCATGCGTTCGATTACGATCAGGTTGCCGGGGGTGAAATAATTGTTCGTCGCACGAAACGCGTCTCGAAATTCATGACCCTGGATTCGAAAGAGAGAGAGCTTCCGAAGGGCACACTCATGATTTGTGATGGTGAGCAAGAAGTCGCAATCGCAGGCGTGATGGGAGGCGAAAACTCCGAAGTCACCGATTCGACCATCAATGTTCTAATTGAAAGTGCGTACTTCGACCCGTCCACTATTCGCAGAACTGCAAAATCGCTCGGACTTCAAACCGATGCCTCTTACCGGTTTGAGAGAGGAATCGACGCCGAAGGTCAGGCCTGGGCTGCTAAACGCGCTGCAGATCTAATGGCAGAGCTGGCGAACGGCACCATAGTAGAAGGCATGGTCGACGTGCATCCGGTCAAACACGAGTCCAAAGAAATTGCGGTTCGAGCCTCCCGCGCTACTGACATCGTCGGAGTGCACATTGCTGATGACGAGATGGTTCGCCTTCTCGAGGCCATTGGATTCCTCGTGACCCAGACGTCGGCAGATCCTAAAACCTGGAATGTGACTGTGCCTTCGTTCCGTCCGGACGTAGAGCGGGAAATTGACGTAATCGAAGAAATTGCACGACTGTTCGGATATGACAATATTCCCGAACCGACACACTCTCGCATACCAAATTTTACACCAAGCATGACGACCGTGCGCCAACTCAGAGAAGGTGCGCGCGATATCCTGGCCGGCGCTGGATTCAGAGAAGTGTATACAAATTCGATGTTGCCACGCGAGACCGCTTCAACCTTTAACACCACTTCCCTACCTGCTGGTCGTTTTAAAGGGGAAGTTGTTGAAACGTTGAACCCGATAACGACTGAGATGGCTGCCCTCAGGCCGTCACTACTGCCAGGAATGTTAAAGGTCGTGGGATACAACCAGAATCATGGCCAGACGGCGGTGAAGATGTTTGAGTTTGGCCGTGTGCACACCAAACGTCAGACCAACCTTACGCTCGTCGGCGATTACACTGAAATTGAGACACTCATCGTTTCCGTTGCTGGAATCTGGTCCGATCAGGGATGGTATGGAGCAGCACGAGAAGCCGACCTCTATGACGTGAAAGGAGCAGTAGACCTCATTCTTTCTTCCGTCGGGGTGCGTGATATAAAATATGTTGAATCTGAGGCAGATGATGTTTCTGCCTATGGCGTCAACGTTTTTTCGGGAAAACGATTCCTCGGAAGCATTATCCGCGTATCCTCGGATGCTGCCGATCAATTCGGCGTTCGCGGCGGTGCATCAATTGCTGAACTGGACTGGACTTCTGTAAGCGAATTGGCTGGTGGCCGGCTGCGAACCAAATTCGAGGCCGTCTCCAGATTCCCGGTAGTTGAGCGAGATATTGCGGTAGTAGTCGCCCGCTCGCAACCGGCCGGCCCGATGATCGAGCTGATTCGACGCACTGGACAGCCGCTCCTGCAGAACGTGACGGTTTTCGATCTATACGAAGGTGAACACGTTGGGCCGGACCACAAGAGTCTTGCGTTTGGAATGCGCCTGGGTGCGGACCGCACCTTGCGAGACAAGGACGTAGACAAGGTGGTTTCCAAAGTACTTAAAGCACTTGAGTCAGAATTTGGTGCCAAACTTAGATAACAGTGCTATATTCTGAGCAGGGATCTCCGGGATGATCCGTTCATTAGACTGAATTACGATTCCAATCATTATTTTTTGGCATCATGGCTTCCGAGGAACAGGGCCTCACAACTGAAGAACTTGAAGGACAGCAGAACATGTTTTCTGCTGGAGACAAGTCGCAATCCAAAGGCCGACCATCCAAGAAGGGTCCGACCCACCTCAAGGGCACCCGTGCGCTCGAGCGGCTACGAAACCGCATCGAACTTGCAGTCAACGAACTGAATAGACTTCGAGACGAAAACCACGCCCTGCACAAGGAGGTCGAATCGTTGAAAAGCGCGTCTATCGAATCACCTGATGGGACTGCTGTTGTGTTTAGTGAGGGTGCTGCAGAATTACGCACCCAAATTGAATCGTATATCAGTGTGATCGATGGATACCTCGAACGAGAAGCATCCTCAGAACAAGATTCATCCGCGAAACAAGAACAAACTGCCTCAGAAGATCATGGCTGAAAGCACCCCCCTGAAGGTTCGTTTGCTCGGCAAAGACTATACGCTGCGGGTTTCAGAAGACGATGAACTCGCCACACTCGAAATGGCGGAGTATCTCGATTCTAAACTGAAGTCTTTCAAACAGGCACATCCTGAACAATCTGACTTGACAGCGGCCGTAATAACGGCCCTTGCCATAACCGAAGAACTTTTTGTTGAACGGGCATCGGGCCTCGATCCGGGAGAACACGTCAACGGTGTCTTATCGGACCTGGAAAAGCAGCTATCGAAAGCGCTTCTTTCTTAATCTGAACTTCTGGTTTCCCGATCCCAAAAACGCCCTGACTCATTGTAGGGCATCTCCTTTCTGATTTCGGGGGAACTCCCGCGCCTCGAAAGACCGCTCATTTGGACCGAATTGGTTTGCACACGTTTAGAAACTGCCGTATCTAGTGTGTAGGCAAGGCCCGTTTCAACACGATAAGAATCTAACACTTTCTTGTAGGGAGCCCTCCTTCGGGCTTGGACGGCAGGCCCCACCTGATTTATCAGGACGCACGGCTACACGTTGTGCGACAGGGGAATTCGGAAGAGACTGAGCGGTACCCATTAATGTGGGATATGGAGATTCTTCTATACTCTTGAGGCGGGACCTGCCTATTTTTTTGCCCTTCTGGCAGTATTGGTTCTCTATCAACACGGACGCCCCTCTTTCAACCGCGGCCGTTTTCTTCACCTTCCTGCGTAGCACCCCTCCCACCAAGTGTCTTAAATATCAGGTGAATTAGACGGAGACCCCGATCTGCATGCCTTCATAAGGCGTATCAGGACTATCTTTGGCGACTCACGGCCCTCCATCAGCCTAACTGAATATGCTCGGAACCATAGGGAAACTCCTCATTCTGATTTCGTTGGTGGCTGGAGTTTTGTCCGGCCTCACGTTTCTGAGATCCTCCAAACTCGATGATCGGGTACTGGAGTGGAAAAGGATTGGTCGCTATTCCTGGTGGGTGCTGACTTTTGGCGTTCTGGCCTCCCTGGGCCTATTGATGTATCTCAACATCACGCACGCGTTTGAGTACGCCTATGTGTACGAAAACACTGCTCTGGACCTCCCATTGGACTATCTCATCGCCGCGAGTTGGGCTGGACAGGAAGGCTCCTTTCTACTCTGGATTGTGATGAATGCGCTCGTGGGTGTGGCCGTCATGCGATTCGCGAAAGAATACGAATCTCCTGTTATGACCGTCATCGCGTTGTGTCAGGTGTTTCTGATTACCATGATTGCCGGACTACAAATTGGACCTCTTCCAATTGGGGCGTCACCCTTCGCGACGCTGGTTGAAAAATTTCCTACCGCACCGATGATTCAAGCGGGAATCATCCCCACTGACGGACAGGGCCTGAACGATCTATTGCAGAACTACTGGATGGTGATCCATCCTCCCGTTTTATTCTCAGGATTTGCGGCCATGATCGTGCCGTTCGCCTTTGCGATAACAGCGCTCTGGAAAAGACAGTACACAGAGTGGGTTCGCCCAGCGCTGCCGTGGTCGATTTTTGCAATACTTGCTCTTGGCGTTGGGATCGCGCTCGGAGGCTACTGGGCATACATTACGCTCAATTTCGGAGGATATTGGGCATGGGACCCGGTTGAAAACTCGTCTCTTGTCCCCTGGATCATAGGAATTGCGGCAGTTCACACCATGATTGTCCAGAAACGGTCGGGCCACAGCCACAAGGCAGCACTATTCCTGACTATTCTCGCATACATCCTGGTGGTTTATTCGACGTTTCTAACTAGAAGTGGGATTCTTGGCGACATTTCAGTTCACTCCTTCGTTGATCTAGGTCTCTATAATCAACTCCTGATCTGGATTCTAACGATGGCTCTTCTTGGGTTCGGTCTCTTTTTTGCACGAATGCATGAGCTACCGAAACCGACAAAAGAGCCGGAGATGCTCTCAAGAGAGTTTATGATTTTCGCTGGCGCCATGATTTTGACAGGCGTTGCGCTGGTCGTATTACTTGGCACGAGCGCACCCATCATCGGAAGGCTGTTCAGAGACAGCCCATCTACTGTGCCTATAGCGTTTTACAATAAGTGGGCCCTACCGCTGACCATCGTTTTTCTCTTCCTGGCTGGATTGGGGCAGCTTTTCTGGTGGAATAAAATGAACGTAGAGACGGTGAACAAAGTCTTGTTTCGCCCCATCGTTCTCGCTTCCATATCGACGATTGCTGTTTTCTTTCTGACCCCGTTTCGAATCAGAGCTGCAGAAGCTGCTGCTTTCGCTGATGCCAGTTCACCGGTAATGAATCAAGCGGGCGTTTTCGGATCGTTACTTGATTCCTGGTCTCAACACGGACCGTATCTATTGATGCTCGTTCTGGTGTTCGTTGCGTTCTTCGCCTTGTACGGAAATGCGGAGGTCATGTGGAAGATTGCGAGAGGAAATCTAAAGCTCGCCGGCGGTGCTGCGTCTCATATTGGCTTCGCAATAATGGTTCTGGGAATTGTTGCCTCGAGTGGTCTTAGCAATCCAATCGGGAGAAATGGAGCTCAGATTGGTGATAGCCGAGACAATTTTATACTGGCACTCGGCGAGACCAGAACAGAGCAGGGATACGATATAACCTACACAGGACACGGAGTAAGTGAGGAAGGATTGCCTACCTATTTACTTGATTTCACAGATCCTCACGGTCGCGAATTTAGTTTAGCTCCAGTCGTTTATGAGAGTAATCGAGGTCAGTGGATTCAGAATCCAGACCTGAAGACCTATTTCGAAAAAGATATTTTCGTGGCAGTCTCTCCAAGCATCATGTTTGGAACGAGCAATAATAGCGGCCAGATCACAATTGCTCGTGGAGACTCTGTCTTTCTTGGAACCAACGAATACCTCCTTGAATTTCTGGAATTCGATCTCAATGTGGACGAAGAGTTTATTGGTGATTCCACTGAGGTTGCCGTGGGAGCGATCCTGAGACTCACGGATCTACTTTCGGGCGAAACACGAGAACTGAATCCTGTATACATTATCAGAGATGATCGTTCTCTCGACTACGTTCAAAACACGATTACGGACTGGGAAATCACGGTCGCCTTCACTGGGATGAACGTAGACTCAGGCTCGATTAACTTGGCTATCGAGGGTGTATCAATGGACCCAGAAGACTGGTTGGTTGTGCAGGCTTACGAGAAGCCTTTCATCAATCTGGTCTGGTTTGGATTCATGTTTCTCTCGCTCGGATTCGTCCTCTCAGTCTTCCGCCGCGCCTCAGATCAAAAATTGGCTTCAAAACGCTCTGCTGCCTGAGCTAATTCGAACTTTTCGATACGAAGTTCTCGAACGTCGCCTGGTCTGAGCTTACAATCGTCTTCCGCGCTGCCGATACCCTCCAAAAGGGGTGGTGTATTTAATAACAATACGCTATTCGATAGCAGTACAAGAAGATGAAAGTACCCACAAGACATATCCTGTTGGCGGAAGACAACCCGATCAACCAGAAAGTTGTTATCCGCATGCTGAGTCGACTCGGCCACAACGTGGAAGTGGTCGGAAACGGCCAAGAAGCAGTAAATGCGGTTTCTAACGGAGCATTTGATTTCGTATTCATGGATATGATGATGCCCGTCATGGATGGCATTACTGCGTCCAAAATGATTCGAGCAGCTGAAAACGGAGGCGCCCGAATACCAATCGTCGCTCTGACAGCAAACGTGGAGCCAAAAGATGAACGCAATTGCATCGAGGCCGGAATGGACGGTTTTATCAGCAAGCCGTTCACTATGGATCAAGTTCAGGCTTGTCTAGAGAGATTCCTGAAACCTGCGTTCTATTGCGACAAATCAGATGGCATCAACCCGACGATAATGAACACTTTTCTCATAAACATGGGAGAAGGCGACGTCGAGTTTTTTAAGGAAGTGCTAACTGATTTCCTTACAGAGGCCTCAAGAATACGATCCGAAATTCATGCGGGCATAATTAGAGGCGACGCAGCCGCGATTTCTCATGCCGCTCATTCCTTGAAGGCGTCTTGCGCCGTGCTTGGAGCACAGAAACTAGCAGAAGCCTGCCGCGAAATGGAGCTTCTTGCCCGTGGTGAACGATTGGAGGACCTGGAGCTACGCCTGAGTAACTTCGATGGATTGCTCAATATCGTCCGCGCCGAACTCGACGAGTATCTCGAAGCTGCCAAAAGTGGAAAAACTAGCGTGCTATAACTAGCGTGCTCTTGACCGCATCGTAATCTGTCCTCAAAGTAAGCCCATAAACACCGGCCGCTAGCACGGATAAGTCAAGAACGACCGACTGGTTTCCAGGGCTCGTAGCCGCTTCTTCGCCACTGAGCACGACCTGACCCAGCATGTTGACGATCTCCCATCGAGCATTTGCAGATGCCGATGTTTCGTACTCTAGTCTCACGTGCTCTGATGCAGGCTGAGGATAGAGAGCCGAAATGCTCATCTGGCTTGGAAGCTCAACTGACTCTGTAGCGGTTCCTTCCATCAAAGCTCCGCCCGTATTTACCGACCTTCGAACATGCAATCCATCGGTAGCTATCACGACATAACGGTAGTCGCCGGTACCAGTGACCAAAGAGTCTACTGAGAACATGTATTCGGTCTCCTTGATGGGCTCGCTCTCGTGTACGATCGAGCCAGAAGGGTCGCGAACGACCACCTGATACGAGATTTCGACTCCTTCTGGATCTGTCGAGACATCCCAGGACGTGCTACCAAAAACCCGCTTCCCTATCTGCTTCGTTAGTATCGTATGAGCTCGAAAAGTAGTCGGAGGTCGGTTGACCGCACCACCTTTTTCCAACCACAAATGCGAATCTCGATTGATATCATTCCACACATCACGCGATCCATCCGGCCAAATGACCACGAGTGAGTCCGATAACTGAGTCGTTCCAACTCCAAAATGCGCAGAATGAGCCATGTTCTGACTCGAAAACCCGTCGCCTGAAGTAATGTCTCTCATCTGAAGAACACCGGAATGCCAGAGCTCGATTCGAGCACCGATAGCCCTTTTATTCGGTGCTGGCTGAATCAATTCCACCTTTAAAAACCCATTAGTCCCACCTTCATTCAGAAAAATCCTACTTCCGGGCGCCGGAGGCAATGGGTCCGAACCGGTGAAAAAATCGAGCCAGCCATCATTGTTCAAATCTGCGACGGCCACCGAATAGTTCGTAAAGACGTCTGTGACTCCTGACAAGGTATATATATCTGTAAACGTTCCGTCTCCATTGTTGATGTATAGACTGGGCGGGCCGATGATCGTGTTGGCTGAATAAATGTCGATCAAGCCGTCGTTGTTGAAGTCAGCGGCGGAAGAGCCAAAACTGAAACTGGTCGAATCTCCCGCAACTCCTGCCTGACGAGCGACTTCTTCGAACGTGCCATCGCCCAGGTTATGGTACAGCATATTTCTGCCAGATCTGCCGTCCTGGATGAACATGTTGGCCACGTAAACATCGTAGAAACCATCCTGGTCGTAGTCGAGCCACGATACACCCCACGCGGCGAAATTGTCGTTAATGCCGGCCTCTTCCCCAACTTCTTCGAACGTACCATCGCCATTATTTCGGAACAGTAGATTTACAGATTTTGACGGATCGAGAATAGCGCACGCCCCGATGAAAATGTCCAGATCTCCATCATTGTCATAATCTGCGGCAGCCACACCATATGTCTGAACACTACTGTCGACACCAGCTAGCAAGGTCGTCTCAAGAAAAGAACCGCTGCCATCGCCTTGAAAAAGTTGATTGTGGCCCTGTTCTTCTCCGAAAAACAGATCAATGGGTCCATCCCCGTTGAAGTCAGCGAACGTGGAGCCCTGGCCCAATCCGCGAAAGATGATGCCAACAGCCGGCCCTACCTCTTCTAACCGCAGACCGTAGCGCCCCTGGTAGAAGTGACTACTATCTGAGGTGAGGTCCATGACGACCATCTCGGAAAAGCCGTCGTCATCCACATCTGCCATCACGGCGCCAAATATTCCACGCCCCCACAGCGGAATCGGGTTGCCTTGCGTGTTTAGAACTCGAAAGTCGATTCCCAGATCTGGCAGTGAAGAGACGAACGAACCGTCTTCCTGCTGCAAATACAGGATACCGGGTTCATAAATGTCTGCAAGGCCATTGCCGTCCATATCCGCGATACTTGCTCCCCACGCGGCGTGCAAGGTGCCATCCTGCACATCAAGAAGATGAGACGCGTCTGTAAAGGTCTGAGCGCTAATCGAGATCGCCGAACAGAGCGAGAGCACGAGCACCTGAAATATCGAAAACAGTTTTCGAGACATGGACAAACCTTGATTGCGGCTAAGTATCATCTAACATACCCTGAGCCTTCTATTTATACCCTGTTTCATTGTTAGAATCGGCCCATCTTCTGCGAAATAAACCCAGAATGGACGAGCCAAAAATCAGTGAGGGCCACCGTAAAACCATAGTGGGCCGGCGATCTACGAT
>Ga0315336_1005897_pt1 | contig 13002 bp, 9 predicted proteins | sample ASW5metaG_FD_204512 | JGI IMG/M metagenome (GOLD analysis project Ga0315336, IMG submission 204512) | Ammonia-oxidizing marine archaeal communities from Monterey Bay, California, United States - ASW #5 | ecosystem: Environmental > Aquatic > Marine > Intertidal zone | place: USA: California...
CTGCGCCGACGATCTACCGCGTGCTCATTCAGCAAAACCTGAGCACGTTTCGACCCAGGAAGCTACGACACTGTGTTGCTGCAGGGGAACCATTGAATCCCGAGGTCATCGCGACCTGGCGGAAGGCGACAGGCCGCACAGTCCTCGACGGTTACGGCCAATCGGAAACCGTGCTGCTCTGTGCCAACTTTCCCGGAATCAAAGTTAAACCAGGTTCCATGGGATTGCCCGCCCCCGGCATCGACCTGGCAGTGATCGATGAAGAGGGCAACCGCCTCCCCCCCGGCGAAGAAGGGAGCATCGCCGTCGGTACCGACCCACGGCCGGTGGGCCTGTTCGACGGCTACTGGCACGATGATGAGGCGACGGCACGGGCGTTCCAACAGGGCTGGTATGTCACCGGAGATTGCGCGTATACGGACGAGGAGGGCTACTTCTGGTTCGTCGGTCGCGCGGACGACGTCATTGCGAGTTCTGCGTACCGTATCGGGCCGTTTGAAGTCGAAAGTGCGCTGATCGAACATCCGGCTGTCGTCGAAGCGGCCGTTGTGGGTAAGGCGGATGCCGTGCGCGGGCAGATCGTTAAGGCCTTCGTCGTGCTGGCCGACGGATTCGAGGCGAGCGATGAACTGACGAACGAGCTGCAAGAGCACGTTAAACAGGCGACCGCTCCGTACAAGTACCCCCGTGAGATCGAATTCGTCGCAGAGCTGCCGAAGACCACCAGCGGCAAAATTCGCCGCGTTCAACTCAGGAAGGATTCCGACTGAGAACCGAAGTCGCAGCCGCAGGAACGCGCTATGCCAGATGCCGAACGAGAGATGCAGGTTTATCTCGAACTGGCCGACTATTCGCAGCAGAAACAGCAACTGCTGGGACGGGACAAGTTCCTCATTTTGGCCGCAGCGGCCGCTTGCCGGGCCGGTTGGCCATCGGTGGCCGAGCAATGCCGCGAACTTGTGCTCGAAAACAACCGGTCGCACCTGGTGGGCCGCTTTGTACGCTTCACCGATGCGATGCGTGACGATGAATTCGAGCCGTTCCTCAAGCAGCTCGAACGCTTCTGCGGCTACGAACGTGCCGAGCACCTGCTGGCAACCCTCGAAATCGAGCCGGGTGGTACTGAAGCAGAGGACGCGGGCGAGCGAGCGGCCGAAATTTTCGCGCGGCCTCACTGGTCGAAAAGATAGCAATTCGAGGCAGTTTCATGCTCTCACTCAGTCCACTTACCAAGAGCAGAGGCCGGACCGATGGGTGATGCGGCCTCCAAAACCTCATCCAAGACGCTCGACATGGTCCGTTCCAAGTGGGTGGTTCTACTTGCTCTCTTGTTGCTGATCGTCGGCATACCGCTGTCATTTTGGATGCCGTACCAACGTCAGCGCTGGGCCCTTCAAGCGATCGAAGCCGCCGGAGCTAAGGTCTCGGTCGAACTTGGGCCGGGCGGTCCAGATTGGCTGCGTAACATCATCGGTGATGCGGCGATGCAGGTTTTCGATCAACCAAAGCGCATTGCAATCAACGAGCCACCGCCGCAGTTCGGTGACGAAGATCTGCAGCATCTGGCTGGTCTGACCACACTGCAATTCCTGTACCTCGACAACACGCAGGCGGGCGACATGGGACTGAGGCATTTGGCCGGACTGACCGAACTACGATACCTGGTCCTCTCCAACACTCAGGTGAGCAACGAGGGACTGAAGCATCTTGTCGGACTGACCAAGCTGGAGAGACTGTATCTCAACAACTCACAGGTCCGCGACGAGGGACTGAAACATGTGGAGGGACTGACCGTTCTAGACAGACTGTTGCTCGCGAACACACAGGTAAGCGATGAAGGTCTGCAGCATCTGGCCGGTCTGACAAAACTACGATACCTGGACCTCTCCAACACGCACGTGAGCGACGAGGGACTGAAGCATCTTGTCGGACTGACCATTTTGGACAGACTGTTGCTCACCAACACGCAGGTGAGTAACGAGGGCGTAGCGAGACTCCGCGCTGCACTGCCCAACTGCGAGATCACAGTGGATTGACGCCAATAACAAAGGCCGCGGCGATGAGTGAATCAGCCTCCAATCCAACATCCAAGTGGTTGGACCTGCTCTTCTCCAAATGGACCGCTCTACTTGCCCTCTTGCTTCTGATTGTCGGCCTTCCGTTGTCGTATTGGATGCCGTATCAACGTCAGCGGTGGGCCCTTCAGGCACTCGAAGTCGCCGGAGCGAAGGTGGTCGTCAACTTTGGGCCGGGCGGTCCAGATTGGCTGCGGAATCTCATCGGTGATGAGGCGATGCAAGTTTTCGATGAACCAAAGCGCATCTTGATAGTCGGGGCGGCGCCGCGATTCGGTGATGAAGGCCTGCGGCATCTGGCTGGCCTTGCCAATGTCAGAACCTTGGTTCTTAGCGGCACACAGGTTAGCGACGACGGGCTGACGTATCTGGCCGAATTGACCGAGCTACGATACCTCGGCCTTTCCCATACGCAGACTAGCGACGAGGGATTGAAGCATCTGGCCGGCCTGACAGATCTCGAAAACCTGTATCTCGCCAACACACAGGCGAGCAACGAGGGCGTGGCGAGACTCCGCAGTGTGCTCCCCCGATGCTTGATCTATGCTGGGACCGACGCCAAGTAGAGCACGGACCACTGGCTGCAGCGCATGCAGGCGAGCGATTCGCGCTCTAATTCGGCGGCAATTGCGAGAGGGTCCGCCGGGATGTGGCTTGCGGCATCGAGCGGCGTGCGGGGATGAACCGTCGGATCGGCGGCATCGGTGTGTTTGGCGGTGCTACCGTCCGACTGCCGGGGCTCGACGTGGCCTTCGCGGGCAGCGGTTCCGCGTGTGTCCAGACACTTTCGGTCGGGTAGCGACTGGTCCGCGCGGCGGAGCGGCTGCGCAGTTCCGGCCCACCCGATTCGGGAATTCGAAGCCGCATGCCAACCCGCAGGTCGTTCGGATTTCGCAACACCTGGCGATTGATTTCGAAGATTTCGCGGTAGCGGGCACTGCTGCCGAGATAGCGCGACGCGAGTTCGGAAAGGGTATCCCCCCGCTCCACATAATGCACGCGCAAGGTGTCGAGGGGGTCGGTCGGCTCGTTGGGGGCCAGATCGTGCCCTTCAAAAGTGGAAACTTTCCAGGCGCGATTGTGCCGGGGTACAGGAATGCCGTTGCCGCCATCGCGCTTGCCGAACGGAATCGGATCGGGCGCAATCGGACTCTGCGAGAGGGGATCAACCGTATTGTTGCGGGCGTCCCTGAGAAAATCGGGCATGTCCCAAAGAGGCGAGCGAGTCGCTGAGCCGCCCTGCTTCGGCTGCCGATGTGGCGCTGGGACCTTATCGGTTTCGATGCCGGTGAGGTAGGGATACGTCGAATTTTCGGCGATCTGATTGTTGAGCGCGCGCGGATCCTTCAGTCGCGGGATGCGGGCCAACGGATCGACTTCGTTCCGGAAGAAGAACGCAGCCACGATTCCCAACAGCAGGACACCTAGCGCAAGACCAACCTTCTTGTCACGATGCATAACGACCTCACTGATTCGCCGTGAAGCTACAGGGGGGGTCGTCATGACCACGTTTTCACAGACAGCTCGCGATCTCAATCAAGATTGCGGTCGGTCTGCACCTCCTCGCCAACAGAGACACGGCATAACGGTTTGCAGTGCGTGCTGGCGCTGCGTACCGGTTCGCCGATCAGAGTTTGTATCGGACAGGAGACTGCCCAGAGCGTAACAAGAAGGGGAAAGATCGGCTTCAAGTGGCCGATCGCCCGATTTCGCTAACGCCTGGCGGGATCGTGCCAAACGTGCGGTGATCGGTTGCGACGGATAGTGCGGCGAGATGACTCGGTGCGGACGCGCACAACCTGTCGGTGGCAGGAGCTACTCCGAGAGTACCAGACCACCCGGAGCAAATGGCTCTTAGCGAGCGCCGCCCGGGCAACCGGACCACAGAAGTTGGCCGGCGAACCCAGGCGTGCTCAACCGCCGTTGCGTTTAAGGACGATGACCGCCAGCGGCGGCAGCGTCAATTCGAGGCTGGTGGCCTGCCCGTGCGCGGCGACATTTTCGCTGTAGGTGCCGCCGTCGTTGCCGACGTTCGTGCCGCCGTAGATTTCGGCATCGCTGTTGAGAATCTCGGTATAGAAGCCGGCGCGGCTGACACCGATGCGATATTTTTCGCGGGGGACGGGGGTGAAGTTGCAGACGACGACGGTTTCTCCGGTTCCGTCGAGGGTCGAACGCGCGAAAGCGAAAACGCTGTTTTCATGGTCGTCGCATTGAATCCAGCGGAATCCGCGCGAATCAAAATCGCCATCGAAGAGCGCAGGCTCACTGCGATAAACGTGGTTCAAATCACCAACAAAGCGACGGAGTCCGTCGTGGTACTTGTGTCCGAAGAGTGCCCAGTCCAGTTCTGCGCTATGATTCCACTCGGTCCATTGGCCGAACTCGCCTCCCATAAACAGCAGCTTCTTGCCGGGCATGGTGTATTGGTAGCCGTACAACAGCCGGAGGTTGGCGAACTGCTGCCAGTAATCGCCGGGCATTTGGGAGAGGAGAGACCGCTTGCCGTGGACGACCTCGTCGTGCGAGAGCGGAAGAATGAAATTCTCGTTGAACGCGTAAATCATGCGGAACGAGAGCTCATCCTGATGGTGGGCCCGGTGCACCGGTTCGTGCTGTAGATAGCGGAGGGTGTCGTTCATCCACCCCATGTCCCACTTCATGCTGAAGCCGAGGCCGCCGTTATAGACCGGCTGAGAAACGCCCCCCCACGCGGTTGATTCTTCGGCCACCGTGAGGATTCCGGGAAACTCTCCGTGCAGTTCCACATTCATATCTTTAATGAACTGGATCGCCTCGAGGTTTTCGCGGCCGCCATACCGATTGGGAATCCATTCGCCCGCCTCGCGGGAGTAGTCGAGATACAGCATCGACGCCACCGCGTCGACGCGCAGCCCATCGACGTGATAGTTCTCGATCCAAAACCGTGCGCTAGAGAGCAGAAAAGCACACACCTCGCTGCGGTCGTAATTGAAAATATACGTTCCCCAATCGGGATGAAATCCCTGACGTGGGTCGGCGTGTTCGTAAATGCAACTGCCGTCGAATCGGCCGAGGGAGTGTCCGTCGCTCGGAAAGTGTGCCGGTACCCAATCGATCAAAACGCCGATTTGGGCCTGATGACAGTAATCGACGAAATACATGAAGTCATGGGGCGTGCCGTGGCGGCTTGTTGGGGCGAAATAGCCCGTCGTCTGGTAACCCCACGAACCGTCGAAGGGATGCTCCGTAATGGGCATAAGCTGCAAATGCGTGTACCCCATCTCGTGCGCGTAATCGACGAGCATGTGCGCCAGCTCTTTGTAGTTAAAATGGAGACGGCCATCCTTGGGCCGCTTCCAAGAGCCAAGATGCACTTCGTACACGGTCACGGGCTGCTGGAGCCAATTGGTGGTCTCACGATGCCGCAGCCAGGCATCATCCTGCCAGGTGAAGCCCCCCAACTCGCAGACGATGGAGGCGGTCTTGGGGGGTTCTTCGGCGTAGAAGGCGACCGGGTCTGATTTTTCGAGATATTCCCCGTCCTTTGTGCGGACCGCGTACTTGTAGTGTTCGCCGACACCGATCTCGGGGACGAAACCTGACCAAATGCCGCTGTCGCTGCCACGCAGACAATTTCGGCTCGCCACCCAACCGTTGGCATCGCACACAACCGAGACTTCAGTCGCGTTGGGAGCCCAAACGGCAAAGCGCGTACCCGCGATGCCATCGACCATGTCGAGATGGGCTCCGAGCGTTCGATACATCGAGCTATGTGTTCCCTGGTGCATGGCTTGTAACCCGGACCGAGTGAATAACGGTTGCCGCGGATGCGCCCGACAGGCACCGAACCGACCGCTTGGCGAAATCTGACGGCGCACGCCCTTCGCGCAGAAGTCCTGCTCCATTGGAAACCCCAGCCTGTTCCGTCGGCATCCGCTTCGGTTCCCCAATCCAGCCGCAGTTCCCAAGGCCTTCAGGGTGCCGCCCTCGGCACAACCGGTACGGCCAAGGTTCTTTCAGGGCTTCGAAACACCGGGGAAGCCGAAACGCGAAGCAAAATAACCCGCAATACAAAGCATCGCAAGGCACTTGGATGATCTCGGCATTGCGGGAGCCTGCCTTGAAGCTCTCTGCCGGCTTTTGCCGCTTCCAAGTCGATGCGGTCCAACAGTCAACGATTCTGGGCGCCACGTCCAAATTAGCGTCTGGAGAACCGGACGGGGACGTATCGGCTAGGTCAAGTTTGAAGGTTCGATCGTATCAACCGGCTGATCGCCTGACAATGGGATAATCCAGCGGTCTCGCGACCGATTAGGAAGCCAAATCTCTGCGCCGCGGCTGTACAATGCCCACTGTGGAGGAAAAGAGATCGCAGAGGCGCTGCTGCGACATTTCTTCTCTCCGCTTCCCATTTGATCGAGTCGACGGAGATTATCTACTGTGATTTCCCCGCGAACCATGGCGTTAACGCTGGGACCGCTTTTGATCGTCGGCATGCTGTATTGGACGACTCTGCCCCGTTCGGTGCAGGGTCGACTCGTGCCGCGCGAAGCGTCCGCGCCATCTATTCGGTCGGAGAGCGGGAACCGCTCACAGACCACGAATTCCAACCAAAAGCCCCCCCCGCAAGCAGCCGATCTACCAGTCGCCCCTCCGCGTGAACTCGAGGTGGCATGCCGGCGCCGGGCGGTTGAGTTGGCGAATACAATGGGCGAGAACTGCCAGATTATCGTGCGGGCGCCGTATATTGTCGGCGGCAACCTGACCGAAACGCAACTCGTCCGGCATTACCGCGAAACAATCGTGCCGACGGCAAGGGCGCTCTCAACCATGTTTTTCGACGCACCACCAGATCGTCCGGTTGTCATTCTGCTTTTCTCGGACGCGAGAAGTTATCGGGAACATGCGCAGCGACTCGACGGCCGCCAGCGGGCCAACTTCCACGGATATTATGTGAAAGAGAGCCGCCGCGTCATTCTGAATATTGCCACCGGCAATGGAACTCTCGCCCACGAATTAACCCACGTGCTTGCCCACTTTGATTTTCCCTCCATGCCCGAATGGTTCGACGAAGGACTCGCCTCGTTGTTCGAGCAGAGCGAATTCTCGGCAGACGAACTCCGTCTGCAAGGGATTTCCAACTGGCGGCTCCCCAATATCACTTCGGTCATTCGCGAAGGTCGCCTTCCGCCGCTGGAGTCATTCGTGTCGGCACGGCGTGTCCGGCCAGACCATCAAGCGATTGACTACGCCTACGCCCGATACTTTTGCCTCTACTTGCAGCAGCGACGGCTGTTGGAACCGTTCTATCGTAAGTTCCGCCGGGCGGCTGAAGAGGACCCAAACGGCCTGCAAACGCTGCATAGCTTGCTGCAGATCGATACTCTTGCGGAAGTCGAGCAGGACTTTCGCAACTGGGTTCTAGACCTATCGGGCGCGCGAACGTTCGACAAGCCGTCTCAGCCCACCGGGAGCCGAACATCGAGCAGCCCTGCGCCGACTTCGACAAGCGACTGAGTCAGACCCCGCTCCAGAAACCCGAACGAACGCCTGGACAGCGCGTTACGGACATTGCTGTCGGCGGCGACGCAACTCGCTGAAGAGCCGATCAAGTCGGCGCGCGTGATCCGCGCTGCCGTGCGCCTCGCCCTCTGTCGACGGAGCCGATTCCCCTGCAGTCGCTGCGTCGGCACCCGGATCGTCTAGCGGTTCAACAATGTCGTACTCACTCGGATGGGACTGCGTCTCCTGTTCGACGATCGGGCCATCTGCTGCGGACGACTGCAATTCCGGGGGGAGCATTGGCTGCTCCTGTTCACCGGTTGAATTCGCGACAACTCCTCGTATCTCCAGACAGGTATCGAGCACGATCGCACCAATCTGCTCTTCAATATCTGCTCCGAAGTTTTCACCATTCGAATCGATAAGTTGCGACTGCTCATCGAACTCTGTCGTCGAAATGTCCAGCCCGGGCGCTAGCATTGGTGCCGCGGAAGAAGGCCTCGCCTCCTCGGCAGGTGCTCCCGTAGCAGGGCCGCTCGGATGCAACGACTGCGGCTCGACTTCGGTCGGCAGCCGAGACCATTCTGCCTGGTTGTCGTCGGCATAAGACGACGGATCGAGCACGTTATCCAGCAGCGGAAGAATGTTGTCGATAATTTCCTCCGTGCGTGACCCCGGTGAACCCGTAGGAATGTACACATCTCCGGTGAGGAGTTCCGGTACGCCACCACCATCGGGATGATGCCCGGCAAGTGGGGGGGATTCCAAAATCGTGGGCGAAACGAGCAGGCTTGGGGACGTGGGGGCTGCTGGCGGAAGATTCATCGCTGCGCCAACTCCCGTGGAATCAGGCTGAAGAGCAACCGGCAGCGGAAGCCCAGCGTCTATGATGGAATACCGATCGACGATCACAATCTCTTCAAACCCGGGGGGACAATGAGCAGCCCAGACGGTGTCGCTGCCCTCCGCGTCTGCCTCGACTCCGGTCGTCCGCTCGCCCATTTCCGAGGGCTGGCATAGCGGATGACTCTCTTCAGGAAAGTTCGGCTTGCCGACCGGATCGACCATCGTGTCCCAGCCGGTGCCGGCCTCGTCCACTTCAGCCGGTGTGGTCGAGAGTTGTTCGTGCGGCGAGACTTCGCAATCGGTTTCAGCGGACGTCGGCTCGTCAACGGGATAGCTCCATCCATCGCCGTCAGGGATTCCCAACGGGACCTCTTGCGGTTCCCTCTCCGCCTCGTAGCCGCGATAACCATAGTCGTCCCACGCCGGCCCCTCGCTCCAAACGTCGGTTTGCGACATCAGAAACTCCATTCCGCTATGCTCTGTTCCGATCGGCTGGTGATCTTCGCAGTTCGCATCAGGCAACTCAGCGGGCTCGGAAAGGTCGGCGATGTTGACGTCGCTGTCCCAGCAATTCGTGGAATCGCTCCCGCATGCCGAGTCCTCAGAGAGAGATGCCCCGTCGGGGAACGTTTCGGTCGCCCCCAATTCGATGACCGACGACTTTGGCTCGTCCTCAATGCCGTCCCCCTCGACAACCTCTCCGAAACCGACTTCGAAGACGGGAGCTTCCTCGCGAGCAGCGACAGGCGGACGATCGGCGGGTAAGGCTGCCCCGTCCAAATCCGCTCCGTTCTCGACTGTGCAATCTGGTGCACCCTCGTCAGCGACCGAAGTCGGCGGAATGAAACCTTCCTGCGTTTCGCCGGCGTGCATCGTAGTGGGAAGCGCAGGAGGATCGCTCCATTGCAGCGGCAGTTGCTTTAGATCGTCCAGCGCGTCGCGGACGGTCTCCGGCCCCACAATTTTCGTCTCGGAAACATACGACAACAGGAGACAGTGATCGCACAACTGATTGAGGCAACGGGGAACGCCGTCGCTGGCATAGGCAATCATCTGTATCGCCTCCGGCGTGAAGAATTCCGCCACGCCGTTCGCCGACCAACGCACACGAGCGTCCACATACTCTATCGACTCCTCCCTGGTTAGAGGTTCGAGCATGGTATGGCACGTGATGCGTTGATTCAGCGCTGAGGACGTAGGACTCGCCAGTGTCTCCTCCAACGACAACTGGCCCACCAACACAACGCGGACCAACGCACTGTCATCCTCAACAAAATTGGTCAGCGTGCGAATTTCTTCGAGCACCTCTTCGCTGAGCAAATGCGCCTCGTCCACAACTAACACCACCGCCTTACGATCGGGGCGCACCGCCTTGACGGCGGTCTTCAGTTCGAGCCGCAACTCCGGCTCATCCAGACTGATGTAGGCGTGCCCCAGTTCGTACAGAATGGCCTGCAGCAAGGCGCGAGGCGTGGGGAAGTTCGAGTTAGCGAGATAGACTGTGGCGTACATCTCCCGGATTGACATGCTCAACTTGCGGCAGAGGAGTGTCTTCCCTAACCCAGCCGGCGCGGTCAGCACGCCGATGCCCTGACCGAATTCCAGGTTGCGAATGAGCTCATCCAATGCTTTCTCGATTGTTTCCACGGCAACCCAGCAATTGGGGTCGGGCGTAGCGGCGAAGGGGCGTCGCACGAGCCCGAAGAACGATTCATACATAATTTCAGGACCTTTAGCGTTGCGCAACGATCGGTTTAAGGGCGCAAGCCACGCGCACAGCATTCTGATCGATCCACGGGAACCGGCATCTTTAGAAGAACCGGAATTATCCTTCACATCCGCATATCCGGCACGCGGACGAAATGCCTGCTGTTTCGCGCAGACCGGCCTACAACCGTCGGAGAAACGCTCTGTGGCAATCTGATGACCTCTGTGAGCCCGTTCGGCCTCATTGCCAGAGAGTCGACCCAGCAGGCTCTCCTAACCGAGAAGAGCTGCCTGCACCTAACTGCGATCGCGCTGAAAATTTTCATAGGAACTTCGGCACAGCAGACGTCCTAAGCCGCTGTAATCAAGCGACTTACAGCATGCGATGGGGATCGATTTTACTCCTGGCGATGCCTGTAAACCCTGTCCCAATCGCAATTTACATTCCGCGAGCGGGCATCGCTTTCCCTGGGGTATCGGCTGTAGTAAACTTCAATGGGTTTCACGACGTTTCGGAGTCTCCGCAAGTCCAATCCTGTATGTCTGAAGCGACAATCTCATTTGCAGATCACGACCAGATCCGCACGCTCTTTGGGGCACGGGACCAGCACCTCCGACAGGTGCGTGAGATCGTCGGGATCGATGTCGTTCTGCGGGGTGATGAACTCCGCCTGCTGGGTAGCGATGCGCAAATACAGCGCGGTCTGGAGGTCTTTACCGAGCTGCGGGCGATCATTGAAAGGCGGGGACACCTGCCGGAAGCAGACCTGCATCGCGTCCTGAACAACAACGGCGGCGACGACGGTGCAGAGCAAGCTCCAGCGGTGATCGACCTGTTCCAAAAGGCTGGAAACGTTCGGCCTCGCAGTGCCGGACAGGCGGAATACGTTCACGCCATCGAAACGAACGAACTGGTTTTTTGCACCGGGCCGGCCGGCTGTGGAAAAACGTTTCTCGCCGTCGCCAAGGCAATCAATGCACTCCGCCGAGAACAAGTACGAAAAATCGTGCTGGTGAGACCGGCCGTGGAGGCGGGCGAAAAACTTGGTTTTCTCCCGGGCGATATTTTTGCGAAGGTCAATCCCTATTTGCGCCCCTTGCTCGATGCCTTAAACGACATTCTCGGCTATGATTCGGTCAAGCGGTACGTTGAGAACGACGTCATTGAAATCGTCCCGCTTGCCTTCATGCGCGGGCGGACGCTCAACAACACCTTCATCATCCTCGACGAAGGGCAAAACACGACGGTCACCCAGATGAAAATGTTCCTGACACGTATGGGGACCGATTCGAGAATCGTCGTCACCGGGGACACCACGCAGGTCGATTTACCCGAGCATGTTTGCTGTGGAATGACCGACGCCATAGGGCGTCTGGCGGAAATTGACTCGGTCGGTGTTGTCACGTTAACCGGTCGAGATATCGTGCGCCACCACCTGGTGAAAGAGATGGTTCGTGCCTACGAGCAGACGAAGACTCGCTCGAAATCGCGAAAGAAATAGCCTACTGGCAACTAAGGGGCGTTGCCGCCTTTCGTATCGCACCGGGCACCCCTTCGGCGGCATCGAGCCAATGCACATCGGCAGCAGAGTGTGGTTGTTGAGGTTGAACCGGGCAGCTCGTCGCAAAGCAATTGCCGCACAATGACGTCGGTATTCAGGGCGATCCGACATGCCGTTTTTCGGACAGAAGAGATCACGGACATCCCGTGCGGCCGCGCTGCGCGCTTCCGCGTCGCTGTCGGGGCGAATTGATGAAACACTTCGCGACCGCCGTCTTGTCTTGCGTCTCTTGTTTTGCCTGCTTTCGATCGTTGCGATCGTCTACGCGGTGCAGGCTTGGAAGGCGCAGTTCCCGTATCGGCTGGGGGACCGGGCCGACCACGGTATTACCGCAAAGGTCAATTTTGAGAGACTGAACGTCGACAGGACGGACGACGCTCTCTCAGCCCGCGCACAGCAAGTCCACTTCGTCTTTCAAAACGACCCCAAACCTTTGGAAGGCCTGGCGGCACGGCTACGCAGCAACTTAACGGAAGTGGCCGAGGCCAACACACCTGAGGAATTGCGCACGGAAACACGCTCCGCCTTCGGATTCACGCAGGCGAGCAGTGCCGTCGCAGCGACCGGTGACGGTCCCGATCTGATGAACCGCGACTTTGCCACGCTCAAAGCAGTCATCTCCAAAGAGGAAGGAACCGCCGGCACTCGCATTGACGAAATTGTTGCCGAGTTCGAGCGATTTATTGATCCTGTGCTTCAGCATGGTCTCGCCTCGGCGAATGAATTCGTCGAATTCGACGTTCCCCTCGATCAGGCGATCGAGATTCCGGCCGCATCGCCGGAAACCGAGGCGGCCACCGTCTACCCGGAAGACGTGCTGCTCGCGGAATTGGTGAAGGAAACGGGGCTGCTGGGAAAATCGTGGCAATCGTATCCCGAGCTTGCCCTCGCGCGGCAATCGTTCGAGCAGTGGCTGCTCTCACAGGCACCGATCACCCTGCACTACGACAACGCAGCCACCAAGAGTGCAATCCTCCGGGCGCAGGCGGAGGTCGATCCGGTCACGGACGCCTACAACAAAGGGGACGTGCTCGTTCCGCCGGGAGGAACCATCGATCAAGATGCACTGGATCAACTACGAGCCGAGTACGATACGCTGGAACGCGAAGTGAATATGAATCAGCGAATTGGGCGCGTCGTCACGGTCTTTCTGCTGATTCTCGTCCTGGCGATGTTGAACGGCTACTACATCGTTCACAACGAGCCACAACTCGTTCGCAGCATCAGCCGTTTGAGCCTATTTCTCATCGGCCTGGTGCTTGCTGTTTTTCTGGGCCGGCTCCTTTCGTTCGATCCATGGCGGGCGGAAATCATCCCCCTCATCGCAA
>Ga0315336_1005898_pt1 | contig 12999 bp, 8 predicted proteins | sample ASW5metaG_FD_204512 | JGI IMG/M metagenome (GOLD analysis project Ga0315336, IMG submission 204512) | Ammonia-oxidizing marine archaeal communities from Monterey Bay, California, United States - ASW #5 | ecosystem: Environmental > Aquatic > Marine > Intertidal zone | place: USA: California...
ACGAGCGGAAGAATAACCGCCGCAAGGACGATGTGAGAGACCAGGATGAGCAGGTACACCGTACGGATCCAACCCTCCCCGGTGTAAGGTTTGTGCAGGACCAGGGAGTGGTAGGTCAAATAAGAGATCAAAAATAGGGTCGAAGTGAGGAAAGCGGAGACCATGAAGCGGGCATGCTGGTTCCGGTCCCCCTTTCGGATCGCTACGTAACCGCAACACAGGAGCACGAAGCACGTCGTGTTCAAGACAGCATTCACGTGCGGCAGCGCCTCATACCACATGGCATTCAGCGGGCTGTTACTGTTAAGCGCTTTATGTCCGCGATGAGGCGCTCCAGATCCCGCTTCTCGCTGATCGGGCGGTAGTAGTCGCGGATGTAGCCCTCGCTGTCTACGAGAACGAAACGGTCGCTATGGACCGGTTCCGGAGCCGAGTTGCTAGTCGTCGCGGCGGCTCCCTCACTCGCCCCCAGAGAGAAACCGTCCTGGCTCAGCTTGACCACGGCGCCTTCCTCACCCGTCAAGAAGCGCCAAAGCTTCGGGTCCGCGCCGTGGCTCTTCGAGAAGGAATCCAGATCCCCGGGCTGGTCACGCTTCGGATCCACGGAGAACGAAAGCAGGCGCACCTTCTCTGCCAGACCGGGAACTGCCTTCACTGCATCCTGAACCAGAAGGAGCTTCCCGGCCATCACCGGACACGCCGCGGTGCAACGGGTAAAAATGAAGTTCGCCACCCACACCTTGCCATCGAGGCTCCGCGAGTTGAACGGCCGGCCATCCTGGTCCGTGAGATCGAAGCCTGGCACCGGAGCTTTGCGCTTTCCGGGCGAGCCGAGGGATCCGCGCAAACTCGTCCTGTCGAAAAGCGCGAAGAGAAGCGTCAGGACGAGTGCCAGGGTGAGCGAAACACCCAAAGCCACCCGGCCCCAACGCATGCCCCTCGAGCCAAACTCTGCCTCGGTTTCTTTGTGCGTTGGGTCGCTGGATTTCGGCATCGTTGCTCAAAATACGTAGAGCGCGAAGAAGAGAAAGATCCAAACCGCTATCACGAAATACCAGTACATGGTCGAGGCGAGGACACCGTGCGCGCGATACCTATGATACTTCCTGCGGTTCGCAAGGACATAGCCAAGAAAAATCACTCCGCCGAGCACGTGCAGGCCGTGAAGGCCCGAAAGCGTGTAGAAGACGCTGCCAAAGATGTTGCCCGCGAGGGGAACCTGGTGAAGGTGAAAGAGACGGTAAAAGTCGAAGGCCTGCAGCGCGAGGAACGTGGTCCCGAGGGCAATGGTAATCCACAGATAGAGCCTCAAGCCTCCGGGGTCGTCACGACGGACCGAGAAGTTTGCGAGCAAAATACTTACGCCGCTAGCGCAGAGCACCGCGGTGTTGGACACGGAAAACGTCGAGACCAGGGAGGGAAGGTTCGGAGGCCGCCACTGGTCGGCCCCCCACCGGAGCACGATATACGCGTTCACCAGCGCAGCAAAAAACATCACCTCGACCACGAGGAAGAGGATCATCCCGAAGGTCTCGTTGCTCATTCGACGCGGGGCACGGGGGCGAGGCTCTGACTGCAACTTAGTGCTCCCTTTCATAGCGCTCCGTCAAAACAGCCCGCGCCAGGACGGCTCGAGGACCATCGCTATCAGAAGAAGCGGCAAATAGACGATCGACCCGACCAGCAGGACCCGTGCCGCCAGGCGTGTCCTTGCCAGCGCGAGCCAAACGGCACACGCCAGGAACAGGACGCCCAACACGAGAGCGACCCAGAAGTAGGTCACCCCGGTCTGCCCGGTCAAAGCGGGGAATAAACTTACCAGCAGGAGGGCCAGGGAATTGCTCACCACCTGGCGCGCGGTCGCTCCACCACTCGGATCCACGACGGTGAGCATGGGAAAGCCGCCACGAGCGTAATCCTCCCGGTAAAGCCATGCGATCGCAAGAAAATGCGGCAGCTGCCAGAAGAAGATGATTCCGAAGAGGGTCCAAGCCGGACCCGAGAGGCTTCCGCCGGCAGCCACCCAGCCGATGAGGGGCGGCAAGGCGCCGGGGATGGCCCCCACGACTGTGGAGAGGTGAGTTATTCTCTTCAGCGGCGTATATACGAAAACATACGAAAGGAACGTCACCGCTGCCACAGCGGCGGCCGCCAGCTGGACCGTAGAGAGAAGGCCGAGACCCGCAAGGACGAGCACGATGGCGAGGACAAGAGCCTCGTAGGGTGCCAGTCTCCCAGCCGGCAGAGGGCGCGAGCGTGTGCGGACCATCCTGGCATCGTGATCCTTTTCAATGAGCTGGTTCATCACCGCCGCGCTCGATGCCACCAGCCAGGTCCCGAGAAGCGTGATAAGGAGTGGCCAGGACGCAAGTCCGCTTCCCACCTGCCTCGCGGACAGGACGAAACCCACCAGGGTCGTTAGCAAGACCAGGAGCGACACGCGCGCCTTGGTCAAATCGAAGAGGTCGTGCAAAGTGCTTGTCAGCCTCCACGACAACTCCGGAGCGCGGGACTTTGCTGTCGCGTTTTCGAGCAAGGGCGCGGGTGCGGGGCTCTCGATCAAGGCTGCTGGTTTCACGCCATCACCTCGCGGGTTGTGGGCGCTACGATCCCCCGCCTGAGAAGATAACGGAAGCGCAGGGCTCGAAGCATGAGCAGGACGGAAGCGATCAGCATCAGCGCTCCGGTGGCCTGGTGGAACGACGCGAAGAGCTCGTATTGGCCCGTTCCAGCCGCTTTGGCCGCCGAAGGCCGTACGAGGAACGTGGTAAACCCCAAGAAGAATTGCAACCCCGTGAGAAAAAGAAGGAGCATACCCGGCCGAAAGAGCCCCGGGAGGCCTGAGTGCCTCCCCAGGACTCGCATCACCACCATGACAACGGCCGTGAACACGGCAAAAGCCCAGATGATATGCGGGATCACTCCCGCGTGCACGTGCCTCGGGACCGCGCCCAGGACAATCTGAACGTACACCGCCACGACACAAAACACGGCCCCCCTTGCAAGCCAAATCGATTCATCTTGCACCATCCCCTTGCCCGCATGCAGCTCCTCGCGCGCGCTGCGCCAGCGCTTTCCCGTGACGCAAGCAAGAGAAGTGGCGCAGCCCAGGAAGACCATCGCCACACTCACGTGGACAATCGAGACCTGGGGAGGCAGCTTCAGGAGCACGGTGAGGCCGCCGAGGACCGCGAGGATCACCACGATGACGGCCGCCGCCACCCCCAACCGACGCACCCACCTCCTCGGCTCCGGAGCAGTCCACAGACTCACCGCCAAAAGCAGAGTCAGGATCCCCACGGTTCCGGCAATGATCCGATGACTGTGCTCGTAGAAGAGCCCACGGTTCTCGCTCATGTCCTTGAAAGAAGGAACGGCCTGTCCACTGAAGGTCGGCCAGTGCTCATCGGCGAGACCGGACCGGGTACTCGTGACCGCGCTTCCCGCTACGACGACGCAAAAGGCTCCTACGGCAGTGAGCTTCGCCAGCACACTGACCCACCCAGGCGTCCCGGCCTCGAGGCCTACGGATTCAGGAATCGCGGTTGGGGCATCAACGGACATCGGGGTCGGATCCGGCAAACGAACGGGCTGCTTGGAGACTATGACTAGTGGGGTCGTTCCTGGAGCCGGCGCTCCTTCTCCGCAAGCTCCCCTTCAAGCTTCTTGGACTGCGGCAGGTAGTCCTCCTCTACCAGGGGAGAGCTGTATTCGTAAGGGCCGCGATAGACGTCCGGGATCGGGAAGAAGTTGCCGTGAACGGGCGGAGAGGGAAGCGTCCACTCGAGGGTATTGGCGTTCCAGGGATTCTCCCCGGCTTTCTTCCCTCGGGCGAGACTCCAGAAGAAATTGACAAAGAAGATGATCTGCGTGGCACCCAGAGCCAGCGCGGAGATGGTGATGAACTCCTGGTACGGCTGCAAGTGGGCCCACTGCAGGGAAGTCCCCTCCTCGACTGCGTACGAGGCAAAGCGCCTGGGCAGGCCCCCAGCCCCGATGATGTGCATGACGAAGAAAGTACAGTTGAACGTGATGAAGGTCAGGATGAAGTGAATCTTGCCCCAGGTCTCGTTCATGAAGCGACCGAACATCTTCGGGAACCAGAAGTAGAGCCCACCGAACACGCCGAAGAGGGTGCCGCCGAAAAGAACATAGTGGATGTGGGCCACAATGAAATACGTATCGTGAATTTGAATGTCGACGGGAGTGGCCGCCATGAAGATTCCACTCAACCCCCCGATGAGGAACATCGAGACGAAGGCCAGAGCGTTCAGCATGGCACTCGTGAACTGTATATTCCCCCCCCACAGCGTCCCCAGCCAGTTGAAGACCTTTACCGCCGACGGCAGCGCGATCAGCATGGTGGATATCATGAACGTCGTGCCCAGCTGCGGGTCCATGCCGCTCTGGAACATGTGGTGCCCCCAGACGATGTAGCCCAGCCCGGAAATAGTGACCATGGAGTAGGCCATGGCGCGGTAGCCGAAGATGGGTTTTCGCGCGAAGACGGCGAGGATGTCGCTCGTAATGCCCATCGCGGGAAGAATCATGATGTAGACCGCGGGATGCGAATAGAACCAGAAAAGGTGCTGCCAGAGAAGAGGTTGCCCGTCGTGGCTGAAGAAGGTGGTTCCAACGAGGCGGTCCATGAGGAGGAGGATCAGGGCCGACGTCAACACCGGGGTACCGAACAGGACAAGGCCCGAGGTGATGAAGACGGACCACACCGTCAGCGACATCCTGTGAAACGTCATTCCTGGGGCTCGCATCTTGACGATGGTCGTGATGTAGTTCACCGCTCCCATGATCGATGAGCTCCCCACCAGGAGCAAACTGATGCACCAGCAAGTCTGTCCGGCGCTGGCAATGACGCTGAGCGGCGGGTAGGAGGTCCAGCCCGCTGCCGCGGCCCCTCCTTCCAAGACAAAACCGAGCATCATGATGATGCCCGCAAACGGCATCACCCAGTAGGAGAGGCCATTGAGGAAAGGAAACGCCATATCGCGCGCCCCGATGTGAAGTGGCACGACGAAGTTGGCGAAGGCTCCCACCAGGAGAGGAATGATCACGAAGAAGATCATCACCGTCGCGTGCATGGTGAAGAGGATGTTGTACTGTGCGCCGTCCACCTTCCCGAGAAAGGGCACGGCCTCGAGAGGCCAGGCGATGCGCCAGCGGACCGCCATCGCCAGGAGTCCTCCCACCATCATGAAGATAAGGGCAGTAAAGAGGAACTGCACGGAGATGACCTTGTGATCCCGGCTGAATATGTACTTTCCGATCAGTCCGGGCTCGTGATGTTCCTCATGGGCTTCGTGGGCCAGGGTGGTGTCGGGGCTGGTTGTGCTCATGATTCTTATTTTTCCGTAGTGGCCGGTCCGGCGAAGGTAGCTGGATGCTCCCTCCAGTTATACCCCAGCTCCTTCTCGAGCTCCGCGTCCGACAAGACCTTGAAGTTCGCGCGCATGGTGTAGTGCCCCAGGCCGCAGAGCTCGGCGCAGTTGACCTCGTAGATGCCTCTCTTCCCGGGCAAGATCTTGAACCAGATCTTCTGCGGGTAGAAGGGAACGATGTCCAGCTTGATGCGAACGTTCGAGGCAAAAAAGCTGTGCAGAACCGGCAAGGTCTCCTGCCCCGTGTCCTGGTCGTACTTTCCCAGGGAGTAGAGCTGCAGGATGATCGGCGTGTCCTCCGGCACCACGAGGTCTTGAAGGTAAACGTCGTTGTCGGGATTCGCGAGCCCGACGGGATTGATTCCCGGGAAAACCTCCTGGAGGCTCGTATCCTCGAATTTGCCGTCCTTCCCCGGATAGACAAAGTGCCACACGAATTGCTCGGCAAACACGTTCACGAGGAAACTCTCCGACTCCTCTGGCAGCTCCTGCCTCATCTCGCTCCACGTCTTGCGTTGCACGAACGCGAGGTAGATCAGGATCGCTGCGGTGCCCACCGTCCAGAAGACCTCCAGCTTGTTGTTGCCGTGACTGAAGGTCGCGCGGCGGCCCTCCTGATACCTGTAGCGCACGAGGAAGTAAAAAAAGAGGGCGAGGACAAGCACCATGAAGAAGAGGGTGATGGCCAGGATCAGATAGAAGAGGTAATCCACGTCCCAACCGTAAGTCGAGATGATCTCCGGAATGAGGGGCTGATCGGGCTGTTCCCAGATCGGAACGAGAGGCGACGACGCAGGCGTAGTAACCGCAGCGGGCTCCGGCGCCTGCGCCTGGATTCCCGTGCTCGAGGCCAACCCGACGAGAAGAACGCCGAAGCAAAGACGAGCACTGAAAACGTGGGGTCGAGACAAGAAAGTCACTCCAATCTGGCTAGGGCATCGTGTAGATAAAGTCGATCGTCTTGGTTTCACCCGCCTTGAGTTCGACTTCGACCTGTTTCGGCGAAGGAGCCTTCAGCTTCGGATAGGCCTCGTGCCACACAGTGAACGTGTATTTTCCCGGCGGCAGTCCCGTGATCTTGAACTTGCCATCAGCGCCCGTGAGCGCGTAATACGGGTTGTTCACGACGCAAGCGTAAGCGGTCATCCAGGCATGAATGTCGCAGGCGAACTTGGTGGGAACGCCCGGCTTCTTGAACCACTTCTTCCTGTGCTCAACGTCCCCCTGGCTGGCCTGCGCCTTGTTGAAGGCGCGGTTCGTCTTGACATTGACGTTGTGCGCGAAGGGGTCGCTGTTCAAGATCTTGAGGTCCTGATTGACCCTCACGGGAAAGACGTGCGGCGTGTACATGCAGCCCTTCTGGTCCAGTACGGCGGGCTCCTTCGGCACCTCGAACTTGTACTTTTCGAGGCCCTTGCTGACGTAGACGAACGAATCCTTCAAACCGTTATCCGCGCCGACGATCAAGCTGTCCAGGAGACGCGGCTTGTCGCCGTGCAACGCCACACACTCCTGTTTCGAGCTCATGACGACCTCTTTCGGTGCGGGGACGTTTCCTTTGATCTGGACTACGCCGACGATCGTTGCCGGGTTCTCCACCGTGGCGGGGTCCAGAACTCCCCCCCCGGACTTGGCGGCGGTCGGAGCGTCCGTCCCGCCAGCTTCTTCCCCACCTGCTGGTGTTCCGGGCGAGCCCCCCGTAGGCTTCTTCTCGCACCCACCACCCAGCGCAAGCGCACATCCAGCCACCACTACTACAAGCATTCTGAGCGCCACGGCATGTCTCCTAGAGAAAACGTGTCACTGAACAATCTGGACGAAACCGCCATAAGATATAGAAAAGCCCCCTATCTTCAAGGTAAAAATCAACGGGCTGTTAGCCTCACTCGCCGTCACGGGTGCCTTTTTCCCGGCAGCTCGGCCGAAGTCTCTTCGGAGAGCTGCAGGTACGCGAGGACATCCCCGGCGACGCGTTCCGCCTCGGCCACGCAGTCGTTGATTCCCACCCCCCGGTAGGCATTTCCGGTCAAAAACAGCCCAGGTAACTGCCTCAGCCAGCCATCGATCCGTCGTAGGCGCTTGGCGTGCCCGACGTTGTACTGGGGAATGCCCTGGGTGTAGCGGTACACCCGACGGGCGACAGGCTCGCCTTTTAACCCGAGTATCGGTCCCATCTCCCCCAGAACGAGCTCCGTCAGCCGCTCGGCGGAACGGCCCACCACCTCGGGGTCTCTGGCGCCTCCCACCAGGACGCGCAAGCTAGCTGTTTTCGGGGGCGCGTGCGGCGGAAAGATGCTCGAGACCCAGATGACGCCGAGCGTCCTGACGCCCTGATCCCTGGGGATAAGAAAGCCGAATCCCTTCAGCGGATTAACGACGTCGGAGCGCTTGTATCCCAGGCAGACGACGGCTACCGGTGCGTAGGGGATCTCCCCGAGGGCATTCGCCAGGTCGTGATTCCAGGAGCTGAAGAAGTTCGCCGCACGAGGCGCCGGAAGAGCTGCCACGACTACTGGTGACTCGAGAACCGTCTGGTCGCGCAGCACGACCTCGTACTCTTCGCTTTTGCCTCCCTTCGGGCGCACCATCTCCACCGAAGCATCCAACTGCACGCGGTCCCCAAGGCGATGGACGAGTGCCTGGACGAGCTCCTCGAGCCCCGCCTCGAACGAGTACAGCGTCCCGCCACTGGGAGCCGACCCGGCGCTTGAAGAGCCCTCACCAGTGCGCCGCCTTGCTCGCGCTTTAGCCACCGTCCCTTTCATCAAGCTCCCGTGCTCCCGCTCGAGAGCCGCCAGGCGCGGAAAGGCTGCCTGCAGGCTCACCCTCTCTACGTCACCGGCATAGATCCCGGTCACCAGTGGGTCCAGAAACGTCGAAGTGGCTTCCACGCCGAGGCGACGACGCCCGAAACTGGCCACCGAGTCCTCCGTGCCCGGCCGCGCCCGCGACTTGAACGGCTCACACAACGTTCGCAACCTGCCCCCGACGGACAGGAGGGATGAGGTCAAAAGCTTCAGGGGACTCGTCGGCAGAGCGTGAAGCCGCCCCTTCCTCAAGAGATAGCGGTTCTTTGCCGTCGGAGCGCTCGGGAGGAGACGGTCGCCGAGCCCCAGAGCCCGGGCCAGCTCGAGGGTCTGCGGGACATTGTCGAGAAACCCGTTGGGCCCCCGCTCGAAGACAAAGCCATCGACGATCTCGGTGCCCATAGTCCCGCCAAAGCGAGGCGAGGCCTCGACCACCTTGACATCGAGGTCTGGCTGAGCCTCGAGAAGCCTATGGGCCGTGGTAAGACCCGTAATGCCACCGCCGATGATCAGCACGCGGGGCGCCATCAATCATCACCAGCCCCTGCGCGTTTCGCCACGCCCTCTCCCATGGACTCCATGTGAACGAGGTACTGCAGCAAGGCCTCGATGTTTCTCGTGGACTCGTCGACAGGTTCGTTGAGCTTGATCCCCTGGAGCGGATGCCGCTCTCCGAAGAAGTTGGGCATCGCGGTTCCCGGCATGAAGTCCGGAGGGTTGTGGATCCAGTCGCGCATCCAGGGCGGGCGCAGGCGCCCCGCGGCTTCGCTGAGATCGGGTCCCCACTTGACCTTGCTCCAAGGATCCCCGACGGCGTAGTCCTCGTCCGAGAGGTTCTCCTCGGCCCAGGTCTGAGCGGACGCCTTGTCCTCGAAGCGACTCTCGAGCTGGAACTTGTTGTCCGAGTCGCGCCAGACGACATAGTACTTGTCGCTGGGAATGGCCTTCTGGAATTCCGTGTAGTCGAACTCGTCAGGGGGATCCAGCTGGGGTAAGCTCGGCAGGATATTCCCTCTGGGATGGCACGAATTGCACTGCAGACCGAGCTGCCCGTCCACCGACTTCCCGAAGAGCCGCTTACCCCTCTCGGCGAGGCTCCGATCCAGCTGGTCCACCTTGAAGCTTTCATGGGCGGTCGGCACACCGGCGTTGACCTTGAACCAGTCGTTGATCGTGCGGGCATCCTCCTGTGTGAGGTAAAAGGAGGGCATGCGGACCTCGAGCCAGGGGCGGACGGGCTCGATATCCTGCAGCCACTTGAAGAGCCAATCACTCCGGACACGCTCCCCTTCCCGGACCAGCGGTGGAGGCGCCAGGGGGCGCTGGTCGACTCCCGATCCGAAGTAGAAGCGGATTCTCCCCTCCTCGAAGCCGGCGACGGGAAGGATGCGGTCCTCCTCGTGTACCCTGGAGACGTTGAAGTCACCCTTGATCTGGCTGTCGGGATCCACCGGCCCATTGGCGAGCTCCACGACCGAGACGGGCAAGTCGTCGAGCGGCTCTTCGGCTTCCTGGTCGTAGGGGGTGGTCGTCTTATCGAACACCTCTTGCCTGAGGAGCGTCCCGTGCTCGACCTGGACACCAAACGGCCCGTTCGCTCCCCGCTGCGGCTGGCTCGCCTGCAGGGTGATCGTCTCGTTCAGCCAGGTCTCCTTCTCGAGCTCATTGCGGCGCTCCTCCTCGTCCTTTGTGGGGAAAAGGCTGAAGCGAGGCAGCCGTGCGACGTTGACAAACTGAGGCTCGGCGCCGATGCGGTGGCACCCCTTACAGTTCAGCTCCTCAATGAGGCGGCTACCCTTCTGGAGCGTCTGCTCATCCTCGGTCAACCGGTGCGTCATCTCGAGCGAGATGGGATCCTTTGTGAGCCCGGCGAGAAAGGTGACCACGGCTTCGACCAGGTGTGGATCCTTCGCAAAGCCGAAAAGCGGCATCTTGAGGAGCTCCTCGGGGGTCTTCTGGACGAGCTGGTTGGTGACTGCGTAGGTGTGCCTCCCTGGCGCCACCAGCTTCTCGGAGGGGAGAACGTCGAAGCGCCGCGTGTCGGTCAGCTTCGCGGTTGCCCAGGAGAGGCGATCGTGCCCGATAGCCGAATGCCCATGCGGCTGGTGTCCCCAGGCCGCGTAGTCGAGACGGGCCGGCAGCTTCACTCCCCAGCCATCGAGATCGGTACCGATGTTCTGCGCCCGATCGAAGGTGCCGAAAACCAACTGTTTCTTTCCCTCGATTTCCTTTTCCTTCTTCGAGTCGATGTCCTTGATGCCGTTGTGGCACCCGAAGCACCCGTAACGGCGGATCAGGTTGTGCCCCACGAAGATGAGTCTGTCTTCCACCGACATGGAGTCCACCGCGCCCTGGGCCTCGGCGCGAATCGGCAACTGGGTGAGTTTGTAGTTAAAAGCGATCTCTTTGAGCACATCCGCTGACGCCGCCGGTTCGACGGAGAAAACCTCCGCGGCGTCGAACTCGGGATCCCGGAGCGTCATCAGGTAGGCCACGATGTCGGCAAGCATCTGCCGGCCCTCGTCATCCTCGTCGAGGCGGAAGCGCGGCATGGTGGTTCGGGAGTCGTGCTTGCGCGGGTCGACAATCCAGTCGGCAAGCCAGACACGGTTCACCTTGCTCCCGATCGTACTCAGGTCAGGGGCGAAACTGTTGTGGATCCAGCGGTCGTACACCGACTTCGCTGCCGCCTTGGCGGCGGCCACGGAGCTGCCTTCACCCCCGAGGGACGCATCGAGCTCGACGAGCTCGTCGAGCGCGACCATCACACGATTGTAGAGTCCCTCGATGTTCTGATCGATGAGCAGCGTCCCCTCCCAGGCGACGAGCTTCTCCAGGGCCGAGCCCGCGGCTTTCACCGCCGCTTCGAGCTCAGACTTCCCGGTAGCTGAGCTCTCGAGCCCCGTCGCCGCACCCTGAACCAGCGCCTCGAGGTCTTGCTTCCCCTCTTCGGACAGGGACTCGCTGCGAACGCTGTGACAGCCCAGACAGCCGAGGGTCCGAAACGTCTCGCGGCCCCGCGCCGGATCCCCCTCCGCGGTGAGCGCGAACAGGTCGTTGCGCCGGTCGCTCGTCTTCGCGATGTAGGTAGCCAAGGCAAGAGCCTCGACCCCGTTCTTCAGGTCGAAGTCCAGAGTGGACGTCTGCCCCTCAAAATCTTGCACCACCATCTCGCCCGTGGAGTTTGAGAGGTCGAAGAAGCGCGGCATCCGCGTCGTTGGGCGAAAGTGGGTGGGATCGCGGATCCACTTGTAGAGAAAGTCGCGGTCGACCTTTGTACCGATGTAGCTCAGATCGGGACCGACCTTCTCGAAGCCCTTGAAGCGGCTCATTTTGTGGCAGCCGAAACAGCCATAGGTCTTGATCACCTGGTACCCCAGGTTGTAGTTGCCACCGCCGTCGAGCTTGTTCTCGTGCGGGTGGCACTTCATGCAGCTCGAAGTGATGTACTTCTTCTTCAGCATGGGGTAGTCCTGGTGGTGGAGCTCGTGCCAGCCAAAACTCGACTTCCACTCCTCCGCCTGTTCCTCGTCCTCGGGAGTGTGTGCTGCGTGCATGAAGTCGGTGGCGTGACCGTCCCCGTAGTGACACGTGGTACAGCCGAAGGTGCCATAGGGATGGGGGCTCGCGCTGCCGACGAAGAGGTCTAGACGCGGGTGACTCGCGAAGACAGAGCCCCACTTCCCCGACTCCTCCAACTGATCACGCTGTAGGCTCGGATCGATGTCGTCGATGTTGACATGGCAGCTCTTGCAGCGGTCGATTCTCGGGACCGTGCCGAAGTTCAGATCCTCGTGCAGGTTCGCGAGGACGACCTTCTCGATCTTGTAGGTGGGCGCGAGAAAGTCGAGAAATGGCATGTTGCGCACGAAGTTGCGCCAGTCTTTCTCCACCGTGGCCACCAGGTCCTCCGCACGCTTCACCTGGGTACGGATGGTATCCAGGTCCGCGGCAACCACGGACAGTGACGTAGAACCCTGCAACGAGGCATCGTCTCCGTCCTCTCCGCCCCCGCTTTCGTCGCTACCGGAAGGCGCGTTGATCCGGGTCTCACTCTCGACGAATTCGTCGTAGGCCTTCTGCGCCTCACTCGCCTTCTGCTCGAGCACGGCCACTTCATCGGTGAGTTCGTTAAGCCTCTTGACGTGCGCCTTACCAAACTCCTCGTTGGCCTTCCTGACCGCCTTCGCACCGGGCCCGGTGTCCCCATGCTTCTCGAGCAGAGCCTTTTTCTCCTCGTCGTGCAAGAATTTCGCAGCCTGGAAGTCACCCCGAAAAGCGCGGAGCTCCTTTCCCTTCAGGTCGAACGCGGTGGCCGCCAGATCGCGGGCGTCCCGGAGCTCGGCGTAGCGAACGTATTTGGGGTCGCTCTCGAGAACCCGCCGGGCCCTCTCGAGGAGGAAGTTGGCCCTGGCAGGGCTCCCCGAGGGCCCCACGCTGTCGGCCTCCGCCTGCATCCCAGAGGCAGAGTCCGTCTCGAGCTTGTTGAAAATCTCCAAGAGATCGGGCTCGAGCCCGGTGAGAAGCCGCCGCTGCGACTCTTGCTCCGCTTCGAGCGCTTCTTCATAGTTCTTGGCGAGCTCCTCATTCCAGTCGGCCTGGATGTTCTTCCACTCTCGGTCGTAATCCTGCCACACCATGAGGACCGTGAAGATGAGGAGCAGGGCGCTCGAAATGGCGAAGAGGACGTTCAGCGCGGGCACGCGGTAGAGCGTCGTCTCGCTGTCGGGCTCGTCATAGAGCTGCGCGCCGAGGTTCTTCCCCACCGTGCTCTCCGCCAGCGGCGGAACGGTGGTGAC
>Ga0315336_1005900_pt1 | contig 12990 bp, 12 predicted proteins | sample ASW5metaG_FD_204512 | JGI IMG/M metagenome (GOLD analysis project Ga0315336, IMG submission 204512) | Ammonia-oxidizing marine archaeal communities from Monterey Bay, California, United States - ASW #5 | ecosystem: Environmental > Aquatic > Marine > Intertidal zone | place: USA: California...
ATTTCGGACCTCAAGATGTTCTCCATCAGTTCCGCGTCGGTCCCGTCAACTGCCATCTGGATTCCCAGCAAAACAAAGGGGTCCTCCAGTTCCTCAGTCTTGGCTTCCAAAGCGAGAATTCCGTCTCGCCGCGCAATCTCCGAGAACTCGACGAGTTGTGTGATGACCGGGGCGAGTTCCTGCTGCTTCGGCGCAAAGATCTTCTTGGCGACCTTGGGGATTAGCAGCAGCGTTGCGATGGGAAAGGCGATGCAGCACGCGGAAATGGCCCCTCCGATAACTACGGCAGCGGAAGGATAGTCGATGAACGCGGCAAAGCTCGCCCCCGGTGCGATCATGACCGCGAGGACCAGCAAGCCGAACCCCATTATCAGTCCACCAACGGTCGCCTTATCCATGCCCGCTCATTCCCATTGACGTCAAAATCGAGTAGTTGCATTCGGCCTTGCCAGGACTAGCGCTGAGGGGCCCTGTGAAGCTGCACCGCCCAGTCTGCCTGCCGTGTCGGTGCGCTTGAAAGCGCTAGCTGACTCCCGCGAGAGACCGGACGGCCCTGGAATAGGCAATACTCCGATTGACGACCTCGTCGACCGATTCTTGGACAATTAACCGATCACTCGACATTAACGTGATATAGGTATCGGGGCGACTCTCGACGAAGCGAATCAACTCGGCGTTGACGACGAACTCTTCTCCGTTGAGCCGGGTAAGTTTGATCATCCGCTGATTCTCCGTTTGTCCCGCCTCCCTATTTCAGGACGCCCCCAAATTGACGGCAAAGTCGCGTCACCCGATAGCCAAGTTTCATCATCTCGTCCGGACTCCTTCCCTATCGCACATTCTGCCTGTGCATGCGATCGAGAGGTGATCTAGCCGCTGTGAGGCATGGTGAACGGCTTAACGGCCGAGGACGAGCAGTTCATCGACGAGTTGCTGAATGGAACTGATCACTCGCGCGTTTCCACGATAGTTGGTCGACGCAACGATTAGGTCGACTAGGCTGACGCCGATATCCGTATTCGACAACTCAACGGCACCGGCCCGCAGCGTACCGACGCCGAAGTTACCGGGCGTTGTCACAAACGGCGGACCGGAACTGACTCCCTCGCGGAACGTGCCCGAACCACTCTGCAACAAACCTTGTGAGTTCTGGAAACGTGCGAGCGTGATCTGGCCGAGCGTCCGAATGACACCGTTGTCAAAAATGCCGTTAATGACGCCAGCCTCATCAACCACGAAACTCGTCAAAGTACCAGGGGCCGACCCATCCTGTGCACTGAGCGACAAGGTGCTGCCGGACGAAACGGAGGAAATGCCGGATACATTCGAAAAATCAATGGTCATCTGCATCGGGCTGACCGCCGCTGTGTTGTTGCGGTCGACGGAAATTGTTGCGGTTCCGCCTGCCACGATCTTGCCGTTACTGTCGAACTGAATTGTGCCGCTGCCAACGACCACATCTGCGTCGCTGTCGTCGGCACTTTCGAAGAAGTAGCGAAAGGTGGTCGTCGTCGAGTTTCTCGATTCGAGCACTGAAGTCATCTTGAGAGTGACTCCCTGCCCCAAGGAATCGAAGGCGATGAAGTCGGTAATGGCACTCTCGCCATCTGCCGACGCTTGCGACGTAAATGCGATCGGCACTGTGATTCCGTCAGCAAGTAGGTCGCCGACTGAGACAGAGAGCTCGTGTACGTCACCCATGTTTCCAACAATCTGGATCCTGCCGGCGTCGATGTCGACACCCGGCTGACCGGCCGCCGGCAGCTTGTTTGGATCGTTCGGAATGGTACCGCCGGAATGAATTCCGATGGAATTGTTCATCAACGTGAGCAGGTCGGCCATTGTGGATGTGGCCGTGACGGTCAGAGATTGAGTTTCGGTAACCCGGCCCCCCTTCTTCGCCTGAAAGGAAAGTGACTGCCCCACTGCAAACTGCGCCGTGGTCGAACCGTCTTTGAAAACGGAAGTCAGCAGCGTGCCCGCGACAATGGGATCCGTGGCCGCATTTCCCCCAGAAGTGTCGGTCAAGGCTTCGCTGAGCAGATGCGATCCTTGAGTGCCCACCGTACCAGTCGGCAGCAAGGCGCCGCTGATGCTAATGTTTTGCGTTTGCTGGGCGACGTTGAGTTCACCCAACGGAATTGAAATGTCGGTCAACTGCGTCGTGATCAGATTGAAGTTGTCGTCGACGCCGTAACCGCTCACCTTCAGACCCTGCGGATTGACGAGCAAGCTCTGGCTGTTCAGGCTGAAGCTGCCGTTTCGGGAGTAGACTTGCCCTTCCGGTCCGCTGAGGACGAAGAATCCGTCGCCGAGAATGGCAACGTCGGAGGGGCTAGTGCTGTTGGTGATGCTACCCTGGGTGAAATCGGTAGCGATGGCGGCCGTCGTCGCACCCAGTCCCACCTGACGCGGGTTGGTACCACCGTTGTCGGCCGTTGGTTGCGAACCAACGCCTAGGGTCCGGGACAATTGAGTCGTAAAGAGAACCTTAGACGCTTTGAAGCCGTTCGTACCGGCGTTCGCGATGTTGTTCCCCAGCACGTCGATCGTCGTCTCGTTCAGGACAAGCCCGTTCAGCGACGTGTTTAGTGCGGACGTCAATCCCATAGCAAAGGCCCCCCCTCGGTCCGTGCGTACGCGATGCTTTAGATTGTCAGCTTGAAGACCGTCGATCCGAACGGATCGCGATCGGGCCACGCCGAATTTAACGTATCGGGTGACTTTCTGTTGTATCGACCAAGTGACCGCGAAATTCCAAAGTTTGTTGGGTCAGGCCGATGCCGCACCGCGTAGGGGGGGCGTTGCCGTTCAGACCCTCTCAGCGTCCTGCGATCCCCGTGCCAACACGACCGTACGTTCGACCGCGGAAATCAACATAAATTATTGTTGATAAGCACTTTGCGATGCGGAGCCGACTTCGGCCTTCAAAGTGGGCGCCGCAAGCTACTGCGAAGCACGCAATCAGCGGGAGATAGGAAAGCTCGCAAGAAATGTTCCGGCGCCGCCCGGTCGGCAGTTTATGCGGCTGGATTGAGACCGATGCTGCTGACCTGTGAAAGAGGAACCTCGACGGCACCAACACCTACGAACGCCTGGCCATCACGCAGGAAGGCACGGTCAGCCACGCCGTTGACCGGCTGCTGGTCGGCGGTAACACCGGTGATCGATTTCCCGATGAAGTTAGCCGCCGTGGAAAGCTGCTGATTATCGGTGATTGCCTTGAGCGCATTGCCAAGTTCAATGTTCGACTGGAGGTTACGCATCATCGACAACTGGTTGAGAAGTTCTTCATTTCCGACCGGTTCCGTCGGATCTTGATTCTGCAACTCGGTAATCAGCAGCTTGAGAAATGATTCGGATGACAGTGCGGCGAATCCAGTCTGGTCACTGCCGACAATCTGCGGATCGCTGCCCGATGTGATACTACCAATGTCCATGATTTCCTCCTTGATCAAACCTGGATATCCAATTGGTCCAAGTGCGAATCGGCCTGAGTAGGTGGCACCTCGGTCTCCCGGTTCTCGGACTGCTCGTCCCGGTCGCGTTGATCTTGGCCGGGGGCCTCCTGCTCGTCGGATTGCTGGTCATGCGATTCGGTGAAGCCTGCAGCCTCTTCTTCGTTTGAGTAGTCGGAAAGTTGCACGTCGATACGGTCGATGACCGTCCCGTTTTGCGCCAGCGCATCGCGGAGAAGTGGCATGCTTTCCAAAACAGCTTTCTGCGCAACGGATGTCTGAACTTCCAGACGAGCCGTCAAGACACCATCGCGCAAGGCGACCTCGACAGTCATCGGCCCCAGTTCCGGCGGACGTAGGCCGACTTGCAGGCGCCGGCTGGTGCCGTTCGAAACACGCAGCACGCTGCTTACCTTGTCGACAAAGTCGGCCTGATCGAGCTGGGGTTGAGGGGCTGCAGAATCCCTTAGACCTCGGACTGAACTTGTTTCGTGTCGCATTGTGGCCGTCCCACGGACAACACCGGCGGAATCATTCGACTCGCCGGCACCTTCGACGACGCTGGTCGATTCATTCGCCCCGCCGATTCCATCAACTACAACTGTCGATTCGATCTTCCCGCTATTGGACCCCGAGGGATGCAATTGCGGGGAATTGGATTGAGGTCCCCCTTGCTCTGCGGCGACGCTCGAAGCGACTGCTATCATCGGATCTTTGCCGGATGCGATCGGCAGAACGGATCTGTTCGGTTCGTCCGGCGCGGCAGCAGATTCGCCGAGCTTTTCACTTGGCTGTTCGTCCGGATCTTCGGGGTTACTCGAAAGAACGGCTGTCGGAGATGTTGCGGTATCGCCCTTCCTGTTGGGTGCGTCAACGACGACTGGCGTGTCGTTTGGCCCGCCTGGAGGCGTGTCGCTGGGGACGATACCGGACGCGTCTCCGTTAGGGATGCTTACCGACTCCGATTGATGATTGACCACGTCACTCGCGGCGGAATCGAAGATCACGAGCGGCGTGACCCCTTCTTCGCGCGCAGCGCGTAACGACGGCCCCATGTTGGTTTCGGCAGGCGCGGTTGCTGGAGGCGGGATCATGTGCGTCGCTGGTTGCGGAAGGGACATCTCCACTCGCTGAGTCAGCGAATTGTCGGAAACTTCGCGATGTGTTGCTTCGGAATGCACTGAATCGGAATGCGGTGGATTCTCAGAGGTCTGCTGCGCAAGCAGGGCGAACTCATTGCTGGTGACCGAGTTCGTTTTGAAAGATTTCGCGAAATCACCTGAATCGATGCGATCGCCAGCCTCGTTGGCAGCATTTCCAATTCCTTGGAACTGTTGCGGTGTAAGCTCAGTCTCAAGAGCTTCCTGTGCTGCGAGGGTTTGAAAGAAGCCGGCCGGTGGAACCAGTGCTTCGTCAACCGGGAACTGGGTGGAAGATTCGTCTGGCGCGATTGCGGTCCCAACACTTGTCTCATGCAGGAACAGAGTCAGATGCTCTGGGGGGCTGGGTAAGTCGGTTTCATTCGGTATCGGCTTATTCCCGTCCCGTCGGGGGGCTTCCGGCAGAAATTGAAACAACGTGCCGACGCCAATTACGGGAGACTCATTGATATCCGAGGAAGTCTCCTGAAATGTCGCAATGGGTTCTTGAGGCGCGACGCGATGTTCGGATTGGTTCTGCTCCCATGGCGGCTGTTGCACACCACCATCTTCTTGCCCGGTCACCGGTTGAATTGTCAAGCGAACGGCTTCTGGGGAAGCGGAGGGTGTCTCTTCGTGTGACAGCGAAATCGAAGTTGCTTCTGGCCGCGCCTCGACGACTTCCGAGTTCATGGAACTCGGTTTGTCATCGCCAACGGCCGGAGTCTGCGAGTTCTGCTGGTGTAGCGATTCGGCGAGCCTGCCCCGATACTCGGAGGGCTCAGACGGTCGGCTCGGGCTCGCAATGTCGACCGTTGTCGTTGATGCTTCCGCCAATGCCGGAACCGCGTCGAATTGCGTTACTAAGTCAAATGACGCCATCTTTTGGGCTCATCAGGTAATGGGAAGGATCATTGCCTCACCGGTGGGCCTTCAGCGGATAACTGTATGTTCGTATCGTCGATCAGCTTCTTCAATGGTTCGCCGTCGCTGATTCCCTTGAAGATTTCGTACCCTCGTTTCGCCGCTCCCGGATATTTTGTTTCATCAACACGGAAGAATTCTCGCAAAATCTTCGCAACCGATTTGTCTGGCATCCCTTTGAGCAGGACGATGTTCTGGGGCAGTTCCAGCGTCATGAGGTTGCCGACGGCATCCGCAGCAGGAAGCGCCAGCAGGATACCGCGCGAGCTCTTGGCCGCCTTTGAGTTGATATCGGCGTTGAGCTGTTCCAACCTCTTGTCGAACTCTTCCGCCTTCCGGTCGAATTCTTCCTGTTGCTTGCTCAGGCTGGTTGCCTTTGCGTCGACCATGGTTCTCAAAATCGAAAGTTCGTTTTCGCGGCTGATCAAACCGAGAATTCGCAGGCTGCGGTCCCGCACAACGTCGTCGACAGAGGGCTGGTCATTCTCCAGCTCGTCCACGTCGCCAAATGCGCTCTGATCCTCGCCGGAGAGCACTAGCCGGATCTCTTTGAGCGTCTCGCCAGTCAGCTGGCCGCGGTACCACAGGAACGCGACCCCGAGGCCTTCGGAAAGCAGCGTCGCCACACTGAAGACGCACAATACCGTCAACAATGATCGCATCACTTTGATCTCTCCTCGATCTTGGTCGCCTGCCACGCCTCGTCAAGTTCGTGCATCGCCTGCCGTTCTGTCTGATATCGAAAGGCAGCCAATTGATTCTCTCGAAGCTTTTCGAGCGCTTTTACGTCTTGGTCAGCCTTTGCAAGCGTCTGCCGGCAAAATTGAAGCTGCTGTGCGAGCAGGTTGCGATTTTTCTCTAGCAACTGTAGGTCTCCCACCAACCGTCCAGCGAAATAGCGCCGGGACGCAGATTTGTCGACGTCAATTTGTCCAGGCTGTCCCATATCGCGAAGCTCATCAAGTTGTTCCATTCGAGTGCGCTCGAGCATCTCCCTTTGCTGGGTCAATTTCGAATTCTCTGAAAGAAGTTGTGCCAACAATTGCCGACACAAGTCCTGCCGGCTTTTGCGAAACCTGAGAATAGGTTCATACCTGAATCTGAAGCCACGCATACTCAACCGTTTCCAGACAGAATTGGTAGTGGTCTCGATCGTGAGAATTCCGAGTCAGATTGCGGTGATGACTGTGCTTCGCCACTTTTTGCGACCAAAACTGTCTTTGAAACTTGCATCCTTCCATGGTTGCATTCAACACTCCGGCATCGGATGTTCTTGGGTCGCCGATGTCGGTCTGAATCGGTTTCATTGGTTCGTGGTGTTACGTTCGTTCCTGGTTGATCTGCCCCGCGGCGACCGGCCTCGGCTGCGGGGCACTCAGGTTGATTTCCTCACGGAGCCGCGCAAGCTTGAGGAGGCTTGCAATCGAGTCAGAGAGCGTCACCCGCTCTGAACTTGCCTGCTGCAGAAAACGGTTGATTGGGTCTTGTAGTTGAATGGCGACATCCACCAGCGGGTTCGTGCCGCTCTGGTAGGCACCAATTGAAATGAGGTCTTCCGATTGAGCGTAGGCAGCTATCAACTGTCTCACAGAATCCGCCGCTGCGCGATGATCGGCACTGACAATGTCGTTCATCGAACGGCTGATACTCGCCAGTGGATCGATTGCCGGCCAGTGTGCTTGTTGCGCCCTCTTGCGTGAAAGCATAATGTGACCGTCGAGAATGCCTCGTACCGCGTCCGAAATCGGCTCGTTCTCGTCGTCGGCTTCAACCAGCACCGTGTAAAAGCCGGTGATGCTTCCGCGATCGTTGCGGCCGCTGCGCTCCAGCAGTCGCGGCAAGATGGCAAACACGCTTGGCGGATACCCTCTGGTGGCGGGCGGTTCTCCGGCGGCAAGACCGATTTCCCGCTGTGCCACGGCGAATCGCGTCACACTATCCATCATCAAGACCACGTCGTTGCCTTGATCGCGAAAGTACTCTGCGATGGCCGTGCCGGTGAAAGCAGCTTGCAGACGAACCAGAGCGGGTTCGTCGCTGGTGGCAACCACGACAACGCTGCGCGCCAGCCCTTCTGGTCCCAGATCGCGTTCGAGGAACTCCCTTACCTCCCGGCCCCGCTCACCGACGAGAACAATCACATTCACATCTGCCTCGCTGGAACGGACGATTTGTCCGATGAGTGTGCTTTTCCCCACGCCGCTGGCGGAAAAAATGCCGAGGCGTTGTCCTTTGCCGCAAGTCAGCAGCCCGTCGATTACCCGAATCCCCGTTCCTAGCGGGGCGTCAATTCTCGGACGGCCAAGCGCGGGTGGGGGCTCCGCATGAAGACTGGCACTGTGTGGCAACGCGGGCGACGGAAATCCGTCGAGATATCGCCCCCGCCCGTCGATGACGCGTCCCAACAACCGTTTGCCGACACGTATGCCTGGGACCGATTGCACCAGCGTCACACGGTTACCGCGCCGCACTCCGCTCAGGCTGCCGTACGAGAGTAACAACGTTTCATCGCCGCGAAATCCGATGACGGCGGCGTCAATCGGGCGGCCGTGTTCGCGCTGGATGCGGCAAATCGAGCCCAGTGGCGCCGGAAACTCTGCCACAGACAACGTAAGACCTACGATCTTAGTCACACCACCGGTTAGACCAACCGTGAGAATGTGATCCAATTGCTCTTCAAAGGCGATCATGTCGAGGGGAGTACTTGCTAAGAAGGGTTGTTATTGACTTGATGGCGAACGGGAGGGTAACGGCATGGCGGCCTTCACCGGGACGACGGCATAACGGGCCGTTTTGCAAAATTTCGAAATCACCCATCACGGTGCAGAAGTTCTGAGACGATTCTCTCCAACTGTGTTTCCAAGCGGGCATCGATGACAGCGTGCTGTGTTTCGATCAGGCAGCCTCCTCGAGAAACGGAGTTGTCCGAGACGACCCTTGCTTCGCCGCACGAGGCGATGCTGCAAACCAAATCCTCGGCGTGTTCACCGAGAAAAGCCGCGTCGTCGGGGTGCAGGCGCAAGCTGAGTTTCCGTACGCCGGCCGCCAGCTCTAAAGTATTTTTCAGCAAGCCGGCGCTGACCTCGGCGTCAGTCTCCAGGCGGGACCTCAGAATCTTCTCGGCAATGGCTACGCTCAGTCGGACAGCGACTGCTTCCCATTCGGCGAGCCAGCGGTCTTTTTCCCTGGCGAGTGCGTCGGCCGCTTCGCGCATTGCGGGGAGTGTGGTCTTTAGCTGATTCTCTGCGGTCTGCTTCGCCTGGAGTGCAGCTTGCTCGCTGATTTCGGCCTCGGCATTGCGGAGTCCTTCGCGACGGCCCTCATCAACCGCTTCGCGTAAAGCGGATCGCCGAATCTCCGCAGATTCTGCCCGCGCTTCCTCGAGTATTCGCTCGGCCTGGGCACGGACCTTGTCGACATAGGCATCGCATGTATGGCGGAGATCCTCGTAATTGTACGCGATCCTCGAACCCAGGCTGCGGACAGCGTTTGCCTTGAGAATTCGGTCTGATTCTGTTGACGCCATTTGATTGCGTTGTCTTTCGCTATGTTTTCAATACCCAACAAGGCCACCGCCTGCGACGTAGTCCTTTCTCTTCTCCGAAGCGTCGCCCCACAATCGAAAAGTTCAATGACCACAAGGCGCCTGCGGCTGTGCCGTCATGTGATGAATTCCTCAGCTTCACCACTAGCCGCGACGGTAATTTCACCGGCGTCTTCGAGCCGCCGCACCGAGTCGACAATCTGCTGCTGCATCGTCTCCACGTCGCTCACTCGCACCGGTCCAAGGTATTCCATTTCTTCCTTGAGCATCTCTGCGGCGCGCTGCGACATGTTCTCCAGGATTTTCTGCTTAATTGCATCGCCGGCACCCTTTAGCGCCACGGCCCACTGGTTGCTGTCGACTTCCTTCAGCAACGTGCGAATCGCGTTGTCATCGAGCTTAAGGAGGTCGTCGAAGACGAACATCAGCCGTCGGATCTCTTCTACGAGTTCTCCATCGTCCTCTCCCAGACTGTCGAGAATGGCCTTGTTGGTCATCCGATCAGTCACGTTGAGGATTTGGGCAACCATGGGGACACCGCCTGCCTTCTCCATCTGGTGACTGAAAGAGGAGGTCATTCGGCTTTCGAGCGTGGACTCGACATCTCGGATGACTTCCGGGCTGGTTTGTTCCATGTTGGCCACGCGGCGGATCACCTTGAGCTGTTTGTTCGAAGGCAGCCCGCTGAGTACTTCCGCAGCCAACGAGGCAGGTAGATGCGACATGATAAGTGCGATTGTCTGTGGATGCTCCTCGACGATAAACGTCACCAGATTCTCAGCTCCCACCTTGTGGAGAAATCCAAACGGCACAGAACTCATCGACTGGCGAACGTTCTGTAGAATTTCTCCCGCTCCGTCGGCACCGAGTGATTGCTCCAGCAGATCATTGGCGAAGTCCATGCCACCACGCTCAATGTGCGTCCGCTGCCGCGCCAAGCCTTGAAACTCAGTGAGCACCGTGTCTTGCTGTTCCTTCGTCACGTCGTCCAGCATGGCGATTTCCAACGTGACCGCCTCGACCGTCGGTCGTGGAAGCTGACTGAGAATTTCTGCTGCCAACGGCTTATCAAGGCTCAGCAGAAAGATGGCAGCCTTGCGTATGTCATCCATGACAATGGTCTCCGAGGTAAACTTCTCGCGTCGTCGATCTTGCTAAGACAATGATGCGATTCGCAGTTTCGTTCGCAACCGAAATCATTTGGCTCTGGTATGCCAAATGAAGAAGGTACTGTCCGACTACTTTGAGACTTGAATCCACTTGCCGAGAACGGCGGCGGCCATTTCTGGATTATCCCGAACAACAGCTTGAATTTCGTCACGCTCCGAATTGACCGGAGTTTGCGGTTCGTCCTCGTCCGGTTCATCCTCTTCCGCGTCGTGCATAGCCAGGATGGGTGATTCGGTCGGTTCACCTTCTGTGACCTTGGGCATGCTCCGGTTGAGCAGCCGTAGCGCCCAGAGTGCAAAAAGCGCCAGTCCCACCGCCCCGCCCCAGCGGCTGACCGCAGTGCCCAGAGTCTCCGTCAGCGGCACGTCGATCGGTTCCGTCTCGGTTTGAATCGGTATGTAGGACCCGACGGTGATCACGTCGCTAGCATCTGCAGCGGCACCGATCGCTTTAGCAACCGTGGTGCGGACATCTTGGTTGATCTGTTGCTTTTGCGCTTCGAGTGCGGCGTCGACGGATTCACGAAACGCTTTTTTTGATTCGTCCGTCTCGCCCTCCGTCAATCCCTCCTTGATGGCGACGACTCCCCGGTAGTAACTTTCCGGGATCTGAACGGCCACATGCACCGCCTTCGGCATCGCGCCGATCAACTCCTTGTTTTCGAGGCTCACCCACGGAACGTTGACTGTTGTCGTATTGGTCTCATTCGTCGATTGCTGTTTCGCGTTGCTGCCGAGGGCCCGTAGATCCTTTGGTCGGTTCGCATTCACACCTCCTTCGGCGCGCGAGCGACTCTGATTAGCTGTCTTCTCTGTGGTTTGCTCCGTGATAAGCGTGGAAACCGTCTTATCTGGATCGACGGATCGAGTTTGCTCGACAGACGACTTGATATTGTCGACGTCGACGTTGACAGTCACGACAACTCCCGAAATATAATCCAACGCATCGGAAATACGCTTCTGATACAACTGCGTGAACTCATTGATTCTTGCCAACAGACTGCTATTGAAAGGGTCATCTTCCTGCTCGGGCGTATAAGCCGTCCCCTGGATTTGGTCGAAAATTACGACGTCTTTGGTCTGCAGACCTGGAACCGCCGCGGCAACCGCCTCCCGCAGTGATCTGACACGCCGCATCGATAGTTCGCGGCCGCTCCTCGGACGCACACTGACCGTTGCCGTCACGTTCGGTCCGTTTCGGTGAAAGCTCCTTCGCTCCGTTCGGGCCATGATGACTTCGGCGTCGTGAATGTCCGGCGCGGCGCGGATCATGAGCTTGAGCCCTTTCGACAGGGCGATATCCCGCTGCGTCTGCGACTTGCGGGCCGTGCTGCTCCAACCTTCCTTTGCGGTCTGTTTCTCCAATTCCGCGGCCCAGCCAGCCGGAAGACTGCCTCCTTCGAGCAGTGCTGCGTTGTACCGGTCAAGCTCCTTGCGGGGGACGAGAATGCGTTGTCCCTCCCGACGGAATTCATCCAAACCGGCATCCTGCAAGGTTTGCTCGGCATTTCCCAGTTCATCGGTGGTGAAAGTCTTGCCCCACGAGAGAGGCACATTCGAAGACGACGAGTCGCGGAAGATCAAAATCCCAAACGCGGCCACCACCACTAGCGGCAAGACGATCAGCGTCCCGCGTTGACTTGGCGGTAATGTGCGAAATAGGTCGAGAAACTGATCGAACGTACGTTTGAGAGCTTCCATACTCACTCGCTACTGCCTTGTCAAAGAATGTCCGGTTCTAAACGATCGCCGAGCCGACCGCTACAATGCCTCACGCCGCGCAACACTCGATCACATCTGCATCTGTTTGATTTCGTTGAACCCTTCGAGTAGCTTGTTGCGGATTTGGAGCGTCATCCGCAGCGCCAAGTCCGCTTTCTTCACCGCAGAAAAGACTTCGACCTGCGTCACATCTCCGCCTGCCAGACTCTGCTCGATTGCTGCCTGAGCCGATTGATCGAGCGCCGTTGTCTGCCCCAGAGCATTCAGGAGCATCTCCTGGAAGCGAACGTCAGGCCCCAGGCGCGCCCCGTCCATCTCTGTGAGGTTGACGTTCGGCGGTGACACGAGCCTCTGTGCTCCAAAGCCACTGATCGGATTCGCCATCGATTTCTGCCCTTTTTACGGTTTCGTTTTCGCGTCTGCCGACGTTCGAATCTAAGTCTTGATGGCTAACGTGCCACGCAGTTCTAGGGGAGAGATCGCCGGCCGCGCGCCGGAGCCCATCGCCATCATTCAACCAGGCAGGATGCCGCGCAGAAGTGCGAATTCATTCTTAAACCAAGATTCTCAGGCCCAGCTGCGCCATCTCCTTGCTCATTTCAATGGCACCGATATTGGCCTGGTAGGCACGGCTCGCCTCCATGGCATTCACGAATTCGGTGATCATGTCGATATTCGGGTACGACACGTAGCCCTCTTCGCTGGCGTCGGGATGTCCCGGCTCAAAAACTCGCCGTGGTGACGACGCGGCGTCGACTTCAACCCGGTAGTCGACCCCTACGCCACGTCCGTCTTGGCCGTCAGCAGCCTTTCCTTCGTGAAAGGTAACGAGCCGCCGCTGGTAAGGTGACGGATTTCCGTCGGCGTCTCGCGTCGTGTTGACGTTGGCGATGTTGCCCGAGATCGTGTTCATTCGCTGGCGTTGTGCAATCAGGCCGCTGGTGCTGATGTCGATCGAACGCAACATGGGATTCTGTCTCCCGCTTCTAATTCGATAGGTCTTTACGGTTGCCGGCAGATCGCTTGCTGTTGAA
>Ga0315336_1005901_pt1 | contig 12986 bp, 10 predicted proteins | sample ASW5metaG_FD_204512 | JGI IMG/M metagenome (GOLD analysis project Ga0315336, IMG submission 204512) | Ammonia-oxidizing marine archaeal communities from Monterey Bay, California, United States - ASW #5 | ecosystem: Environmental > Aquatic > Marine > Intertidal zone | place: USA: California...
TTTGAGGCATCTTTTTTACGCCGTCACCGATCAATGTGTTGTTCCACATCCCATCCGGCCACACAAAAGAAACGCCTGCATCCATCATCGACAAATTGACCTCTTGACCGCCAGCTCCACGTTCGCGCGCAAGCAGCGCCGCGGTAATGGCCTGCGAAGCGGTCAATGCTGTGACTTTGTCACAGACGATATTTTTCACCAGATCAGGTTCACCGTTGTTGGCATGGGCCTGTAGTGCCGCATAACCGGTCGCACTTTGCACCATGGCATCATAGGCACGGCGTTTAGAATAGGGACCGTCTTCGCCATATCCACTAATCGACACATAAATGAGATCAGCCTTTTTTTCCTTCAGAACATTGTAGCTCAAGCCCATGCGATCCATGGCTCCGGGCCGGAAATTCTGTACCAGCACGTCGGCGGTGGCGACCAATTTAAAAAACAACTCTTTTGCTTCCGAAGTTCCAAAGTCGAGAACGAGCGAGCGTTTGTTTCTGTTTAAAACCGTGAATATCGACGTCACGCCACCTCGGTGCTCGCCAAAATGCCGCGAGATATCCCCAGACTTCGGCTGCTCGATTTTGATAACGTCGGCGCCCTGGTCTGCCAGAATTTGAACCGCCATTGGGCCTGACACTACGTTCGAGAGGTCGAGAATTCGAATGCCATCAAGCGCACCGGGCATGACTGTTCCTTTGTTAGATGTTGGACGGCAAGGTAGGAATACTCAATCGACTACACCGTCAGCGTGGTAAGTTGCTATCTGCTCAGCACTACGGCCCAATTCGGCCAGAACTTCATCAGTGTGTTGACCCAACAGGGGAGCTTGGGACCGGATATCAGACGGCGTTTTGCCGAAACGTGCTGGTGGAGCAGGCATTCGCATGGTGCCCGCTTCAGGGTGATCGATTTCAACAATGGAACCCCGATGGCAGATTTGCGGATCCTTGTGGACTTCGTCCAACGGGTTCACTTTTGCGTATGGCACTTCCTCGGCATCCAGACGCGCGCAAATCTCATCGGATGTCCATTGCGCCAATTCCTCATCCATCATGCCGATCAACTCGTCGAGCCTGCCCAATCGATCCATGACCGTTGCGTAGCGGGGATCCGTTCCCAATTCAGGTTTTCCCATGGCGCGACACATGCCCTGCCACTCGGCATCGGAAACGCACAGGTATGTGACGAAACCATCTGAGGTCTGTGTGATCTGATAGGCCTCGCTGAGAGGGGGCATGGGGCGAATGCCATCACCGACCATGGTGTTGTTCCACATTCCGTCGGGCCACAAAAACGCGAGGCCGGAATCTACCATCGATATTTCGATGTACTGTCCGCCAGCGCCGCGCTCGCGGGCGAACAGGGCGGCAGTAATCGACTGCGCTGCGGTGAGTGCAGTGGCTTTGTCGCAGACAATATTCCGAATTAGCTCAGGCTGGCCGCTACGGGGCGCCTCCTGGCAGGCAGCAAAACCCGTTACTCCCTGGATAACCGGATCATAAACCCGACGCCTTGAATACGGACCATCGTCGCCAAAGCCGCTGATTGAAGCGTAAATCAGATCGGGATTGATCTCTTGCAATGTGTCGTAACCGATCCCCATCCTGTCCATAGTGCCCGGCCTAAAATTCTGTACGATAATATCCGCGCCACGGACCAAATCGAACAAGACTTCACGACCTTCGGGATCGCTCAGGTTAAGTGCGATTGAACGCTTGTTGCGGTTTAACACAGCAAACATAGCGGTCAGCCCACCACGTTCTTGCCCCATAAGTCGCGATATATCCCCGACATTAGGTTGCTCGACCTTCACCACATCGGCGCCCTGATCCGCGAGCATCTGCACGGCCATTGGACCGGACACTACATTTGATAAATCTATAACGCGGACGCCTTCAAGCGCTCCTGCCATATGATTTGCCCCCCTGACTAATACATGGCGTTCAAAATTGTTTGTTGCTCAGCAAATAACGCGCGAGCATTCAAACAGTATACCTAATCGGAGGACCGTAGTAAGGGGGCCTAGTGCTGAACCAGCCAGCAGTTTTGACCTTTGCTCTTTAAGGCGTCGCACAGTTGTTGAGACTCGGACCGGTTTGCTTCAGGACCAACCCGCAACCTGTAGTATTGTTGATCCCCTTTAATTATGACGCCGATCACGTTTGGAGTATGGCCATTCAAAATATCAGGGTGTTTTTGGGCAAGCTGCTCCCAGCCATGGTCCGCCTTTTGTACGGAATGATAGGCGGCAATTTGAACCAGGTAACGAATTGAATCTGCGGGCTGTATTTTTACAGGGTCAATGTTTGAATTGATTGGTTGCGGTGCCGGTTTTTGAGATTGTTCGGTAGTGATCGCCGTTTCGTCAACACTCAGTTCCTCTTCGCCCACTGTCTCTTCATTCGCGTCGTTACCGGTCTCGGGATCTTGACTGTCTTTGTCCAGTTCGGTCTGCGATGGTGCGGTTACCGATGCAGCTTTGATCGAGGGTAAAGGGTCCTTGTTGGCGCTACGCCCAAACCCAAACCAGCTGTAACGCACTTTCTTGTAGTTCGTAGCCGGGTCATAATCAGGGACTGCTAGGCCTAATTTTTCTGGCGCTAATTCTCCGATCAAAGATAAAATTTCGTACGCCGCCACGTATTCATCTCGATTGGCATTTTCCAAGGCTACCCGAGAATCCAGCAAACGCTGCTCTTCTTCGAGAACATCCAGGGTTGTCCGTGACCCAACGAGAGCCTCCTGACGAACACCTTCCAACGCTATCTCGTTTGCACGTACTTGCTCTTTTCGCGAAACAATAGAGCTTTTGATCCCAAGATATCCCGCCCAACCGTCTTTCAACCGCTTTCGAACTTCCCGGTCAACCCGCAACGTATCTATACGTCTCTGATTGTGAATTTGCCGGGCTTGACGCACACGCGAACTTGCTCCACCTGCTTGATACAACGGGACGCTCACGCGGGCCATTACCACACGCTCACGGTTGTATACGCGAAACTGGCTCGGCTCTTTAGTGCGTGAAAATTCGCCTTCGATTGAAACCACCGGCAGCATATTTCCTACCGCCCGTCGAATAGTGTGTCGCGCGGCTTCTTCGCTATGCCGCGCTGCCACTAAGATCGGGTTTCGTTCAATCGCGATGGCAATTGCATCATCGGCATTGGCAGGAAGGGGAGGCAAACCTTCACCATCTTCCAGTTTACCCGGTAGCAGGCCGACATATCTTTGATAGCGGGCGCGGCTACCCGTGAGACGGGCTTCGGCGATCGTTAGGCTGGAAACTGCTGCGGAAAGAGCCGCCTCGGCTTGCGCTACGTCGGTGCGCGTGATTTCACCAACCTCAAAGCGATCCTGCGAAGCGGATAATTGCTGACGCAGTACTTGTACATTGTTGCGGTTCAACTCCTGAACCACCTGATCTTGACGCACGTCAAAATAGGCGGTCGCGGTATTCAACAGGACGTCTTGTTCAGTTGTTCGTAGATTTGCCCGCCCCTCATAAACTTCACTTTTCGCCTGGCGCATTTCAGCCACGGTTTGACCGCCTCGGTAGATCGTCTGATCAAAAGTGGCGCCCCAACGGAATGGATTGTATTGGACGTCCGGATTGACCGGTGAGTTTGCGCCGCCAATGCCCAAATCCTGATGACGCTCCTGATAGGAAGCTTCCGCGCCGATAGTTGGCCGCCAACCCGAAACCGCCTGTGCCATGCGTTCGTCTATCGCACGCACTTCGGCCCGCCGTGCTTCGAGGATCGGACTGTTTTGATAGGCGGTGGCAAGCGCATCCTCAAGCGACACAGCTTCAGCGTTACCGGATAGGGTCCAGCCAATCGCTACTAGGAGGGTATGAAAAATGACTCTTTTCATGCTGCTACCGGCAATAATCGTCCCAATTATCTCAACATCATGCTTGCGGCCACCCTAAACCCTAATGCGGGGCAAGGGTTTCGCTTATAATCCGCACGGCAGATATTTACCGCGCAATAGCGTCACTATCACGCTGGCACCTGAATAGATCGTTAATGTGCGGGGGTCAACTAAGGCCACCCACTCGCCAGAAATAAGTCACAGCACCGCTAATCTGGTATTGTTAGTCTATGCCTTCAGGGCAAGTGAACGTGTAGAAAGGGACGCAGATGCGAAGGATTATAGTCGTGCTCGTGGGGCTCGGCATAGCTGGTGCGTTTACCCCTGTTGCATCTGCCGTTGGCCAAGATAGTCAACTCGATGCCCCGCAGGATCTGTTGGAAGATGCAACCCGTAAGGTTATGCAAGCCCTTGAGTTGATGATAGGCGCTATTCCGCAATACCAGTTGCCCGAAATTTTGGACAACGGCGACATCATTATCCGGCGCGTACAGCCGGTACCGAAGCCGCGCCCCGAGATCCCGCCGGATGACGGTGAGATTAATGAAACCTCCACCTGATCTGCTGGTTACGCCGCGCAACAACGACCAGAGATACGCGTTGGTCACCGCTTTGGCGGCTTTAGCAAAAGAAGTTGCTGCCGATCAGCGGTGGGCTGAGCAAACGATCGAAGGCTTAAAGGATCAAATGCGGCAGGAAATCAGAAGTGTAAGAGTTCTCGCTTTGTGGCCATTGCGGCCGCTAAGAGAAAATATGATCCGGGAAATAAATCTGATTAAGGCCCGAGCATTAATGACTGTCGAACATGTGCGGGAATTTCGCGAGCATTTGATCCGGGAAGCTCGAATGTTGCCCTTGTCGAAAGAGACCGCGGGGCGACCTTTTCCGCCGACTGAATTGGAAATATCATCGTCAGTCAATCTGAATTCGGCACTTGCCCAGACTGAAATGGAACTCCGAGTACGGTGGAATATGGCACGGTCGCGGGCATTGCCCGGCCTTCTGGACTAATCGAGGAGACATTTATGCTTTTGAAAGGCTCGTGCCACTGTGGCGCCGTCAAATTCCAGCATCAGTCGAAAACCCCACAACCCTATATGCACTGTCACTGCTCAATCTGCCGTAAAACAGCAGGCGGTGGCGGATACGCAATCAATCTGGGGGGTGATGCCACCACACATAAAGTGGACGGCGCAGATAATGTTACGATTTACGTAGCAGTGGAAGGGGGGTCGGAAAGGCATTTCTGCAAGAAGTGCGGCTCAGCGCTGTGGGCATGGGATGCCCGTTGGCCGGACCTTATCCACGCCTTTGCATCCGCCATAGATACACCGTTGCCTAAGCCGCCAGAAGTAGCTCACATCATGCTCGGATCAGCAGCCTCGTGGGTAGAGGCGCCTAAAGGTCCAAACGACAAACATTTCGACGAATATCCGGACGCTTCAATCGACGATTGGCACGCCGCCAGGGGATTGACTGCGGATTAGCCAAATGGCGGACCACCCTGATCAAGCCAGGTCTGCATGTCGAAATAATCCCGCCATGCGGTGATTTTACCGTCTACGTTTAAGTCGAAAGTGCCTGCGACCGGGACTTCCAACCGGGTACCGCCCATTTCGAAGCAATCGACACGTTCCGTGAAAACCTGATCACCTGCGCCTTGAAGGCGAAGGATTTTCCATTCGACTAGGTCGCAAGCTGCCAGGAAAGGCTCTGCTAGGGCTTTGACTGCGTCAATCCCTTCGATCGGGTCCATGGGCATGTTGTGCCAAGTAATTTCTGGCGCAAAGGTGTTTAAGACCGCCGCCGCATCCTTGGCTTCCCAGCCTGCGATCATGTCGCGAACAACGCCTTCGTTCCGGCTAACATTCGAATTATTTGACATGTTTCCCCCACTGATTGATTGCCGCACCATGGCAATCGATATCCCAGTATACCCGGAATCGTCATGCTGGCAGTAAAGTCTCGCCCTGGATACACTTCTTGAATGGCGGGGATGCCCGCTACTCGTTTCGAAGGGGGAGCTGCATGACACGCGTATCAATGATCGATCCCGCGACCAACACGGATACTGACATCAATGAAATTCTTGAATGGGTAACGCAGGTTGAAAGCGCGATCCCTAATCATTTTAAAATCGAGCTGAATTTTCCGGAACTAATGAAAGCCAAGCTGGGAACCACACGCGTTCTGTGGCAAATGGGCGAATTGACCTTACCCGAAGTTCAGCATGTGGGTATTGCCGTATCTAAGGCTAATGGGTGCCCCTATTGCACAGCCGCTTTTTGCACGATCCTGAATTATGGATTGGAAACCGACGAAGACTACACCCGCGAGTTTGTTGAAGATGGTACGGCAGCCGTCGAAGACGAGCGCACTCGGGCGCTCGTAAATTTTGCGCTCAAGGTAAATGCCGACGCTGCCGGCATCACGGACGGAGACATAGTGGGTTTGCGGGAGATGGGCCTGACTGAGAAGGGGATTGTCCAGATCATTCATCTGGTCAGCGATTTTGCATCTTATAACCGGCTCAATCTGGCACTCGACACCGATTACGATTACCGGGACATGTGGCGGCAGTTGGCCTTTGGATGGGAACTTGAACCAGGGGGCACCGAAGGCGATAACACCCGCGGCGTCCGGAAGGAATTGGTCTAATCAACCGTAACCGTGGGTGTTGGCAACGAAATCGATATCTTTGTCACCCCGGCCCGACAAGTTGATCAAAATGCTTTCGCCTTTTTTGTTCTTGGCCAATTTCATGGCGAACGCAACAGCGTGGGCGCTTTCGAGGGCAGGGATGATGCCTTCGCGCCGGGACAGCACGTAAAAAGCGTCCAGGCACTCCTGATCCGTGGCACTTTCATAGATGACGCGGCCAAGTTGGTTGAGCAATGCGTGTTCTGGCCCGATACCCGGATAGTCGAGGCCGCTGGCGATAGAATGGACGGGGCCGGGTTCTCCATCCTCATTTGTAATCAACATGGTTTTGAACCCGTGGATTGTTCCGGGTTCTCCAAGCGTAATGGTCGCAGCGTTTTGCCCGAGTTTGGAAGAGGTTCCCATGGGCTCCACTCCATATAAGGCTACGTCCGCGTCGTCCATAAAACCCGAAAATAAGCCCATGGCATTGCTGCCACCGCCCACGCACGCGACCACATGTTCCGGAAGGCCGCCGGACTGCTCGACGATTTGCTCGCGCGCCTCATTACCGACCACGCGCTGGAAATCTCGGACCATCAGCGGGAACGGGTGAGGGCCCACGACCGACCCGATGGCATAGAGGATATTCTCGGGGTCCTCCAAATAAGCCATGAATGCCGAATCGACGGCTTCTTTAAGAGTACGCGCCCCAAACGAAACCGGCACCACGGATGCGCCCAACAATTTCATGCGGACGACATTGGGATGCTCTTTCTCCATATCCACTTCGCCCATGTGAATTTCGCATTCCATATCGAAGTAGGCGGCAGCGGTCGCCAGGGCAACTCCGTGCTGCCCGGCTCCGGTCTCGGCGATGAGCCTCTTTTTACCCAGATACTTAGCGAGCAAAGCCTCGCCCATGCAATGGTTCAGTTTATGGGCGCCTGTGTGGTTCAAATCCTCGCGCTTCAGGTAGATATCAGCGCCGCCAATATCAGCTGACAAATTACGGGCGAAGTGAATTGGCGTTGGCCGGCCCTGAAAATGTTTGCGTATGTGCGAAAGTTCCTCGATAAACTCAGGGCTCTGACTAACGCGCTTGTATTCCGCCGCAATTTTTTCCATATGCGGCTGCAACTCCGGCGGAATAAAGGCACCACCAAAGTCGCCAAAAAACCCTTCGTCGTTCGGATATTGAGAGAAATAAGTATCGCTCATGTCGCTCCCCGGTCTCAGCGCAATCGTGCCTAACGCACGCACACTGCCTTATTATCACAATCGCCCCCATATGCGCCAAATCCACTTAATGCGTTCAATATTCGCGTTACTGGGGATTGTGCTTCTGACGGGGTGTGAAACACCGCCACCGCCGCCCATTCACGCCCCCATCGCATTCACTGACCAGGGCAAAATCCGCTTTGCGGTTGGTGCCGTGCAAGTGATTTCCGATTACGTATCGACCGGCAAGGCACCCAATGTAGAACACGAATTTCCCTTTTCGCCTGAGCAAACTCTGTGGCAATGGGCCGAGGATCGACTGCAAGCAGCAGGTGATTGGGGCAGGGTGGAGATGACAATTCGCGAGGCTTCCATCCGCCGAGACCCGTTGCCAACCGAAGAGGGTGTCATGGGACTGTTCAAGCGGGAGCAAAACGAGCGCTATACCGCGACCCTATACGTGACCTTGACCGTCGAAAATGGCGAACGCACCGGAAACGCGACAATCCGGGCAACCCGTTCTCACACGTTCCTCGAAGGAATGAGCCTTAATCAGCGCGACGCCGCACGTCATGCGTTTCTTAAATCGATTATGCAGGACTTTAACACTGAGGCCGAACGGGCAATTGCCCGTGATCTGGGTGGCTTCCTCGCAGGTGACAACGCTTAGGCACAAAAGGAAAGGCCGGTGAGGTTTCCCTCACCGGCCCTCCTGCCGCCATCTCCACTTACGTGTTTGGCGGCAAGTGAAGAACGGTCCCGACGCTTCTCAAAGACCGTTCTTCGTTGTTATCCCCAATAGATCAGGGAGGGTTGCTACCGTTAAAGTCGAAGTTGATGCCGTTGGCGATCACCGATACCGCAGACTGCATGGCGGAGTTGTTGCCATTGTTCTGCTGCGCGGTCATGACGCCTGAGGCGCCGGTGAAGCTGTCGACCATCACATTGCTGTAGCCAGGCTCGCCAACGGTTCCGGTGTTCAGCGCGAAATTGTCGCTGACAGTCGCGCCCAAGGTGGCGTTTGACGCCGCCGGGCCGAAGCCAGGCAATTCGGTTGTCGCAACCACGTCGGTCGCCGCACCCATGACGTTATTGTCGCCATTGTTCTGCTGAACCGTCATCACGCCCTGGGCGAAGTCGAAGGCCCCCTGGACGTCGTTCAAACGGTCCGTGAACGAGGTGCTAATGGAGCCATTGCCTTCGACGGTGGCGTCGCCGGCCGAGTTGGCTTCCGCGCCACCTTCGCCAAACCGCTTCACGGTGTTGACATTCGCAACCACACCAACCGCAGAACCCATAACGTTGTTGTTACCGTTGTTCTGCTGGACGGTCATGATCCCAGCGGCACCGCCGAAGATCGGACCTTTAACCGTATTGTGTCGGTTGGCCCACAAGTCGAGGGCGCCGTCATAATCGCCTTCACCTTTGACGAAGCCAGTGGTTGTCGCGTTGTTGTCGATGGTCGAGTCTATATCACCATCGGTATCAATGTTAGCAGCCACACCGGTCGCGGCAGCAATGTTGTTGCCGTCACCGTTGTTCTGCTGAATGGTAATCACGCCATTGACATCTCTCCGGAACGCGTCGGTCAGCAAGTTAGCACGTTCATAGTCACGTGCATCCGGCGGCACATCGCCATTAGGCAGGCTGACTTCGATCGCATGGTTGTGGCTGTCAACGCCGCCATCGGTCGAAACATTCTGGGTGAATACTTCCTCCGTGTTTGGCGCGTCGGTTTCGGTCGCGCCAATGTCGGCCCGAACTGCGGTCGCCGTCGCCATGGCATTACCGTTACCATTGTTCTGCTGAATGGTGACGATCCCTTGTGCGCCGTTGAACACATCTTCATTGATGCGGTTCACCCGGTTGCCCAACGACGTCGGACCACCGTCAAACGTCAGGTTCAGATCGATGGTGTCGTTGCTCCAAGTGCGTGTCATGGTGCTGACGGCCTGATCCACATCGTTCAGTTTTCCGTCTTCACTCAGGTTCGCAACCGCGCCCGTGGACGCGTTCATGCTGTTGGCATCACCATTGTTCTGCTGGATGGTGGCCATGCCTTCGAAGTTATCGAAAGAGGCATCATCCAGGGTGTTACGGCGGGTTGAGTGGAAATCGGCGGTGTGGTTCTTAAAGCTGGAACCCTTGGCCGAAACCGTCTGGTTGGTGTCTTCGCCACCGTCAAGTGTCACCAGAGCGGCATTGGCTGCATTGATGGTGTTGTGATTGCCGTTGTTCTGCTGAACCGTGACTATGCCCGACACATTGTTGAATGACGGGTCGATGCTGTTGTCACGATGGGGGCGCGGCGCACCTTTATCAAAGGTGCCCGTACCATGATCGATGATTTCGCCAGTGGTCTCATTAACGACGCCTTCGGTAAGCACATTTTGGACCGCATTTCCGGCTTCGCCGGTTACCGCAGCCACGGCGTTTGACACGTTAATGCTGTTGGCATCACCGTTGTTCTGCTGAACGGTAGCCACGCCTTTCAGACCATGGAACGAGTTTTCGATCTTGTTAACACGCCGGGAACCGTCATCGTCCGCGTCGTTCCTGAACAAGAAGCCAGTCGCGCTAGAAAACTGGTTGACGTTTCCGCTGTCGCCCATGGATGCGGCAACCGCGTTAGCGGCTGCAACACTGTTGGCGCTACCGTTGTTCTGCTGAACCGTCAGCACACCTTTATAACCATGGAAGGCGGTTTCGGTCAGGTTATCGCGCTCGCTGCCCATGTCGCTGGTTGAATTGAGCGCCGACCAGTTGAGAGCGTTTGCGCCCTGACGCAAGCCGTCAGTGCTGCCGACTGCCGCAACTGCATTTGTTGCCGACATATTGTTGGCATCACCATTGTTTTGCTGAACCGTCGTCACACCTTTCATGCCGTGCATATCAGCAATATAGTTTTCGCGGGTCGAGTACTCGCTATCTACCTGATTGAAGCTGCTGCCTGGGCCTTGAAAACCCGAGAAGGCGTTTTGAACGGTTTCGCCGTTCACGTCACCAACTACCGCAGCCACGGCATTTGCTGCCGCGATACTGTTGGCATCACCATTGTTCTGCTGAACCGTAATCACGCCTTCCGCCCGGTTGAAAGAACCATCGAAAATTGAATTGATGCGGACGGTTTCACTATCATCGGTTACGTTAAGCGAACTGCCCGAATTAAACAGCGACGCACCCGCGCCTTGGGTCAGGCTGCCCGCAGATCCGGCTACTGCCGCTACGCTGGTGGTGGCCGCAATCGCGTTACCACTACCATTGTTCTGCTGAACCGTCGCGACACCTTCGAAATCTTGAAACGAAGGATCGATGATATTTTCGCGCAACCCACCGTTTTGACCGGCTTGGTTATTGGAGGCACCTGTGACGCCCGGGAAATCGGCTCCGGCAATAGAGCTTTGATCAATGCTTGCCGCATCACCACCGACACCGGTAACTGCGGTTGACGCCGAGATCGCGTTCGCGTCGCCGTTGTTCTGCTGAACCGTAACCACGCCAGCCGCTTCATTAAAAGCGTTTTCAATCAAGTTGCTGCGCTCGCCGACCCATTGATCCAGATCGTTGTGTTCGGTGATCGTTGTGGCAGCGGTGTCTTGATCAACAATACCTGCGTTTCCAGTCGCGCCCGCTGCTGCGGTCGACGTTGACATGGCATTACCATTACCGTTGTTCTGCTGAATCGTGAACACGCCGGCGGCGCCATTCAGGTCGTCTTCAAGCAAATTACCGCGCAGGCTGTTTGTGTCAGTCACAAATCCCGGCTCGCCGCTTTGATAGGAGCTGGTTGCTGTCGCGTCGGCGTTTTGTGTAACGCCTAAGACATCGCCATCCACGCCATCGAGCGCAGTGGCGGAATTAATTGCGTTGTTGTCGCCGTTGTTTTGCTGGTGAGTGGCCGAGCCAACAAATCCGTTCATGGTGCCGACAATGTGGTTGTCGCGATCCAGGTCGTGATCGCCATCATGGTCACTGTCGTTTTCCGTGCTGGTCGAGGAGGCGGTGGCGCCTGTGCTCAAGGCCGTGCCGCCAGTTACGTCCGCATGAACCGCGGTCGCCGCGTTGATCGCATTGTTGTTACCATTATTCTGCTGATTGTGCACAACACCGGTCGCGCCGTTTTCCCAGCTTTCAACCGTTGAATTGGTGCGTTGACTCTCGTCGTCAATCGCGGTGTTGCCGCTGCTTGTCCCGGTGGCCGAGGCGTTAGCACCATCAACCGCGTATGAAGGGGCTGTTATACCCAGTGTCAAAGCAAAGGCCGAAGCACCAGCCAACAACAGTGTCTTGTTCATCTTACCACTCCCATTAAGAATTCTCGTAACGGCCCCGCCGCCGGACTAAAATTACGATGCCAGGCGCGCGCGCAAATGCGCACACGACTGCCTATGAGCCTAATAAAAGCAAGAGGTGTGCCAATCAGTTTTGGGAGAAAAAGTCGCAGAACTCTGCAGATCAAACGGTCACGTCACAAACCGTAAAGTGTTCAGATCATGAGAATGTGTAAGCCCAGGTTTACACTACACGCGCCGGTTAACGCTTGTTCTTGCCCGAATACCCAAACAAATGGGCGGCAACCTTGCGGATCTGAATTTCCTCGGCGCCCTCGGTAATGCGATAACGCCGGTGATGGCGGTACATATGCTCGAACGGCTTCGCACGGGTGTAGCCAATGCCGCCGTGCACCTGCATGGCGCGATCGGCGGCCTCGCACACAAGTTTATTGGCCCGGTAATTGGCCATGGCGACCTGGTCGGTCACCAGCAAGTGATCTTTGCGATCAAGATGCCAGGCAGTTTTGTAGACGAGGTTCCGCACCATTTCGCATTCGGTGTGCAATTCGGCAAGCGGCCACTGGATCGCCTGGTTTTCCGCCAGCGGCTTACCCCAAGTAACGCGTTCGCGGGCATAGTCCACGGATTCGTTCACACAGTATTGCGCGGCGCCAACGCCTGAGGCAGCCTGTCGAATGCGATTTTCGTGGAAAAAAGCCTGGGCGAGGATGAGGCCGTGGCCTTCTTCATGGAGGATCGCACTATCCGGCACACGCATGTTGTCGAAGGACACTTCCGCGTGGTCGCTCGGCATATTGAAGGTCCAGTGCATGTAATCGACCGTCAGACCGGGGGTATCAGTGGGAACGACAAAAGCCGTCACCCCCATGCCTTCGCCTGGCTTGCCTGATGTGCGTGCGAAAACAATGTCGTATTTGGCGTTGTGCATGCCGCTGTTGAAGCGCTTTTTGCCATTAA
>Ga0315336_1005902_pt1 | contig 12984 bp, 14 predicted proteins | sample ASW5metaG_FD_204512 | JGI IMG/M metagenome (GOLD analysis project Ga0315336, IMG submission 204512) | Ammonia-oxidizing marine archaeal communities from Monterey Bay, California, United States - ASW #5 | ecosystem: Environmental > Aquatic > Marine > Intertidal zone | place: USA: California...
AGCCGCTCGTCCATGACGTTACACTCCTTCCAAGGCACCTTGCTCTCCCTGCAAAGGGCCGAAAGTGTAACCCATCTATCCAGTATGAACTGTCACCCATCTCTCGGGAAGGGCAAATCAAACAGACGCCAGAGCCGATCGACGGATGCTTCCACATCCGGGGCCATGGAAGCACGAACCGTCGTCCGCCCAGGACGTCGGAACAAAAACTTATGCGCGGCCGTTTCCCCGATGAAGGGACCGCAATTCAGGATGCGGAAAGTGGATGTACTGAATCTGGAACTGGCCCGTGCCAGGCAGCGCGTGAAGCGCGCGGAGATTTCTCTCAATCACGCGACAGAAATGCTGGAAGAAGAATGCGGCGTCGGAATCAATCTCGCGTTGTGCAGCCGTATAAGGTTGGAAAAGAAGCGAGTGGCGGAGGCCAAAAAACGGCTTGTGAAGATCGCGTCGACCGGCTCAGCGTGATAGGGTGATTTTCCCAAGACAAGAAGATCATGGCACTTGCCTTGTCCCGGTAAAAGGTCGTGGTTAAACTCGGGCCTCCGAGGGAGGCTCACGCATGACACTTGACCTTTCTGTGGATGCGCAAGCGACCAAAGCGGAGACGCCGCCCGGCAGATATCTTTTCGGCCCGGTCGCCGACTTCCTGATGCTGGGCGGCAGCGCGTTCCTGATCTTGCCCGTGCTGTTCTTCGTGCCGCGTGAATACGAAGGCCCTCTGGCCGCGACGATGGTCGCCGTGGCCTACCTGGTGAACTATCCGCACTTCGCGCATTCCTACCAGATTTTCTACCGCAATTTCGGGCGCAAGGCGCGTGGCGTCGGGTACGAGAGGAGCCTGCAGCTTCGCTACATTTTCGCCGGCGTTGTCGTTCCGGCGATCATGGCTCTGTTCTTTGCCTATGGCGCGGCGACGTCGAACACGCGGCTGCTTGGATTCGCGGCCAATGCCATGTTCTTCTTCGTCGGCTGGCACTACGTCAAGCAAGGCTACGGCATGCTGATGGTCGACGCCGTGCTGAAGCGCAAGTTTTTCGACGGCCGGGACAAGAAGGTCCTGCTCGTCAACAGCTACGCGGTGTGGATTCTGGCCTGGCTGCAGACGAACACGGCGGTGACGCGAGGGCAATATTACGGCCTTCAATATTACACCTTCGCCGCGCCGTCCTGGATTGCCGACATTGCCGTGCTGGCGGCCGTCGGGTCGACGGCGGCCACCCTTTTGATGCTGGCCGATCGCTGGCGAAGGAACGGTGGGGTCCTGCCTTGGAACGGCATCGTGGCCTATGTCGCCTCGCTCTATCTCTGGATCCTGATCGCCAGGATAAACCCGCTCTGGCTGCTGGTGGTGCCCGCGCTCCATTCGCTGCAATATCTTGCCGTTGTGTGGCGGTATCAGACCAATGTCGAGCGAGACGTCTCGGATGCCGCGCGCGATCCGGAGCCGAAAATTCTATCTGTGCTTGGGCCCCGCTACAGGCTGCGGGTGCTGGGGTTCATCATCGGCGGCGGCGCCCTCGGCTATCTCGGCTTCTGGCTGATCCCGTTCGTGCTTACCGCCCTGGTCCCCTACGACAGCCAGGTCCTCGGCTCCTCGCTGTTCTTCTTCATCGTGCTGATCTTCATCAACGTGCACCATTATTTCCTCGATAATGTCATGTGGCGCCGGGGCAATCCGGAAGTGGCTAAGTACCTCTTCCGGTAGTGGTGTCGCGACGCGCGACCACTCAGGATTTCCCCAACACCAGCGACACATTACCGCCCGCGTGACGCTCCAGCCGTCCGGCGAGGTCAAGCTCAAGCAACACCATCGCGATCTGCGCGGCGGTCATGCCGGTGTGGCGGATGATCTCGTCTATACCTGTCGGTGTGGGCCCAAGCGCTTCCAGAACATCGACACGCTCACTTTCGCCGGGCGGCGGCAGATTTGACATGTCGGGGGCTTCGGCAAGTGTGGCCGTTCTTGGAAGCCTGATGCCGGCAAGCGGCGCCATCGCGCCAAGCACGTCGGCGGCCTCGGTCACGAGTGTGACGCCGTCCTTGAGCAGCGCGTTGCAGCCGGCGGCGCGCGGATCAAGCGGCGAGCCGGGTACGGCGAAGACCAGCCGGCCCATTTCGTTGGCGAGGCGGGCGCTGATCAGCGAACCGGACCGCTGCGCCGCCTCGACCACCACCAGCCCGAGCGCCATGCCGGCAACCAGGCGGTTGCGGCGCGGAAAATCCTGCGCGCGCGGCTGCCAGCCGAACGGCATTTCGGAAATGATGGCGCCGCCACGATCGGCGATCTCGTCGCACAGGCCGGCATTTTCCGGCGGGTAGGGGACATCGAGGCCGCCGGCCAGAACGCCGACCGTGCCGGTCGCAACACTGCCCTTGTGCGCGGCCGTGTCGATGCCGCGCGCCAGCCCGGAAACAATGGCATAGCCTTCGCGGCCAAGATCGGCCGCCAGCATGCGCGCCATCTTGATGCCGGCAAGCGAGGCGTTGCGGGCGCCGACAATCGCCACTGCCGGCAGGCGAAAGACGGCGCCTTCGCCTTTCACCGCCAGCAGCGGCGGCGGGTTGTCGAGGGTCTTCAGCAGGGGCGGATAGTCGGCTTCGCCGACGCCGACGAATCGGGCGCCGGCGCGTCGGGCGGCGTCCAGTTCGGCTTCAGCCTCGGCGACGGAGGGGACGCGGATGATGCGATTGGCGCCGCCTGAGATCGTCAGTTCGGGCAGCATTTCCAGCGCGGCTTCGGCCGAGCCGAAGCGGTTGATCAGTTCGCGGAACGAAGCCGGGCCTACATTCGGCGTGCGGATCAGGCGCAGCCAGGCAAGCCGTTGCCGGTCGCTGAGGCGCGGGCCGGCGGTCGTAGCGCTCATCCCTTCGCCCCGATCTTGCCCTCTGTGCCGGCGAGCAGCCGCGAGACGTTGGCATGATGCTTGATGATGACGATCAGGCTCATCACCGCGAACAGGCCGGCGATGTGCGGCGTGCCGATGAAATACAGCGCGATCGGCACAACTACCGCCGCCGCCAGTGCTGCCAGCGATGAGTAGCGGAACAGGATGGCCATCGCCAGCCAGACGACGGCGAAGACGAGCATGCCTTGCCAGGCAAGTCCGAGCAGCACGCCGAGATAGGTTGCGACGCCCTTGCCGCCCTTGAAGCCGAGCCAGACCGGGAAGAGATGGCCGAGGAAGGCTGCGAAGCCGGCCACAAGTCCGTAGTCCGGTGAAAAATGCCCCGCGATCAAGGCGGCGGCCGTGCCTTTCAGCGCATCAAGCAGCAGCGTCGCGGCGGCGAGGCCCTTGTTGCCGGTGCGCAGGACATTGGTCGCGCCGATATTGCCTGAGCCGATCTTGCGGACATCGCCGAGGCCGGCCGCGCGGGTGATCAGCAACCCGAACGGGATCGAGCCGAGCAGATAGCCGAAGACCAGCGCGATCGCGTAACCCATTGTTTCCCCCATATCTCCCGTCGCACAGAGCGCTTCCCCAGGTTGAATTACTGTGCGCTATGCAACCTTTGTTTGCAAGAGCTGACCTTGCTCAGGCGTCAATCGGTCATAATGGTAGAGTCGAGAGGGTTCGCCAAGCAACTCAGTGCCGCGGGCCTCGGCGTGGAGCTTATGCGGAAAACACCGTGCGGCCCGCGACCACCGTCCGTAGGACCTTGCCCTGCAGACGCGCACCCTCGAAACAGGTGTTCTTCGAGCGTGAGTGCAGACCGCTTTCGCTGACGATCCACGGCTCGTCGAGATCGACCACGCAAAGATCTGCGGGCGTGCCCGGCTTCAGCGTGCCGCCCGGCAAGCCGAACAATCTTGCCGGCGCAGTGGACAGCGTCTCGATCAGCCTCGGCAGCGGCACGTCGCCATTGTGGTAGAGCCGAAGCGCGGCGCCAAGCAGCGTCTCCAGCCCGATGGCGCCGGCGGCGGCGTCGGCAAAGGGCAGGCGCTTGGTGTCGACGTCCTGCGGGTCGTGCGAGGAGACGATGATGTCGATCGTGCCGTCCTTGATCGCCTCGATTATCGCCAGCCGGTCGTCCTCGGCGCGCAAGGGCGGGGTCAGCCGGAAGAAGGTACGGTATTCGCCGACATCGTTCTCGTTGAGCGACAGGTTGTGTATGGCCACACCCGCCGTGACATTGGCGCCGTCGGTCTTTGCCCGATTCACCGCGCCGGCAGCCATCGCGGACGATATCTTGGCGGCGTGATAGGCGCCGCCGGTCAGCCGGGCCAGCGCCAGGTCGCGCTCGAGCGGGATGAGCTCGGCCTCGCGCGGGATGCCGGACAGGCCGAGCCAGCTCGCGTAGAGACCTTCGTTCATCACTCCGGACGAGGCGAGATCGGCGTCCTGCGTTTCGTGTGCGATGACGCCGCCGAAATCGCGGGCATAGGTGAGCGCGCGGCGCATCACCAGCGCGCTTGCGATCGTATGGCGGCCGTCGGTGTAGGCGACGGCGCCGGCTTCGCGCAACAGGCCGAATTCGGTCATCTCGCGACCTTCAAGGCCCTTGGTGATCGCGGCCGCCGGGAAGATATTGACGCTTGCGGTGTCGCGTGCCGTGCGCAGCACGAATTCGACCAGGGCCACATTGTCGATCACCGGGTCGGTGTCTGGCATCATGACGATGGAGGTGACGCCGCCGGCCGCGGCAGCGACGCTCGCCGAAGCAATGGTCTCGCGATGCTCGCCGCCGGGTTCGCCGATGAAGACGCGCGCGTCGACGAGGCCCGGAACGATCGTCTTGCCGGCGCAGTCGACGACGGTGGCGCCTTCGGGCACGCCCTGGTTCAGGGCCGCCTTGCCGGACGCGACAATCTTGCTGCCGTCGATGATGACACTGCCGATCTCGTCCACGCCGCGCGAGGGGTCGACGATGTGCGCCCCGGTAAAGACAGTCACGCTCATGCGCCGCGCCCTTCATGGTTGCGGCGCGGGTCGAGCAGCGCTTCCATGACCGCCATGCGCACGGCGACCCCCATCTCGACTTGCTCCTGGATGACGCTTTGCGGTCCGTCGGCGATTTCGGAGGCGATCTCGACGCCACGGTTCATCGGGCCGGGATGCATGACCAGCGCATCCTCCTTGGCGGCCTTCAGCTTTTCGGCATCGAGACCGAAGTAATGGAAATATTCGCGGATCGACGGCACGAAGGCGCCTGCCATGCGCTCGCGCTGCAGGCGCAGCATCATCACGACGTCGGCATCCTTGAGGCCCTCCGCCATCGAGCGCGAGACAATCACGCCCATCCTGTCGATGCCGGACGGCAGAAGCGTCGAGGGCGCGACGACGCGCACCTGCGCGCCAAGCGCGTTGAGCAACATGATGTTTGAACGGGCGACGCGCGAATGCAGGATGTCGCCGCAGATCGCCACGATCAGCTTCGACAGCGGGCCCTTGGCGCGGCGGATGGTCAGCGCGTCGAGCAGCGCCTGCGTCGGGTGCTCATGCGCGCCGTCGCCCGCGTTCACCACCGAGCACCCGACTTTCTGCGCCAACAGCGCCGCGGCCCCGGCCGACTGGTGGCGTATGATCAGTATGTCGGGCCGCATGGCGTTGAGCGTCATCGCCGTGTCGATCAGCGTCTCGCCCTTCTTTACCGAGGAGCTTGCCACCGGCATGTTCATGACGTCTGCGCCGAGCCTTTTACCGGCCAGTTCGAAGGAGGACTGCGTGCGGGTCGATGCCTCGTAGAACAGGTTGATCTGGGTGCGGCCGCGCAGCGTCGAGGTCTTCTTTTCCGATTGCCGCGAGATCGCCACGGCGCGGTCGGCGCGATCGAGCAAAAGCTCGATATCGGCGGGGGAAAGGTCGCGGATGCCCAGAAGATGGCGGTGAGGAAAAAGCGGCAGGGACGAAGCGTCGGTCATCTCAAGGCGCTGCTATAGGGTGCGGTCCGGCCTGCCGCAAGCACCAGCTTTGGATTGCGGGTGTTCTCCCCGGTATTTTCATCGCGCGCGCCACGACGCTTGGGTTATAAGGCCGGATGGCCTCGGATTCGAGATCGTGGCCTTCGGCTTTAAGGACCTTTCTGCCAATTAAAGGATTGGGCGTGACCGACGAGGTGATCAACCAGCCGCCGCCGTCGACGGGCGGCAATGCATGGCGGGGCGATCCGTTGCTCATCCAGCTCGCCGAGCGTTTTTCCGACCCCGTGCGCAAGGACCTCGACGGGCTTGGCCGGTTCGTGATGACACAGGAGGCGCAGGAGCTTGCCCGCCTCGCCAACACCGACACGCCGAAATTGCGGACACATGACCGCCAGGGCCGGCGCCTCGACCTGGTCGAATACCATCCGGCCTATCACGCCTTGATGCGCCGCTCGATCGCGGGCGGCCTGCACTCTTCCGTATGGGAAAATGGCGATGCCGAGATCGGTCGCCGCCATCAGGTGAGGGCGGCACGGTTCTATCTGACCGCGGAGCTCGAGACGGGGCATCTTTGTCCCATCACCATGACCAGCGCCTCGCTGGCGGCCTTGATGGCAAGCCCGAAGCTCTTTCGCGAATGGGCTCCGCGCGTGACGACGCGCAAATACGATCAGGCGCAGAAACCGCCGGTGCACAAGACCGGACTGACGCTCGGCATGGGCATGACCGAGAAGCAGGGCGGCACCGACGTGCGCGCCAACACCACCAGGGCGGAGCGCACCGGCAGCGGTTTCTACAGGTTGACCGGCCACAAATGGTTCATGTCGGCGCCGATGTCGGACGCCTTCCTGGTGCTCGGCCAGGCTCCGGAGGGACTGTCCTGCTTTCTCGTTCCGCGCATCCTTGGCGACGGTTCCGGCAACGGCTTCCGCTTCCAGCGCCTGAAGGACAAGCTCGGCAACCGCTCGAACGCCTCATCGGAGGTGGAGTTCGTCAATGCGATCGGCGAGATGGTCGGCGACCCGGGCGCGGGCGTGAAGACGATCATGGACATGGTGACGCTGACCCGACTCGACTGCGCGGTTGCGTCATCGGCGCTGATGCGGGCGGGGCTCGCCGAGGCGGTTCACCACACACGCCATCGCCAGGTGTTCGGTTCGAACCTGATCGACCAGCCGCTGATGCAGCGGGTCCTGGCCGACATGGCGCTCGACGTCGCGGCCGCCACTGCGCTGTCGTTCCGCTTGGCGCGCTCTTTCGATGAAGCGGCAAGCGATCGCGGCGAGGCGGCCATTGCCCGCGCCATGACGCCTGTCGTCAAATATTGGGTCTGCAAGATCGCGCCGCAGGTGCTCTACGAGGCGATGGAATGCCTTGGCGGCAACGGCTATGTCGAGGAAGCGCCGCTTGCCCGCTACTATCGCGAGGCGCCGGTCAACGCGATCTGGGAAGGTTCGGGCAATGTCATGGCGCTCGACGTGCTGCGCGTGCTTGGCCGCGCGCCAGGCCTGTTCGAGGAGGTGCTGATCGGCATCGACCGCGACCTTGGCACTGGCGGGCGAGGCACCATCGGCGTGCTCAAGGCGGCCATGCAGGTGGCGACGACCGACGAGGGATCCGCGCGCCTGCTCACCGAACAGCTGGCGCTGTCGGCTGCGGCGGCGGAGCTTCGAAGGCTGGGGGCGGGGCGGATCGCCGACGCGTTCGTCGAGACACGGCTCGGCGGCCAGTGGCGGACAACCTACGGCATGCTCGATTCGCGCCACGATGCGCGCATGATCGTCGACACGCTCTATCCGCCGGTGACCTGATCCTTCCCGGACCAGATACCGGCCTGTGGATGGCCGTTAACCTTAATAAATGGTTTCCATTGCGGCGGGCCGTTGCAAAGCCCAATCTCGGCCCGCTGGAGCAGGGAAGGGTTAACCATGACCTCCGAGCTCCGCCAGGCGGGAAGCGCATGCGGCACGTGTTGAGTTCAGTTCTGGCCTTGCATTGGGCGGTGGTTTTCGCCCTGCTTGCCTATATCTGCATGGACGGCAACCGCGGCCTCGAGGCCGCGATCGGCGTGCCGGGGCTCACAATCCAGGGCAGCCGGTTCGAAAGTGTCGCCGTGGTTGCACCGCTTTCGATCGCGCTGCTGACCGTCGCGGTGCTGTTCTGCTGGGCCTTTGTCGAAACGCTGCTCAACGGCGCGTCGAGGCGGGACGCGGGCGAGAGCGTTGCAAGGGTCGCTTTCGTCTTCGCGTCGTCCCTGCTGTCGCTGATTCTCATCGCCGGCGTGGCGCAAGGTATAGACGGGCTGTTCGTGATCGTCGGCATACAGATGACGGCGCTGCTTGCTTCCTATGTCGCGATGCAAGCCGAACGCCGGTCCACCTTTGCCGCAACGAACCTGCCCGAGGGCGACGTACGCGCCGCCGCGGCGCGCATGGCGATGGGCGCCGCGCACAGCTCTCTCCTTTCCCGCATATCTGGTCATCTGGAAAACAAGCCAGGAGGCAGCCGCTGATGCGCACGCTGTTCGCACTCTGGGCCGCTCCGATGGCGATCTTCTGGGGATGGTTCTTCCTGTCGCTCAACGACATGAATTTCGGCTATGTGATGCTTAGCCGCCAGCTGCACGACTTCGTCTTCCAGATCTATGGCCAGATGCTCGGCATCGATCCGGCGATCATCCCGGGCATGGTGGCGCGGACCTGCATTTTCGATTTTTTCCTGCTCATGGGGCTTTGGGCCTTCCGCCGCCGGCGCAACATCGCCGAATGGATAAGGCAGCGCCGGCAAGGCACTGTCAGCGAGGATCGTATCGGCCAAGCGACTGAAGCCGGTCCAGGGCTCCCTGCAGAATAAAGGCGGCGGCCGCCGAATCGATCTTGCCGGCGCGTTTCTTGCGCGAGAAATCCATCTCGATCAGCGTTCGTTCGGCTGCGACCGTGGACAGCCGCTCGTCCCACAGCACGAAGGGCAGGTCCGACAGCGACGCCATGTTGCGGACGAAGGCGCGTGATTTCTGCGCACGAGGTCCTTCCGAGCCGTCCATGTTGATCGGGAGACCGAGCACGATGGCGCCGACATTGTCCTTCTGGAACTGCGCGAGCAGTTGGGCGGCATCCAGCGAAAACTTCTTGCGCAGGATGACCGGGCGCGGGTGGGCAAAGGACAGCCCGCGGTCGGAAACCGCCACGCCGATCGTCTTGTCGCCGAGATCGAGCCCGGCGAGAGTCCTGCCGCCGGCAAGCCGTTGCGGCAGTTCCTCGATTGAAATAATCCCCAACGGCTTGTCCTGACATCCGGGCGTCACACGTCCTTTTGACGGTGGGAAGCGCCGCGCCACTTTCAATTTGTGGCCAGCGTTCTATCTTCCGGCAACGGAAAAATCGAGGAAGCATTCATGAAACTGACTTGGTACGGACATTCGGCATTCCGCGTCGAGACCAAGGATGCCACCATTCTCATCGACCCTTATCTGGTCGGTAATCCGTCCTGGACCGGCGGCTGGGAAGGGCCGGCCGAGGGTGTGACCCATGTCCTTCTGACACACGGCCACAACGACCATGTCAGCGGCGCGGTCGAAGTGCTGAAGAAAAGCGGCGCCATGCTGGTCGCGAATTTCGAGATCTGCATGTATCTCGTGGGCCAGGGCGTCAGCGGCGACAAGATCAATCCTGGCAATATCGGCGGCACCGTCGATTGCGGTCCGTTCACCACCACCTTCGTCCAGGCGCTGCATTCGTCCTCTTTCGGCGGCGAGGGCGGCACGAACACCTATCTGGGCAATCCGGGCGGGCTCGTCCTGCACTTCTCGGAGGACAAGACGCTTTATCACATGGGCGACACCGACATCTTCTCCGACATGGGGCTGATCAACGAGTTGCACGAGCCTAAGATCGGCATCGTGCCGATCGGCGACCGCTTCACCATGGGCGGCGCGGTGGCAGCCCTTGCATGCCGCCGCTTCTTCGGCTTCGATACTGTCGTGCCTTGCCATTTCGGCACGTTCCCGATCATCGACCAGACCGCAGACAAGTTCGTCGCCGGCATGGAGGGCTCGGGCGTCAATGTGGCCCTGCCTGAGATCGGCAAGGCGATCACGATCTAGGTCGCCTCACCGACATGAGGGGCAACGTGCGCGATCGCTTCGGCATCATCCATGTTGCGCGCTGAGCGCCGCGCCGCTATAGCCCGCACTGGTTTTGCCGAGGCGAAAAGAACATGTCCGTTGATCTTCAGACCGTGAAGCGCGTAGCGCGCCTTGCCCGTATCGCGGTGAGCGAGGAGGACGCCGAGCGGATGACTGGCGAGCTGAATGCCATCCTCGGCTTCGTCGAGCAGTTGAACGAGGTCGACGTCTCGGGCGTGGAGCCGATGACGTCGGTCACGCCTATGGGGATGAAGAAGCGCCAGGACGCCGTCACCGACGGCGACAAGGCCGCCGATATCGTCGCCAACGCGCCGGCAACGGATGAGAACTTCTTTCTTGTTCCGAAGGTGGTGGAGTAGGCCGTGGCCGTCGAGATCGCCGTCGAGACGCCTTTGCAGGACGACGTGCGCGCGCTGGTCGCCGAACTGAATGCCGCGCTGCTCGAACTGACGCCGCCCGAACATTGTTACCATCTCACAGTCGAGCAGATGGCGGGCAGGGATACGACAGTGTTCATCGCCCGCGACAATGGCCTCGCCGTCGGTTGCGGCGCGCTCAAGCGCCATGACGGCGCGGTCGGCGAGGTCAAGCGCATGTATACGCGGCCTTCGCATCGCGGCCGCAAGATCGGCGCCGAGATCGTCGAACGGGTCGAGGCGCTTGCCCGGCAGGAAGGGCTGACGCGCCTGGTGCTTGAAACCGGCGATCGGCATCCCGCCGCCTGGACCGTTTATGAGCGCGCCGGATTCTCGCGTTGCGGACCGGTGCTGGATTATCCCGACTCCGAGTGGTCGGTCTTTTATGAAAAGAGCCTTGCCTGATGAGCGACCTCACACATCTCACCATTTCCGAGGCCCGCGCCAAGCTGCGCGGCAAGGAGATCACCGCGGCCGAGATCACCGAGGCCTATCTCGCGGCGATCGATCGGGCCAATCCGGTGCTCAATGCCTATGTGACTGTTACCGCCGACAAGGCGCGCGACATGGCGAAGAGTTCCGATGCCAGGCTCGCCAAGGGCGAGGGCGGCGCACTGGAAGGCATTCCGCTCGGCATCAAGGACCTGTTCGCCACCGAAGGCATCCATACCCAGGCCTGCAGCCATGTGCTGGACGGTTTTCAGCCTCGCTACGAGTCTACCGTCACATCCAACCTGTGGGCCGACGGCGCCGTGATGCTCGGCAAGCTCAATATGGACGAGTTCGCGATGGGCTCGTCGAACGAGACCTCCTACTACGGTCCGGTCATCAATCCCTGGCGCCGCTCGCGCCTCGATACGGTGGTGATGCCGACGACGCATCAGGGTGACGGCGGCTTCGTTTCCGCCGGCGGCACGAAGACGCAGCGGACGCTGGACAACGCCCAACTGGTGCCGGGCGGCTCGTCCGGCGGGTCGGCGTCGTCCGTGGCCGCCTTCCTGTGCACCGGAGCGACCGCCACCGATACCGGCGGCTCGATCCGCCAGCCGGCCGCCTTCACCGGCACGGTCGGCATCAAGCCGACTTACGGGCGCTGCTCGCGCTGGGGCATCGTCGCCTTCGCTTCCTCGCTCGACCAGGCCGGACCGATCGCGCGCGACGTGCGGGATGCCGCGATCATGTTGAAGTCGATGGCCTCCGTCGATCCGAAGGACACGACCTCGGTCGATCGCCCGGTGCCGGACTACGAGGCGGCGATCGGCAAGCCGATCAAGGGCATGAAGGTCGGCATTCCGAAGGAATACCGTGTCGACGGCATGCCGCAGGACATCGAGGCGCTCTGGCAGAAGGGCATCGCCTGGCTGAAGGACGCCGGCGCCGAGATCGTCGACATCTCGCTGCCGCACACCAAATATGCCTTGCCGGCATACTATATCGTTGCACCGGCCGAGGCTTCGTCGAACCTCGCCCGCTATGACGGCGTGCGCTACGGCCTGCGCGTGCCCGGCAAGGACATCATCGACATGTATGAGAAGACGCGCGCCGCCGGCTTCGGCCGCGAGGTCAAGCGCCGCATCATGATCGGCACCTATGTGCTGTCGGCCGGCTATTACGACGCCTATTATCTGCAGGCGCAGAAGGTGCGCACGCTGATCAAGCGCGACTTCGAGGACGTCTTCGCCGCCGGCGTCGACGTCATCCTGACGCCCGCAACCCCGTCGGCCGCCTTCGGCATCGCCGACGAGGACATGGCCTCCGATCCGGTCAAGATGTACCTCAACGACATCTTCACCGTGACGGTGAACATGGCCGGCCTTCCGGGCATTTCCGTGCCGGCCGGCCTCGACGGCAAGGGCTTGCCGCTCGGCCTGCAACTGATCGGCCGTCCGTTCGATGAGGAAACGCTGTTCCAGACGGCGCATGTCATCGAAAAGGCGGCGGGCAAATTTCAGCCTGAAAAGTGGTGGTAGCGTCGTCCCTCATCGAGCGAAGGTGAGGGATGTTCTACTACCTTTCGAAAATATTCTGGTTCTTCATCCAGCCGGTCAACCTGGCGATCTTCCTGCTGCTCGCGGGACTTATGGCGGCGATCTTCCGTCGCCGGCGATTGGCCGCGACCGGCGGCGTGGTCGCCGTCGTGATCATGGTCCTCTCGGCCTGGACGTCCGTCGGCGCGATGATGCTGACTCCACTGGAAGAACGCTTCCCCAAGCCGCCACTGCCCGAAAAGGTCGGCGGCATCGTCGTGCTTGGCGGCGGCTTCGAGGGCGCCATCAATCTCGCGCGCGGCGGCTATGAGTTGAACAGTGGCGGCGACCGCATGGTGGAGACCGCTATCCTCGCCAGGCGCTTCCCGCAGGCAAAGATCGTCGTGTCGGGCGGCAACGGCTCGCTCTTCCTTGATGGAGAAGGCGACGCCGACACCGCACCGCGCCTGCTTGGCGCTCTCGGCATTCCGGCCGATCGCCTGATCCTCGAGGACAAATCCCGCAACACCTACGAGAATGCTTTGTTCTCGCGACGACTCATCGAGCCGAAACCGGGTGAGACCTGGCTCCTGG
>Ga0315336_1005903_pt1 | contig 12984 bp, 7 predicted proteins | sample ASW5metaG_FD_204512 | JGI IMG/M metagenome (GOLD analysis project Ga0315336, IMG submission 204512) | Ammonia-oxidizing marine archaeal communities from Monterey Bay, California, United States - ASW #5 | ecosystem: Environmental > Aquatic > Marine > Intertidal zone | place: USA: California...
CCCCAGCAGAACTTCCCCGGACGTACCGTCCGGATGGATGGCGTGGATGTGGGTTTCGACCTTGGCGCGTTCGAAGAAATTGTCTGCGCGGACAAAAGCGATTCGGCCGTCGGCCATGACCGTCGGGTCGCTGTCGCCCACGATGTGATAGGTCAACGGACGAATTTCACGACGATCGACACTGAGAGTAAAGAGGCTACGCGCTGTGTTGGCGTGGTATTCATCGCGGCTGCCAATGCGCGTCGACGCGAAAACGATTCGCCCGTCTGGCAGCACTGCGGGATCGTAATCGTGCCACGGGCCGGTGGTCAGCCGTTTCAAGCCTTCGCCATCGGCACCAATGCGGAACAGCTTGAAGTACTTTTCGCCCGCGGGAGCCATGCTAAAGAGGATCTCGCTGCCATCGTAGGAGCATGTCGGCGAACCGATCAGCCCGGTACCGGCATCGACCAGCAAGCAGGGATTTGCATCGGGATGCGCGGGCACAAGTGCCCAGAGGCTGTGACCCAGCGCTGGTGGCGTCGGCGTATCGTGCTCGAAGAAGGCGCGACTTCCGTGGATCGGCCACTTGGCTTGCGGGGCACCGGGAGTAGAATTCAGCGCAGCCTTGCCTGAGATGAAAACCACGCCCGCAGGCCAAGGGTAACCTGCGCCCGGCTCGCTGAACTGTTCGATTCCGCCTTCGCGGCGTGTCAACTTCGAGAGATTGGCCGGGACATTCAAGATTTTCCAGGGTTCGATCCCCATCTTGCCCAGTCCGATGGCTTGATTCCAGAGGCTGTCATCATGATCTGATTCGGTCCAGCCCTGGACCGGTAGGGTTGATGTGATCCAAGACTTGTCGGTAGAGAAGGCGACTTCACCAGTCGCAAGTTGCAAACGCACGGCTGCGACAAGTCCCCCCGGCCCGCCGAGGTTTTCGGCCCGCACGGCAATCACATTGGGGCCTTTCACCAAGAACTGCTCGATGCGGAACCGTTCGACGCTTTTCCATACCGCCTCATCGCGCCCGTTCTCACCCGCTAAATAGTGCCCGTTGACGTAGAGATCAAAGCCGTTGTCCGCCGTCAGCGCAATCGTTGCCTGTATTGGATTCGCGGGTAGGAGAAACTTTTTGCGAAACAAGCAGGTGTCGCTATCGTTTTTGATCGCTTCTTTAGAGGACCAGATCCATTGTGCCTGGTTCAGATCCGGCGGCTTGCCCGCTTCAGCAGCAAAGGCAGGAGCGCCCAGAAGAAGAATTCCCAGCCAGGTGCAAGCCACCATGCGCGCTCGCCTCATGTAAGTTGTTTTCGGCATGACGATCACGTTTCCACCGCGAAGGTTGGTTTTCGGGTTTTCCACTCTCCACGTGTAAAGTCCGGACATTCGACCGGAACGCCACCGGCGGCGATCGACTGTTCTGAGAGCGGGACGATGACGCTCATTATCACCGAGTCGTAGACGCTGATTGGTGTCGGCGCTTTGTACCGCACCGCGTTGAGAAACTGATCCAATTCAAGGTAGTCGGTGCCGCCGTGCCCGTACTTCCGGCCTTTGTTTCCCATGGTCTTCCACCACGAGTGTTCGAATTCCGCCTGATAAGGAGCAAACGGCTCCCATTGGTGGAATTTGCGACTTCGACCGGACAGGTAAATAGAATCGCGTTGCTCGTTGTAGATGCCTAGCGTGCCTTGGATCATCCAACGGTTGTCGTAGGGTCGGGGCAGTTGCATGTCGTAGTTGATGACAATCGTCTTGCCTCGCTGTGTCTTCACAACGGTCGTGACTATGTCTCCCTGCGCGTATTGGCGACGGGCACCGGGGTGCTCCGGACCAAACGTGCGAGCGAAATAGGCGTTGATCCCAAGCGATTTGCTGGCGGTCGAGGTGACCTGCGCGAAATTGTCGCCGCAGTTGATGTCCATCCAACTGATTACCGGTCCAAGCGAGTGAGTCGGGTATTGGTCGGCGTTGCGTTCGAGCAAGTACTTGGCGGGCCAGCGGTCGTTGCCCTCCTCATCGAAAAACCAGTGGTCGATGCAATCGTGAGAGTGCGCGCAGTGACAATGAACGATTTCACCGAACAATCCTTCGCGGATCATGTTCAACACCGCCAGGTTGTCGCGGCGAAAGCTCCAGTTTTCAAGCATCATGCAGGGAACACCGGTTTCTTCGTACGCGTCGACTAACTCCCAGCATTGCTCCATCGTGATGGCCGCGGGAACCTCGACCCCGACGTACTTGCCGGCTCGCATGCCGTAAACGGCCATCGGCGTATGCCATTTCCAGGGCGTGGCAATTACCACCGCATCCAGATCGTCGCGGTCCATGAGCGACTTGAAAGCCTGCTCTTCGCCGTTCGAGTAGCCCTCCGGTGCTTTCTGGTTTGTTTTGTCGACCATGCTCATTGCCCGTTGAAGGTGCTGAAGGTCGATGTCACAAATTGCCGGGACTTCCACTCCTTTCATCGACAACAGCACCCGCAGCAAAGCGGCACCCCGATGCCCGACACCAACGACGCCGACGCGAACCGACTTCTCGGACTCAGAGACATCGCGGCTGAGACCGGTCGACGTCAATGTGAGACCGGCTGCAGCAGCCGTGCTCGCTTTGAGAAACTTCCTGCGAGCGATTTTGCGGTTCATCATGGTAGTCTCCCGCGCTGGTCGGTCCTCAGGAATGCTTTTCGACTCCCGTGTGTCGTGAGGAATCCATCACAGCGACAACACGTATGCCACCAGGTCGTTCAACTCCTGTTCGGAGAGTTCCTTGGCTTTGCCATGCAGGCCTTTCCTGTCGTATGTCGTGAACACGTCTTCAATGGTCACTGCTCGGCCGTCGTGCAGGAACGGGGCTGTACGGTACGCTTCAACCAATGAGGGTGTGTCGTAGCGTCCATCCGGTTCGTTTTCGCTCAACACGCCGACATTGTGCATTTGCTTGTCGGTGAAGTACGGTGCCGGGTGGCATGTTGCACAACCCCCTTTGCCCTCAAAGAGTGCCTTGCCCCTTTGGGCGGCCTCGGAGAATTTGCCTTGGGCAATCAGGTGCGGGCTGGGCTCGGGCCTGAGAGAACACAGGTAGGCGAACAGGTCTTCGACATCCTGCTCGGTGGGCACAAGCATATTCGTCGATTCCAGCCCACCGCGAGCGCAATCCAGCGCATTCGCCACGGTGGCCCGCCGGTTTAGCGGCTCGGTCTTGTGGAAGTTCACCAGGCTGATAGTATCTTTGGCATTGCCGATCCCGTCGGCTAGAAAGTCCCAGCGCAGGCCGTCGACGCGACCCTCATTGACATGGCAGGATGCGCAACTGTGCCATCGCTGAAAAGCGTGCGTCGCGTCATGAAAAATGCTCTCACCACGCCGCACCGGGTCAGGTTCTGGTGTAGGTCCGAGCGAAATATCGCCCAGCAGCTCGCCACTGCCTGCCTCCAGCACCGCCACCGAGCCGGAAAAATAGTTGGCCACGAAGAGTCTCTGGCCATCGGCTGAGAGGGCCAGTCCCCGTGGGCCGATCCCCCCCGAGGGGACCCGTTGAATGGCACCGGCGATGTAGAGCGCCGTCAAATCGTTTTCCAGTTCCACGATTGCCGTCGGATCCTCTGCGATCCGCACCCAAATATTTGGTTGGTTGCCGTCCTTCAGCGACGCCAAGTCCTGCGAGATCGTGCCGCCAAGCAGCTCGTGGATCAAACCGATGTCGATCATCGAGATCTCATGTACTCCGGCGTGGCTGATCCAAAGCCGCCTGCCATCTTCTGAACAGACGACCGAGTGCGGATCGGCGGCTCCCTGGGTCAGATCGTCAAGCAAGACCGTGGCCAGACGTGTACGCTGAGGGATATCGATGATGCTCAAGGCGAAGGTATTGACCCAGCCGCGTTCAAGTTGGGTGATGGGCAAATTGAACCGCCCCAGTCCGTGGACTATGTAGGCCCAATTCCCGTCCGGACTGATGCAAAGGCCTCGGACGGCTGTTGAACCGGGCGGCAGCTTGACTGTTGCCAACGAAGTTAGATGGACGCCATCGATGAGACTCACATCTGCCGACAACGTTGGGTCGATGCCCGGTCCCCGAGCCAACAGATTCGCCACGACAAGGTACCGCTCGTCAGGCGTAAGTGCGACGCAACTCGGCTCGCGGACCACGGGAATTCGTGTGATCGGTTTGCCTGGAGTCTCGCCGAGATCGACGACCGAAACTGTATGGTCGTCCTGATTACAGACAAACAGCCGCTGGGTTTGATGTGCCACCGCCAGGGCGGTCGGCCATTTTCCCACTTGGATTCGCGACGCGACCGTACCCTGAGCCGTATCGATTACAGCCACGCTGCCGGCTCCGTGTTCGGCGACATACAGTGCGCGACCGTCAGCTGAGACGGTGACACCATGCGGTTTGCCGTGCAGCGAAATCTCACCCCGTTTTGTCTGACCTGCCGTATCGAGAATTACCACACTGCCGGCTGTGCGGTCTGTTGCATAGGATGTCCCACCATCGGGCGCGATGGCCAGGCAAATTGGCGAACGGATTGTCTTGCGATCGGTTTCCTGTTTGCGTTGGTCTCGTGTTGCTTGCTCCCGTTGCGCTGCGGGGCCTGGTCCAACGATGACGAGCGATGTGATTACCAACAACATGCTTGTTTGAATGATATATCTCATCGTCTATTCTCCTTGGCACGGATCGCCGTCCACTTGGTGAGGCCGAGCAGGGTGTTCTTGCGTTGCATCTTCAGATGCTGCTTCGTTTGCAAACCGCTTAAGATCGTCGATACCTTTGCGGTGCCAGAAACATCCCAGTGATTCCGCGGGGTGACGATCGATCTTGTAGTAACGGAGCAACGGGCGCAGCGTGGAAATAATCTGGTCCGCGGGAACCAGGTCTTTGTAGAGCACATTCAGTCGATGCCCCAGAGTGTCACCTCCCACGAAGATGGCAAGTTTTTCTTGCCGCGTTCTCCGATCCATGGTTCGCCCCACCAGCGCAATGTCCGCCAAATACGCACGCGTGCATCCGATCGGGCAACCGGTCACTCGGATCGTGAAGGGGAGGTCTGTGAGTCCTAGTCGCTCAATCTCCGTTTCCAGGGCATCAACGAGCCCTGGCAGCGTCCGGTCACTCTTGGTGATCGCCGAATTGCATTTGGGCAATCCGGGACAGGCCATGGCAGAGCGGCGGATGTTGCTCAGCAATCCCGCTGAAGGGATACTATGCCGATCCAGTACGCTTTCAATCTCGCGGCGCTCTGCCGGCTTGATACCGCAAAGGAGAATGTTCTGCTGCGGTGTAAGCCGGATGTCGCAGTCGAAGCGGTCGATTATTTCTCGCAGTGCCGATTTCAAACAGTACTGATCTGTGTCGAGAATCGAGCCGACGTCGACGTGGATCCCCAAATACCAGTCACCGTTTTTCTGGGGATGCCAGTCGAGATGGTCTTCATAGCCGACAACCTCAAGTTGACGTGGTGGTTGTAGCGAACGACCGAAGCATTGTTCCACGACCCGTTTGAACCGGTCGAGCCCCCAATTCTCAATCAGGTACCTCATGCGCGCCTTGGCGCGGTCCGACCGATCTCCAAATTCCCGGTAGACGCGCACAATCGCTGAGACGAGCGGCAAGAGATCACGGGAGTTGATAAAGGCCAATGGCTGGGCCAGCGCCGGCTGCCGGGATTTCACGCCCAGAATCGTTCCCATCCCGCCGCCGACCAGCACGTTGTAGCCCGCAATTCTCCCGCTGTTGGTCATCGCCAGAAGGCCGATATCCTGCGCATAAATGTCTGTGCAATTGTCTTGTGGCGTGGCAAGTGCGACCTTGAACTTATGCGGCAGTAACGATTCGCCGTCGGGCGATTTCGCGTGGTGGCCAGTCGAGTTTCCGCTACCGGTCTGGTGCCGCTTCAAGGATCGCTCGCCAAGCCAGATCTCCTCGTACGCCGCGAGATAACACATCAGCCGGGCAGAGATGCCATCGGCGGTGGATTGAAGTTGTTCATGGACCCGATCGTGCCGGCGAGGCGCGGGGCAACACATGACGTTGCAATTGAGAGCACCGCCAGTGGCCAATGTAGTCAGCCCCAGTTCCATGATTCGACGAATGACCGGTCCCAGTGATGACTTTTCGATCCCCTGAAGTTGCAACCCCTGGCGAGAGGTAATGCGCACTCGGCCATCGCCGTGTTCGTCCGCCAATCGTAGAATGCCCCGCAACTGCCGCGCGGTCAGCTTCCCGCCGCTTGCGCGAATGCGCACCATGAAGTCGTAGCGTCTACCGAAGGCTCTCTCGCGCCACTGGTGGCGCTCATCGCGATTATCTTGTTGAAATATGCCGTGGTGCCTCAACAGGCGAACGTTTTCCGCAGAGAAACTGGGACTGTCTGAAGCCAACTCTTCGGCGATCGTGCCGCGCAGGCCCCATCCCTCTTCCCGGACTCGTTTGATGGTCGCATTACGGCTCTGCAGGGTCATGAGGACACTCCGCAGGGGCGACGCGAGATTTTGCCGTCATAGACCAGCTCGGAACGACACGGATCAGAGGATTGCCTGTGGTTGACGATTCTCGATTACGGCTGTGGGGAAGGACATTCGAAGGTTTTTGTGGGAAACAGGCAGTTAAAGCAAATAAACTTCAGTTACTTTATATAGTTTAGCGGGGTCACGTGCAAGTGCTTGTCAATCAGAACGCGGCGTCCTCTTGCACCAGAACGATTTCCAGTAGGCTTGGTCGATTGCGTAGACGTCGCTTGCGATATCGTTATTCTGCTTGGCTGACAGAGCGCCGAAACGCTGCATCTCGCGGAGATAATGCTCGTTTGGGCGGAAGCCAGGCATGTCGAACCTTTTATTCTTCTTGAGTTGTTCGGCCGCGGTCGCAATCGCTTTCAGGATTGCCTGATAGTCTGGGTCTTGCGTGTTCGCGAAGACGGTCTCCTTGCACACCCCCAATCCGCCGGCTTTTTTGGAGAGTGGGGCGCGCAACAGAATCGACTTCCCTGGCCGCGACAAGTTGCAGCGTGATTGAGGAACAATCGGGTGCTGCCAGGGCGCGCTCGAGAGATAGGAAGGCGTGCCTTCTTTCAATGGCCCAAAATGAACGTGGAAATCGACATAGTGCCTGTGAGGACGCTTGATCGGCTTCACCGAGTGACAACTGCCACAACGGCTTTGCATCGTCTCCAACGGAAGCTCGACCGGATACATGCCGCTGCCCAGTGACGCGTACGTTCCGGGATACGTGCCACCAGTCTCGATCCACAGGCGGATGGTCGTCTGCTGCTGCTCGGTGAGCCTGACATCGTAGTGGCTGCCGTCGATCAATTTCATGAGCCGGCTGGCCGAAGTGCCGATCGAACGGGGTGCCTGCTGAGAGTACGGTCTGTTGCGGCCGTCGGCAATCAATCCGCGCTTGATCATGGTCCAATAACTCACCGTGTAGACCGGTGTGCGATCACCGGTCAGGTCGACTCGTCCTTCCCACCGCTCGGAATTGTGGCAACGAACGCAATGCGCGTCCAAAATTGGCTGGATGTCACGCGGGTAGTCGAGGACGTCGGGCACATTGCTGATCGGTTCGATTTGGCTTGGCGGTCGATTCAGAGCCATCAACCCAGGTTGATACCGGGGCGTGTGCGAACGCTGTTCGTGGCAACCGACGCAACTTGTCGTCTCACCGGGTTGAAGGGTCACGAAACTCTGCATTCGCCTAACCGACAGGTCGTGCTCGTCGAGTGCTACAAAGAAGATCGAACGGAGTGCCGGCACGTCGGCGTACGCAGACCCATCCGGCTCCACCGGAACCGTCCCGAGCACCCGGGCCAGCGTAAAGGTGCCCCCGATACTGAGCGGATCCTGCCCACCGGAGAAGTTGACCGGCTTGGGCAGTTGTTCCAGGACCAGCAGTTTCCGGATTTCACCTGGTCGAACGCCAGACATTTTGCGTCCGTGGTAGATGTCGGCCAGAACCACGTGGCCATTTTCCCGAGCGAGATCAACTCGCGAGGAGAGCACGGGTTCACGCGGACGAGCCACCAACGCCCGAGGTTCGTGGCACTCCATCAAGGCCTCATCAGGCGAGAGCCGGTACACGATTTCCGTGTTTCCCTCGCCGTCCATCACATGAATTCCCTCCTGGTTGGCGACCAGGAAACAATCCTCCGAGATCCCGTAAGGATCGCGAAACAATTCCCTGCCTTTACTAATCTGCTTGGTGGTGGTCAACACATCGGGTCCTGCATTTGGATCAACGACGGTCACGAAACCCATGTGTTCGGGCCGACCGTGCCCCGGTGAAAACGACGCGATCACCTTGTTCGATCCACAAATTGGCTTGGCGTCCAGCATCGCGATGCCCCCGTGCTGGTTGCCGTAGTAGACCATTTGACTCGTGCCATCCGGGTTGACAGTCCAGAGATGATGGAAATGGACCTGGCTGCGGTCTACGTATTCCCAGCGCATGTACAACACCCGTCCGTCGGGCAGCGTCCAAGGCGTGTTGTCATGATCGTTATTGCTGGAAACAAGACGGACGTTCCCGCCGTTACCGTCGCAACGGTACAATGTGGTCACTCGACTCAGCCAGCAGTTCACGACCCGTCGGCAACGGCTGGAACAGAACATGATTCCTCCGTCGGGCAAATATGTTGGCTCGATATCGTCGTCTGGTCCGTCGGTCAGTTGGGTCAGCCCGCTGCCGTCGATGTTGATCTCGTAGAGGTGAAACGTGTCCGTGCCACCCTTGCGATAGGAAAAAAGGATTCTCCTGCCGTCGTAATGCACTTGTGGATCGCGCACGCCTCCCCGCGGATCATCCAGTAGCACTTTGAGCTCACCGGTTCGAAGATTGAGACGACACAACCGACCCCCCTCCTCGAAGCCCAAGCGGTCTGGCGCATTGCAGTAGTAGCCGAAGTTGACGTACCAATGGTCTTTTCCCGAAACACGGATGGCGAAGACGATTTCGTCAATGCCGACCATCGGCCCACGCAAAAACGATTGGAGGAGTTTTCCGGGTCTGTAGTCCGTTGGTCGAGCATCGCCCGGCGCGCCGCTGGCGGAGAAAGACGTAGTGAAGACGCAGATCGCTGCAAACAGAGCGATTCGGAATTTCGCATTCATTGTTTCTCGCTCCTTACTGTTCGGAGACACCAGCGAACGACTCGTTCGAACTTCGGACCGCAATCAAGAGACGAGAAGGATCAAGACGCTACGGATGGTAAAACATTCAAACTAGATAGACAAGGTATACTTTATAGTATATTGTAGGCTCGCTTCCCGACGATCCTACAAGGCCTTGGCGTCGTGAGGTGTTCTTTACAGTCTCTCCGCACGCTATCCTGTGTACCACAATTGCGCGGGAAACATCCGAAAGACGGAGTGCCACCGGTCATGCACGTCCATTCGCTGCAGCACGTTCCGTTCGAGGATTTGGGCAGCATCCAACAAGTCCTACACAACTCCGGGCATGAGATCACCGTGACGCGCCTTTTCGAAGAGCACTCACAGCCGGAGATCAACGAGATTGACTGGCTTATTGTGATGGGCGGACCGATGGGCGTTCACGATGAGCACGAGTATCCGTGGCTGGCAGATGAGAAGCGATTCATCGAGAAGGCGATTGAGAAAGATAAGCTCGTGTTGGGCATCTGCTTGGGGGCACAACTGATCGCGCATGTGCTCGGCGCGCGTGTGTATGCAAACCTGCACAAAGAGATCGGCTGGTTTCCGGTCGAGCGGACGGAAGCTGCAACTTCGACGTCGATTGGCCGCTCGTTTTCTGAAACAGTCGAGGCCTTTCATTGGCATGGCGATACATTCGACCTTCCGCACGGGGCCGTTCACTTGGCGCGTAGCGCGAATTGCGAAAACCAGGCATTCGTATACCGGCAGCGTGTTGTGGCCCTACAATATCATCTCGAGACGACACGGCACTCTGCGAGGGCCCTGATTGAGAATTGCTCAGAGGAACTTGGCGCAGGCCCGTACGTCCAGTCCGCCGAGTCTATGATGTCAAGCGATGCGCGGTTCGCGCAAATCAACATCACGATGGAGGCGCTGCTCGATCGGCTTGCACGTCAAATTGTCTGAGCAATCTTTCGCCACTCACCGTCCCGTGCAAGTTGTCATTCGCGCTCGATACCGGACGCCAAGTCGTGGAGGCTGTTGGAGACTCGACCATGTCGACAGCGTTTTACGCTGTTTCGTGCCGCGCCGACAGCCGTTTGGTACGACGTTTCCTGACTCCCACGAGCCGGAACCAGGCACGGTATTTCGTAAATCGCTCTAGGCAGGATGCCGCAGCGCGGATGTAGAGTTTGTCGAGAAGTTTCGCAAATATCGAGCTACATCTTTCTTGGACGAGTTCTAGCGATACGAACTCAGCGTTCGAGGCGGTGTTCGCAAAGGAGTTGCCGGCGAAAGATTGAATCAGACCGCCTTCGACAGGAGTGGCGGCCTAACGAGCGAGAAGACATTCGCAAGGGAGCTTTCAGACCGCAGGTGGATCGTGCGGCTTCGCATTTTTTCCTTCGTCCCGATTGGCTCAGGCAATTAAACTAGATAAAATGAAGTCTCTTTACAATAATTGAGTTGTCGCGAGTTGCTTCTCACTATTTCGTCGCACGGTAAGTGACCGGATCCAAACCACCTGGAAACACACGATGACACATCGCGAACGTGTGCTGGCGGCTTTGAACCACGAGGAACCCGATCGGGTCCCGATCGATCTGGGCGGGACGTTGGCCACTTCGATCAATATCGGCGCCTATGAAAAACTGAAGACACATCTGGCGCTCGACTCGCCGTCACAGATCCTCAGCCTTCGCTCGATGATCGCAGAAGTCGAGGAGGAGGTCCTGCAACGCTTCGACGTGGATACGCGGACGCTGCCGTTACTGGGCAATAGCCGACCTACCGAGCCGCTGGCCGACGGGGCATTCAAGGATGAGTGGGGTGTCGTTCGTAAACAGGCCGATCCCCAAGGGCACTTCATGGACGTCGTCAACCCGCTCGATGGAGAACGCACACTGAGTGATCTGGAGAACTATCCTTGGCCGGATCCAGACGATCCGGGTTTTACAGACGGCCTGGCCGATGCCGCCGAAGAGTTGCACCGCGAGACCGACTACGCCGTGATCTTGTCGCTTCCCGTGGGTCCGTTGCACTTGTCGCAATGGCTGCGCGGGTACGAAGGCTGGATGATGGACCTGGCCGGGAACCTGGAATTCTACGAAGCGCTGATGGACAAGGTCACCGCCCTTTGGCTCCACATCTCGAAGCGGATGTTGGACGCTGTCGGATCGAACGCCGACATCATTTTTTATGGGGACGACGTGGCCTATCAGCACGGTCCAATGATGCGCCACGAGACGTACGAGAAACACGTCAAACCTTTTCAACAGCGGATTTTCGATCTGCTGAAAAGTCACGGGGGCAAGATTCTCTATCATAGTTGCGGGTCGGTCGTGACTTTGGTTGAAGATTTCATCGAGTTGGGAGTCGATGCCCTGAACCCCGTTCAGGTCAGTGCCGCCGAGATGGACACGGCGAACCTGAAGCGCGATTTCGGAGATCGCATTGCCTTCTGGGGCGGGATCGATACGCAGCGCGTCCTGCCGCAGGGGTCGCCCGACGACGTCCGTGCCGAAGTGCGGCGTCGCATCCGGGACTTGGCTCCCGGCGGCGGGTACATTCTTTGCCCCGTACACAATCTTCAGCGGGAGGTTCCTCCCGAGAACATTGACGCCCTGTTCGAAGAGGCTCTGGCCTGTGGCAGCTATCCGATTTCTCAAGACCTGTGAGCAACCATGTCCGAATCAACCAATAACCTGACGAGACTGTACGACGCAATCCTGATAGGCGATGCCAACACGACGGTTGAAGCCACCGAGGCCGCACTTGCGGAAGATACCAACGCACAGGAACTGCTGACGAAGCACATGATTCCCGCCATGGACGAAGTGGGAAGGCGGTTCGAAGCGAACGAGTACTTCGTGCCCGAATTGCTCATTTCCGCCCGCGCAATGAAAGCAGCGTTGGCACTATTACGGCCGCTGCTGTCGGCAAGCGGCATCGAACCGGTCGGCCGCGTGGTGATCGGTACGGTCAAAGGAGACCTGCACGACATCGGCAAAGGCCTGGTCGCATCGATGCTGGAAGGTGGTGGATTCGAAGTGATCGACTTGGGTGTCGACGTCTCGCCGGAAGAGTTCATCGCGGAAGCACAGAAAAACGATGCCAACATCATCGCTGTTTCTGCCTTACTGACCACGACGATGACCTCGATGAAGGGTGTCATCGAGGCGCTCGACGAAACCAACCTTCGCGATCGGATCAAAGTCCTCATCGGGGGCGCACCGGTGACCCAAAAATACGCAGACAGCATCGGCGCCGATGGTTATAGCCCCAACGCCAGCGCCGCCGTCTCACTGGCCCGCGAACTGGTCGCTGTCTGAGTTGTCGTGCAGGCAGACTGTCATCGCTTTTCACAACACCGACCGCGAGCGTGGTAGACGAAAAATGACCTTCCATTCGCTCAACCAAACAGTTGTTGCAGCCACGATGGTTCTATTCTTTTCAGTGGGCAGTCCGATACGAAGCAGCTACGCCGACGATGCTTGCTGGGAAAAAGCGAAAATCAATGCCAAACAGGCCCGCGATGCGTTTTCGCACTGCCATCGGTTTGTGATCGGTTGGTTAGCGCATGCCGACCCGGTATCAGGACTGATTCCTCGAAACCTCACTGATTCACCCTATTGGAATGCCAAGGACTCGGCAGCGGACAACTATCCGTTCATGGTGCTGACAACGGCGTTGACCGACCGCCCCCTTTTTGCCGGACGAATGCGCCAGATGCTCAGCCGCGAGCGAAACCTGACCAGTCGGCTGGGGCAGCTGCCCGATGATTTCCTGTTCGAAACGCGATCCTTTCGAACCAGGGACATTGACCGCAGGGCGATCATTTTCGGCGCCTCAGAATATGTCAAAGACGGATTGCTCCCTCTGACCG
>Ga0315336_1005904_pt1 | contig 12980 bp, 12 predicted proteins | sample ASW5metaG_FD_204512 | JGI IMG/M metagenome (GOLD analysis project Ga0315336, IMG submission 204512) | Ammonia-oxidizing marine archaeal communities from Monterey Bay, California, United States - ASW #5 | ecosystem: Environmental > Aquatic > Marine > Intertidal zone | place: USA: California...
CTCATCGATCAGCATCACATCTGGGCGCATGTGTACCGCGAGCGAGAATCCAAGCCGAGCTTTCATCCCACTGCTGTAGGTGCTGAACGGCGAGTCGATGAACTCCTCAAGTTCGGCAAATTCGACGACGGCTGCCATGATCGCTTTGGCTTCGGTGGTATTGAAGCCCTGCACTGCAGCGCCAGCGATGATGTTCTCCGCGCCCGTCAGTGACAATTTGAAGCCGGTGCCCAGCGAGATCAGCGACTGCACGCGACCGCGAACAACGACTTCTCCGCTATCGGGTCGAATCAGGCCGGCCAGCATTTTCATTGTTGTCGTCTTGCCGCAGCCGTTGCGTCCGATCAAGGCGATCGCTTCGCCGGAGTGCACATCGAAGGACAGCCCGTCGACCGCCAGAAACTCATCCTCACGCAGATCCTTTGCAGGTCGCGGTCGACCGACCGCCTCCCGCAGCAGATCTCGGAGTGCCAGTCCGCGGTGCTGATTCGCACGCCGACTGTAGCGCTTGGTGAGCCCGCGGACTTCGATGACCGGCAGGGTGCTCACAATCGCTCCGATGCCAGGCGAATGGTGACGTGGAACATGTACCACCCGAGGCACAGCACCAGCAGCCCGATGGATGACGTCACGGCTAGCGCCAGCGGCGAGTGCCACTCACCGAGCGTGGCCAGCAGTCGCAGGTTGTTCATGAAGATGGCCATGGGGTTGACCGTATCCAGCCAGTACAGGAAGGACTCCGGATCGGCGGGGCGGTAGAACGTAGGGCAGATGAAGATGAGCGGTCGCATCATGTTCTGCACCAACAGTTCGCCGTCCCGATACACCACGTTGATGGTTGCCAGCAGAAGCCCGATGCCATAGCCGAAGAGGCCCAGGAGCGGCGTCAGCAGTAGATACAACAGGAACCCACCGGGGTCGATGGCCCCGACCCAGATGGATGCAATCAGCAGGATGAGCGACTGGCAGCACATGTCGAAGCCAGTGCGGAGCAGGTCCGCCATGACCAGCGCCTCGGGAACCGTGAAGGCGTTGGTCACCAGAACCCCGGATCTGCGCAGCACGGTCATGCCGCGCAGGACGGTCTGCATGAAGAATTCAAGCAGCAGTATGCCGTACATCACATAGGCGCCGAAGGGAATGGGGAGGTTGTCGGCGTCGATCAGTCCGCCGGAACGCAGCACCAGAAAGGCTCCGGCAATGACCAGCGGCGCTGCGAAGTTCCAGAGGTAGCCCAGATAGCTGTCAACGAACTCGGTCTTCAGGTCCCGTTGGAAGAGGCGCCAGGCGAGAAGCCGGCCGCAGCCTATGCCCTCACGGATCTCCGACAGCGTTTGCCGAGGCGAGATACCGTCCCGAATCGGGGCATGCCGTGCGATATGTTGCTGCGGTGGGGTCATGCGGAATCGATCGTTCCATGCGGGCTGCCGGGATCAGAGCCCGGCTTGCGAACAGCGCGATCCGCTACAATAGCCAATCTCATCTGTCATCTCTATAGGGGCAGCGCATAGTTGCTCATGAGACGGGCGGGGGCGTTCCAGAAGGCGAAGTGACCGCATGAATCCGCAACACGATGAACATGCCGGCCGTGCGCCGATGGCGTTCCCCCCCGGCCACTTCTACTCGCCGATCGCCGATATCGATGCCGTACAGCGAGACGCCGACCGAATCTGGAGCGACGACACGGCCGCCTCTTCCGTGATGCCGGTTGAACCTCAACTGGAACTGCTGCGGCGGTTGCAGGGGCACTATTGCGATCTGCTTCCCTGGACAGCCCAACAACAGCGGGGCTTGCGGTTCTACCACGGGCAATTCTTCTTCTGGGGCACCGATGCCTTGGTCTGGTTCGGTGTACTTCTGGAGTTCCGCCCGCGCAGGGTGATCGAAGTGGGCTCGGGTCACTCTTCGCACCTGCTGATTGATGTCAATGAGCACCTGTGCAACGGCGACATGGTGTTGACCTTCATCGAGCCCTATCCAGAGCGGCTGCAGTCAGCACTTGCCGATTCGGATGCTGATCGCATCGAAATTCTTCCGATGCGGGTGCAGGATGTACCGCTTGCCCGGTTTGAGTCGTTGCAGGCGGGCGATGTGCTCTTCATCGACAGCAGCCATGTCAGTAAGTGCGGCAGCGATGTCAATCACCTGTTCTTCGAGGTCCTTCCGCGGCTGAGCGACGGCGTACTCATCCATGTGCACGACATCTTCTGGCCCTTCGAGTATCCGCGGCACTGGATTGAGAAGGGGCGTGGGTGGAATGAGGTGCATGTACTTCGCGGCCTGCTTGCCGACAGTCGCCGATACCAACCCCTGTTGTTTGTGGACCAGTTGCTGCAGCTGCATTCGGAGTGCTTCGAGCCGGAACGGGCGTTGCATTCGGAGGTCGGTGCACACGGTTCGTTCTGGATGCAGGTTCGGTCCTGAGGGCAAGGGAGGAAACAGTCATGTCTGTGACAGCAGTCATTCCAGCGAGGATGGGCAGCCAACGGCTCAAGAAGAAGAACCTGCGTGAACTTGCGGGCATTCCACTGATCGTGCGCGCCATTCGGCGTTGCAAGGCAGCAGGTGTCTTCGACGAAATCTGGGTGAACTCCGAGCACCGTGACTACGAAGTGATTGCTCGTGACGAGGGCGTGAAGTTTCATCTTCGCCCCGAAGCGCTCGGCAGCAACACCGCCACCAGCGAACAGTTCATCGCTGAGTTTCTGCAGCAGCATGACTGCACCTGGATGGTGCAGGTGCACGGCATTGCCCCGCTTGTTCCGGTCAGCGATGTTGCGTCCTTCGTGGAGCGACTGCACGCCGACGATCTTGACGTGCTGTTGTCATGCGAATCGGTCCAGATCGAGTGCGCCATGGATGACCGGCCGGTCAATTTCTCATTCGAAGAGAAAACGAATTCGCAGAATTTGACACCCGTGCAACGCATCACGTGGAGCCTTGCGGCATGGCGGCGAGAGACGTTCCTACGGGCACATGCCGACGGGCATTGCGCTACCTGGTCGGGGCGGGTCGATTATCAGGCCCTGCACCCACTGGCGTGCCATGTCATCAAGACCGAGCTGGATCTTCAGGTGGCGGAGGCCCTCCTCCCGCTTGTGGAGCAGGCATCCGGGCCCACCTGCTGAGTTCGATCGCACTGTGGACAGCCACCCACACCAACCGTATCCTTTGGCACTCATCCAGATCTTCACGGAAGGAAGCAGCGGACCATGGCGTTCAGCACTCGCTATCTCAAGACACTCTCCACGGCCTTGTCCTCGACGGTGGTCTTTGATCGCGCAGGTCTCGCACAGACCATTGACTCGAGCCTGGACGGTCTTGTCGAGGCAGTTCGACGGACACAGAAGTCCAATCACTGCCTCTGGTTCGCCGGAAACGGCGCCAGTGCCGCAATGTCGAGTCACATGGCGTTGGACTTCTCCAAGAACGCACGGGTCAGATCACTGGCCCTGAACGATGCTGCTAGTTTGACGGCCATCGGCAACGACCTCGGGTTCGAGCACATCTTTGGCCAGCCGCTGCAGTGGCATGGCGTCAAGGGTGACGGCTTGGTGCTCGTCAGCAGCAGCGGAACCTCGCCGAACATGCTTGCAGCCGCAGAGGTCGGGCGGCAAAAAGGCATGTGGATTGTGACGCTCACCGGCCTGAATGAAGACAACCCACTTCGCCGTCTGGGTGACTTGAACTACTTCATCGACGCTCGTTCCTACGGCATCGTGGAGTGTGCACATCAGGTCCTGCTGCATATGTGGCTGGATCGGCTCATGGGTGTTGAAGACTGGTCGATGCAAGAGTCGCAGAACATGCGATTGACCAACTGACGGCGGCCTGACTGTGGCAGTAGCCGAACTTGAACGCGTAGCCTGCAACGCGGCCTCTGCCGCAGCGGACATTCTCTCCGGCGCTCTGCGTGCCGATGCCGGCGTGCACAGCGCCGACGGTCGCGACATCAAGACGCAGGCCGATCTCGACGCGAATGCAGTCATCCTGGAGAGTCTCTCTGGGATCGGTCTGCCTGTCCTGAGCGAAGAGTCCGGCGCGAGCGACCGTTTTTCGTTGGAAGGCCAATGTTGGATCATCGACCCGCTCGACGGCACCATGAATTTCGTGCGTGGTCTTCCCATCGCCTGCGTGAGCGTTGCGTTGTGGGACAAGGGGCAGCCGCAGTTCGGCGTGATCCACGACGTCTTCTCCGGTGAAGTCTGGACGGGCGGCAGTGGGCAGTTGGCGTGCTGCAATGGCGAGCCTGTCACAGTCGGTACGGCAGGACGTCCCGACGCGGCGATTTTGGCCACGGGCTTCCCCCGGGCCCGCGACTATTCGACCGATGCAATGGGATCTTCGTTGCAACGATTCAGTGACTACAAGAAGGTGCGGATGATCGGTGCGGCCGCAGTGTCGCTGGCCTGGACAGCAGCGGGCCGCATGGACCTGTACCTAGAGGAGGGGATCTTCTTGTGGGATGTCGCTGCCGGCCTTGCAATCATGGAAGGGGCTGGGGGGGCTATACGGTGGTCAACGCCCGATTCGGATTGGAAATGCACTGTTGTGGCGGGCAACGCCGAACTGGTGGAACATGAGGCAGGTAGAATGTCCTGCTTCTCGTGACTGCACAACACCACATCTGGACGAACACTGCGACGCTCGATGACCATCTTGGTGGCCTTGCGCTTCATGCGGCACCGCACGATGCGACGGTTGCATTGATTGGGTCTAAGCCGTTTCCAATTGACGACATGCCACTGCTGCGGGGCGTCTTCAGGTGCGGGGTCGGTACAGACAACATCCCCTTCGAGGCCTGTGCCGCACGTGGCATCGAAGTATGCGTGCCTTCAGCGTCCACCATTGACTTCATCCATGAAGAGACGGCAAACTTTGCGGTGTATCTGACACTTCGCATGCTGTACATGGACATTGGCACGTTGGACCCATGGTGGAAGAAGCCGAGGCCGTTTTTAGGTGATCAGGTCGTACTCGTCGTAGGTGCCGGAAACATCGGCGGTCGAGTTGTACAGAAACTCAAATCGCTCGTGGACGTCCGCACGTTTGATAGCGCCACCGACGATGCTTGCACCCTTGCCGAGCATCTTCAAGTGGCCGATGTCGTCACACTGCATGTCCCGCTCGTGGACAGCACACGCGGCATGGTTGACGCTGCATGGCTTCGATCCATGAAGGACTCCGCGGCACTGGTCAACACGGCCCGTGGTCCTATTGTTGATGAAGCAGACTTGCTGGCAGAACTGCAGGCCGGTCGGCTGCGGGCGGCCTTCGATGTGTATTGGAAGGAGCCGTACACAGGCCCGCTCGCACAACTGCCTGAGGATCGCTTTCTGATGTCACCGCACGTCGCCAGCACGAGTGAGGGTTTTCTAGCCGGCCTTGCAGGGGACTTCACGTCATTCCTGAAGGCGCTGTCGCTCGAAGGGGCGGCCTCATGACCCAGGCCAGCGGCGTTTGTGCAGACTCTGTTACGCCCGCCAGGGCGATGGTGAATTGCGGCATCATCGGATTCGGAAAGATGGGCCGTATTCGTGCGCGTGCCATTACAGAGTCTGCTCGCGGGACAGTGGTGGCGGCCTATGACATTCAACCGTTTCAATCGAAGACTATTGAGTCCGTAAAGCAGGACCTCGACATCGTCACACATGACGACATTGATGCCGTCTTCGTGTGCACCCCCAACTACCGCAACAAGCCGTTGACGATTGCCGCCCTGCAGGCGGGCAAACACGTGTTCTGCGAAAAGCCGCCGGCCTTTACGGCTGAGGATCTCGCAGAGATCCGAGTGGTCGAGCAGGCTTCTGGCGGCAAGCTCATGTACGGCTTCAACCACCGTCATCATGAGAGCGTGAAGATGGCCAAGGAGGCCATCGACAGTGGGCAGTTCGGCGAGTTGCTCTGGATGCGCGGCCGCTACGGCAAGAGCGTTGACGATTCATTCTTCAGCGGATGGCGGGCGGATCTCAAGCTGGCCGGTGGCGGCATTCTGCTGGATCAGGGCATTCACATGCTGGATTTGTTCCTGCAGTTTGGTGGTTCATTCGACGAAGTGCAGGCGATCGTTTCGAATCTCTTCTGGAAGCGGGAGGGCATCGAGGACAACGTCTTTGCCAACCTCCGCAACTCATCGACCGGTGTCGTGGCTTCTCTGCATTCCACAATGACGCAGTGGAGGCACATCTTCTCACTGGAGATCTTCCTGACCAAGGGTCATGTTGTCATCAATGGACTGAAAACAGCATCCAACTCCTATGGCGATGAAGTTCTTGTCATGGAGAAGAACCGGCGTGCCGGTCCCGGAGTCGAGTGGGGGAATCAGGAACAGCACACCTTCGAAGTCGATACGTCATGGGCCTCTGAGATCAGGTCATTCTTCGATTGCATTGAACATGACACGCCCGTCACGCAGGGCTCATCGGAAGATGCGTGGCGCGTGCTCGAACTTGTGGGGCGCGTGTATGCCGCGGGCTGATCGTGTCCTTCGATTCCAGGCCAGGCGGATCTACCATCGGTTGCGTCGTGAAGTGCTCAGCCGCATGTGGGGCCTGTATGCCTCACGCAGCCGTCGGTTCTGGGAAGCTCTGCGGGATCGCCATGTCGGGGAGACCGCGTTCGTCATCGGAAACGGGCCGAGTCTGACGACTGGTGACCTTGATCGCCTCAAAGATCGGCTTACGTTCGCATCCAACAGAATCGACCTTGCCTTCGAGCACACGCATTGGAGGCCTCGTTACTTCGCCATTGCAGACTGGGTGCTGTATCCCAAGATCAGCGATCAGATCAGCAGCACCTATCGTCGTATTCTGGCCGGTCCGGATCTGCCTAGGCGCATCGGCACCTGCCGCGTGATTCAGTACCGGTGGCTCGGGCGAACGAACGCGGAACCGGGCAACGGCACACCGCCACTGTTCTCCAGGGATGCCGGTGAGGGGCTGTACTCGGGGGGGACGATTACGTTCGACCTGTTGCAACTCGCCGCACACATGGGAGTGACGCGCATTGTCCTGCTGGGCTGTGACCATGCCTACACCGGTGAAGACGGGGTCGATCCGACCGGCGTCGCAGAAGCGACAAGTGGCAGCAATCACTTTCATCCAAGGTATCGGTTCCCGGGCGAGTTGGTCCGCCCGGCATGCATCGATCTGATGTCCCGCGCGTTCAGGCATGCCGCGGCGTGGTCGGAAGTATCCGGTGTGCCGATCGTCAATGCCACGCCGGGTGGGGCGCTTGATGTGTTTCCTCGAGTCACGTTGGACGATGAACTGGAAGGGGCTGAAGTCCACGGGGCCAAGGACGAAGGAAGGCAAGGCTGTCAGAGCCCAATGGTTGGCATGACAACTCGACTGCCAATTAGATAGGAAGTCTCTATGGACTACTACAGTGAATGCAATCGCATCTTTGGGACCGATATCACCAAACCAGATACCGAATTTCACATTCCGTTTGGTTGGCATGGTTCAGCTCACGGCATGGAACTGATGAAGTGTTTGTGGGGAATTGAAAACAAGTTGATTAATACGCTATTTGATGCCATCAAAGATGATGGCGTCGAAGGGGATCTTCTGGAGTTTGGGGTGTGGCAAGGCAGTGGACTTAAGCGGATAATCGAACAGCGAGAAAGAGTTGATCTTGATGCGGCGGTATTTGGTTTCGACAGTTTCGAAGGACTGCCAACACCGACGGAATTCGACCGGCCTGAATGGCCAGAAGGTAAGTTTGCAGATACGTCCATTGGTGCTGTTGCCGAACGGATCAATTTGTCTCAACGAGACAATGTCAAACTGGTGAAAGGCTGGTTTAATGAAAGCTGCAGACGCCCTGAGATTTCTGGCGCTATCAACAAAGTGGCCTATGTGCGCATTGACTGCGACCATTATCAATCGACACTAGATTGCCTTGGATTTCTTGAGTCGAGGCTTTCGCACGGCTCTTTTATAACATTCGACGATTGGCTCCCAGGAAGGTCAGAAGGTGAATGCAAGGCCTTCTTTGAGTGGACTGCTACGGGGGGCAAACACCTTAAATTCGAGCATGTTTACAGCATTGCCCAAGGCATTACGCACATGCGAGTTTTGCGTAGGGGCGCGTGACGCTTTGTTGTCTTAGATGCCAATCACCTGAGCAGGGGCATCAATGGCATCTATGGCCAGAGTCCCCATTCGTCAAAGTAAGAGATTGATGCGAATACAACTCAGAGAGCCGCCCTGTGTGAATCCAAGCGGCATGCCTGACGAAACTGGTCTGCAAGTCGATCGTTCAAACCGTCCCCAATTTTCAGTTGTCCGACATCGGCCATGGCGGGCACACTGGCGCTTGACACACCAATATGGGCTGTCACTCGCTGGAGTGTAGGCTGGAAGTTGGCCACGAGTGCCTCATACGTCAGCCGCTCTGGCTGCATGCCGAGACATGCAAAGAAGTACTCCCAGTCCATCACGGTCTGGCTGATGAACTTCAAGTGCGCGGCGATGGCCGCGTGGTCGTAGGCCACTGTCGGTGCGCCATCACGTTCGATGTCGGTGTCTGATGGAGGACGATCGCTGTGGTAGTAGCCTGTTTTCGATGCGCGATAGTGCGAGATAGCTTGTGCAAGCACATTTTCACGGGTAAGGAAGAGGCTTTGTGCCACATGCAATCTTGTTCGGAGCGCTGGCACCAACAAGAGTGGCGCGAACTGCAACGAGTCGCACTTGAGAATCAATCTCTCTTCGGCACCAACCTCCATCTTTTTCCAACGATGCACGATCAGGTCAAGGGGGTTGTGCGCGTTGATGGCCGCCGCCTCTTCACGCAACGCCGCCTTGTTCCAACTGAGCCACTCAACGCCGCCGCGTTTGACCAACTCATTTCGCCCCTTGACACCGTCGGTCTGGCTCAAGGCGAACGACAACAAGCTGCTTCCGGACCGCGGGGTCATGGCAATTACAACGAAACGAGCAATATCATTTTCCAAAAATGCTGCCGTGGCGGCCCCGTCCAAGAAGGTCTCGACATCATAACGCGTCCCAAAAACCTCATGCATCGCCGTCATCGACTCGTCGAGTAGCGGTTGCCGTGCAAAGAGTTGTTTGAGAGAGGGCATGCTGGTGTGGGCTCGGGCGGAATGATAGTGAACCCGCGCGGGATTGGGTTGTGTCGTTGCAGTGGCAGGGGCGTAGGGGTGCGTGAGGCTTTGTTGTCTTAGATGCCAAGCACCTGAGCAGGGGCATCAATGGCATCTATGGGCAGGGGTCGTTCGGCATGTCTACCAACAGCTCGCCCAGAACATGGGCGATCACTGCTGCGCCATCGGCTTCGTTGGCATCTGCGGCTGTTCGGTGCACTTGACAGGCTCGATCAGCAAGCTGCTCCAGTTGCGTTCGAAGAACATTGTGGGGGATGGCCTGCGCCATGAACTGATCGATGTCCGTGATGCCGAATGGCTCAATGTCAAACGTCTGAACAACTCGCTCATTCGACGTCTGCAGGGTCTGTTCAAGATGCAGCGCTGTATCCAGTTCCGCAGCGTGATAACGCTGTGGAGTGGTGGCTTGATCATCGACCATGGACAACACGGCGAATCTGGACTTGATATGCCCTGGCGATTTCCATCGGCTGTTGGACTGCCATGCCGGTTCCAGATCATGGTCTGGCTGCCCGGTTATTAGTGGTGCGGATGTGTGCAGGCGTCGGTTGATCTCGCCGGCAACAAGCCGGAGACATGGGCTGAATGACTGGTTGAGTCGGGGTGCCGATGTCGCTTCCTGTGTGGACGCTTTGGCCAAGCCAAAGATGTGCTGAAGGAGATTGGTGGTGTTCCAAGAAAAGACTGACATGTGCTCTCGGCCGAACACACTGCCCAAGGTCTGGAGAAATATGTCGTAATTCCAAGTGGACTTCAACAGATTGGCCGGCATCATGGCTGAGACGTCCCCTTGGAATGAGCCATTTCGGCACGTCTGGCTCAGGCCGCTAAGAAATCGGCTTGCCTGACCTCTCAGGCTGACGGCAATAGTCACGTTTTGTGCAGGCAGCATGGATTGCAGCGCCCGCCATCCTTGCGTGCACAGCAGATTGTCTAGCGATTCACAGCTGAGAAGGACGACGCGAGCGCCTGCCTGCCTTGCTTGGTCAAACTGCTCGTGAACACGTTGCTCGATGGCTTCGCATCCGCCGGCCTTGTCGAGGAATGCCAGTCGGTCCGGGTATTTCTTCGTGGAGTGGGCAAACGTCCACGCCGACAAGTACACCATCGCGGTACCGCCAAGTGAGCCGTCGGGGCAGTACACGCCTTGCTGTTGCAACGAGGCTCGATGGCGCTGCATGTAGTCCTGAAGTGAAGTGGTCCCTGTCTTGGACATACCAATGTGGAGGATGCAGTCAGGAGAAGGTCCGAGTGTGTCCGGCATGTCGCAGTCCCCTCCTGTTGGTCAGCACAGTGGGACGTGATTGTATATGGATCGCTTTACGAGGCTCCCGTTGAGGCTACTCTTTCTCCATGAAGAGGCCAGGCAGTGGTGTTGTCTCATTTGGAGATGCTGTGATCACGCCTGCAGGTGACGTGCTCAACGGCTTCCCCGCAAGCATCGTCGCTGAAATGGGGGCCTCATAGATTCCCCTAGTTTCCCATTGATGTCATAGATGCCAAGCACCTGAGCAGGGGCATCAATGGCATCTATGGGCAGGGGGCCAGCCTTGGGTATCCTGAGGGCGGATGCTCAGTCATCTTCCGGTGCCGGTGGCGTGACGGGAGGCGCCGACGTGGGTTCCTCCGGCGACGGCGAATCCACGACCGTGTCGTCTTCCGAGTGCTGTTCTGGCGCCGGCACGGTTTCAGCGGACGGATAGGGCACGGGTACAAGTTCCGACGCGGGCCGACTCGGTGGAAGCAGCGGCAGGTCGATAGGCCCATCCGGAAGCAGGGCGGCCAGCTCACCAAGCCATAGCTGATCGAAATCAAATGCAGTTGCTTCGGCATCTCTCATCGCCTGCACGACGTGCAACTCGCCATCCGTTGCGGCACCGACGCTTGAAGCCAGGTCGATGGCCTGCCCCCGTCCGGCAAGCTCGCGGCTGGCCGAAATCAACGCATCTCGGACCGGTTCGCGAGCTGATCGATAGTGGGCGAGCAGCGCATCAATAGCCGCGACCGTGTCCGCGGGGACTGTTGATCGTGCCCTGTCAGCGAAAGTCTCAACAATCGTTGGACGGAAGAACGCTGCAAACGCCAGGTTGTCCCAGGCGTGTCGAAGTTCGTCGGCAGTTGGCGCGTCCAGTTCCGCAGCTACAGCAGTAATGAAGTCCTGTGCGATCCACGCGACGGCGCTATCTGCATTGGCCATGGCAAGTGCGGCTTCAGCAGCTTGGCGACGATGCCCGCTTGCCCCCTGCCGCCACGCGTATTCGCTCAGCGCACTGTGCACATGGTTGCGGTGTCCAAGTGCCGCATGCAGTGCGGGAAGCAATCGCTCAATCAATGGTGCCACGGCGCCGTCGGCCAGGTCAACATTCTCAGTCTCAAGAACCAGCAGTGCATCGGCTCGACTCATGGGACATCTGCCAAGCGGCAGGGATCGGAGGCGACGCCCGCGATACACAGCATCCACCCAGGCTTGGCGTTGGTCGTCTTCAACCAGCAAGCTCTCGACGCCTTCGGCCAGATCAAGGTTTTTCAATGTTGCTTCCGCTGCAGCGTCCTCGAGCAGCGGCAGTAACGCCATGGCCACGTTCTTGGAGGTGGGTCTGGTGACCAGTGGATCCGCCTGCAATGCTAGGTCCAGTTGCACACACGCAGCATCAACGGCCGCTCGCGCCTGACGCATCGTGTCACCTTGTTCAAGCATGTCTCGAGCCGTCACCAGCCGTACCCGCAGCGTGTTGTAACGACGCTGCGCAAGGCTCCACCGCCGCATCGCTTCTTCGCGAGCACTCAGGCGGGCCCGTTGGTCGGCTTCTGCAGGGCTGAGGCCCAGCGCGGCGTCACGTTGTTGTTTGAGTTGGTCACAGACAACGGTCAGTGCTTCAGCATGATCCTCAATCGCAAGTCTGATCGCCGCGACAAGAGGGTCATCCGCACGCAACCCGAGCCGTGGAAGTTCTTCAGCCAGATCAGCCAGCGTGATGTCAGGGGGAAGGCACTGCGCAACGGTCACCCGTTGCAGGCAGGAACAGCCCATCATCACCAGCGCAGAAACTATCAATGGCCGAACGTACATGAACTCAAGGGCCTCCAGAAGGTCCGCCCTAATGGTACTCTCGCTCCTGATGTTGAGGTCTGCTTCTTGCCGGTGCCCAGCCCCTCGTCGGTGCATGGTGTTTGATGCCTGCTTCGGAACAGAGCTGCAGGATCGCATCGCCGCTGCACAGGCGCAGTCACCGTTGCTTCACCTGTGCCATCTCTGGATTGCGATGTTGGCTTGTGTTGTCTTACCGCTGTCGTCGGCAACATCATCGGTCGCCTTTTTTCTGTTCCTCAGTTGCGGGATCATTCGATTCAAGACGCTTTGCCCGATTTGGGCGGCCATGTTTCGTTCGCCGCTGGTCATGGCCATCGTGGGATTCCTTATCTGGTCGGCGCTGTCGCTTTCGTGGACCATTGATTCTGCAGAGGGCTGGGAGACGCTTCGGGCTCAACGCTATGTCTTGCTCGTGCCGCTGCTTCTCCCACTGGCACGTGATGTTCGATGGTTAGTGTTGGCGATGTTGGCTGGCGTGGTGCTGCAAGTTGGCGCCCAGATGTCCGTCTATGTTGGCGTTGTTCCTGGGTCGATGCGACAACCATGGCATTTGAATGGTGGATTCTCCAAGCATCCCAGCGCCGTAAGCATGTGGGCATTACTGGCGATTGGAGCGGTCTTGAGCCGGGGGCTGGCACTGTCCACCATCTGGCGGATCACTCTGGGTTTGATAGCCATGCTGGGGTTATTTTTGTCTGGAAGTCGAACTGGGATGGTGGGGCTTGTCGGCCTGTTCCCGGCACTGCTCATCTTTGGCGC
>Ga0315336_1005905_pt1 | contig 12980 bp, 12 predicted proteins | sample ASW5metaG_FD_204512 | JGI IMG/M metagenome (GOLD analysis project Ga0315336, IMG submission 204512) | Ammonia-oxidizing marine archaeal communities from Monterey Bay, California, United States - ASW #5 | ecosystem: Environmental > Aquatic > Marine > Intertidal zone | place: USA: California...
TTCAGCGGACTCCGTGGCGTCCGCCACGGCTTCGGTTGCGTCGTCGACCGCATCCTCCGCGTCCCCGACCGCAGTTTCCATGGCTTCTCCGGCTTCATCCGCCGCGTCCTGGGCCGCTTCTTCAGCGGACTCCGTGGCGTCCGCCACGGCTTCGGTTGCGTCGTCGACCGCATCCTCCGCATCCCCGACCGCAGTTTCCATGGCTTCTCCGGCTTCATCCGCCGCGTCCTGGGCCGCTTCTTCCGCAGATTCCTCGGCATCCTCCACCGCATCGGTGGCTTCCTCGACCGCCTCTTCGGTTTCTTCCGCCGCCGCCTCCGATGCATCCTCGACGTCCTCTTCAAGATCTGTCGCACGATCCTCGAGGTCAGCCTCCGCATCGTCTTTCAGCTCCTGGATCGCATCCGGCGCCAAGGTTGGAACCTTGGGCGCGGATAGGCCCGACTCCGCATTGCGCAGCTGGTCCTTGACCTGGTTCATTTCCTGGCCGACGCCATCTCGAGCAAAATTGGCCGGAGTTTGCGCCATGGTTGACGCAATCATGCATCCCAACGCCAGAACGCATATCATCATCCTGTAAATCATATTATTCGCGGTCTTCACGTCGGTTCCTTCCGCCTCCTCTTGAGGGATCTCTCGCGCCTTCTCAGGGGCTTGTGCGCTGTATCTCAGCAGGGTCCCTACCTGCCTTGACAACTTCAAATAACGTCTGCGCTTCGGGGTCGTATTCGTAGTGCTTCTTCGGCGATATCGCGAAACGCTCTTTGAGCGACGAATATACTTTCTGAAGCTCCATGTTCTTTTCCTTTAAAAGAAGATCAACAACCTGCAATTCGCTGGCGGTAATCTTTTTTGCACTGACCAGCCGCAGAAATTCGGCCTCAGCCTCCGGCGTCGCAAGCGTCATCGGGCCCACCTTGTCGAACAAATCAGCGGCGGTGGCGCCTTCGGGAACCGGGCCATCGGGATCGACGCCTTCCTTAAGCTCGAGCTTGAAAAGCGTCCGCGAATCCTGATCGTACTGGTAATTCTGATCGGCCGCGATCCCGTACCCATCCAGCAACCGCAGATTCATGCGGTCCAGTTCACCTTGTTTCTCTACGTTGAGACGACTCAGTACCCTGATCTCTTCTTCACGGAGCTGCCTCGATTCAGCCAATCTCACGAGGATTTGCTCGGTTTGATCATCGGGAATTGAGATGTGGGCGCGCCGCGTGCCGGAAACCGGAGTCGCCGCAAATGCTTCCGGCCGGGGGGCGGAAAATGGCACCGGTTTGTTGTAAGAATGGATCTGTGTGGGTTCGGTGCGCACCGGAACGATGGTTTCAGGTGATGCACTGCCCGTGACGGGAACCACCTCAACAGCCGTGGACTCGGTGGGAGGTTGTTCCTCGGACTCCACTTTTTTCCGCCGATTCCAAAAGGCGGCTTCCACGGTGAATGCAGCCAAAAAACTGCACGCTGCCAGTCCGATAATGATGCGCTTGATTGTCATCTCCGATCCGGGTATTCCAGAATCAATTGTCAATTGCTTGAATTCTCCTATTACCTAACGACTCTTGGCGCAGAATGACAAGGTTTATTCACAACCCTTGGGAATATTTTCCTTGCCTTGGAAGACAAAAAGAAGGCCTTCCCGATGGTCAGAGGGACGCAAGGTCCTTGCCAACGTGGGGCCACTCTCCCGGTTATTTCCTGCTCTGATCCTGCTATGACGTCAATATACAACACTGAAGCCGACTTGCACGTCATTAAGCGTCTTTTAATCTGTGATTCGTGGGGCACGCGCTTGAAGGGCCTGCTGGGAAGAACCTCATTAGAGCCGGGGGAAGGGGTTTGGATCAGCCCCTGCAATTCGATCCACACCTTTTTCATGATGATGAGTATCGACGTGGTTTTTCTGGATGAAAACCTTCACATTGTGAAACTTATTCGGAACATGACCCCGTTTCGGATCTGCCTGCCGGTAAAGCATGCAGCCAGCGTGCTGGAAGGACCGGTCGGTATGATTCAGAAGTGTGAGCTGAAGAAGGGCACGCGACTCGAGTTTCGAGATTAGAAATCGACATCGTCCCCGCCGGACCTCCATTGATCCGCCATCGCCAATCTGTCCTTCACGGTGGGGTGGCTCGCGGAGTATCCATAGACCCAGGGGGGGATCGTGTAGGGGGTGACGTTGATTCGGGCTGCTTTGAGGATGGCGGACTTGAGCAGCTGGGGCTGATCCAGTAGCTGGAGAGCATAGCGATCCGCGCCGCGTTCTTCGTGGCGTGCCAGGGCGCTGGTGAGCGGTGTCCACGCCCGCGAGAGGGCGGATTGAACAATCAGCAGGATGATGAGGGTCCGGAGGCGGAACGGATCGTCGACCCGGGACCGGCCGGTTACAAGAAACGCGACGTAATACGCGAGCAGACCACTGGCCAGCGCAATCGCCCACCCGATCATCGCGCTCTTTCGCCGGACAATCTGGTGCCAGAGTTCGTGAGCCATCACGACTGAAATTTCCCCGGTGGTGAAGCTGGTGATCGCGGTGTCAGTCAGCCCCACGTACTCCCTCCCGATACGACCCGCCACGTACATGTTTACGATTCGGGAACGCTTACTCGTATCATCGACGAAGTAGTCGAGTTCGAACCCTGCGATCCCAGCGACTCTGTCGAGCTCATCGCGGACAGCGCCTTCAGGCAGAGGTTTCGTGGTTACGATCGGATCCATGGGTTGGGCGCGGGAGATCCATTCGGGAATGACTTTAAAAACAAGCATTCCGAGCAGGGCGGCTGCCCACCACCAGGAGCGGCCGAATATCGGCATCGAGCAATAAACAATCAGGCCCCGCAGGGTAAACAGGAGAAGCGGCAATGGGAGACTGATGAACAGTAGGCGAACCCATTCGGACAATGCAAGGTGGGTGATTCCCAGTTCGGATCGCGACAGAAAGGTCTGCACGACATAGGGCAATCCCACGAGGTTCATCCAGATTCCAACCCCTACGAGGAAAGCGATTCGGGCCGGCCAGCGCATTCGGGTGCCGCCCCATCTCCGCTCGATGCGGACGGGGAGGCGATAGGACAGTAAGAGAAAGGCGGCGGGAAAGGCGCAGAGCAAATACCCTACCGCGGCGGTGTCGAGGGCGCGGTGGTGCTGCTCTGCGATGAGAAAGGAATCGACAAAATCGGCCGGAATCTCGGACGTGTCCAGGCGGGATGGGTACTCTATATGAAAAGGAATAACCTGACCGACTAGGCAGATTGTGAGCGCGAGCCAAAGGAGTTTTTTCATAGAACGGAAAGAGATTGTTCCATGAAGCCGCATTCATGTACAAGGAGCGGGGCTTGCGAAATTCAAAAAATCATGAATTCCCACATGCAAAACCTCTCGATTGGAGAGGCGAAAACGCGGGTGCGGCATCTGGGGATTCTGATGATGCTCGGGATCGCGGGATGGACAAATTGGGCCGTCGGACAGGAAGTACTGGGTCCGTACCAACTGACCGCGGATCCACCGAATCTCGATCTGGGCGTAGTGCTGGACACGCCGGTTATCGAGCAGCCCTTTGTCATCCAGAATACGGGGATCCTGCCGATTCAAATTACCGGAGTCGGCATGAACTGCGATGGTTGCGCGTCCTTTCACCTGGATCGCGACACGCTGGAGCCTGATGACTTCGCCGTGCTTGATTTGCAGTTCGACCCGGCGGGCCTGTCGGGCGACATTCGGTTGCTGATCGCGATTCGGACCGACGGGTTGGTTTCCAAACCGCTCGTCATCCCGGTGGTTGCCCACGTGAGACCGCAATTCGCGCTGGTGGGGGTGCCGGTCCGGTTTCGGGAGATGCAGGAAGGCGAGGTCAGACAGTGGCGCGTGGAGGTCGTGCCGGGGGTGCAATTACCGGGCCCGCTGCTCCGTGCCGACTCCGACTCCTCCTCGTTTCGCGCGGTCGTCGCACCGGTACCGGGTCGCGAATCATTCATGGCAACAATCGAAGTGGGCCCTTTGGACGTGCCGGGAATTCACGAGGGGACCATCCGATTGGAGGGGGAGGGAGGCGTGAGCTGCGAAATCCCGGTTTCTGCATTCAAAGTTCCTGATTTTCACTATTTCCCGGGCCGAATCGTGGTGGAACCTTGGGATGAGGAGCAATTTCGCATCCTCTTTATCCGCCAGACGGGGAATCCGGCGGCATCCATCACCGGTATCCGGGTGCCGAACAGGCACATAAAATATGAAATTTTTCGAGACCGCGGCTTTTCAAACTACCGGATAAACCTGTATACTTCAGGATTATCGGAAACAAACGGCTTGGTCGGATACGTGGAAGTCGATACGGATCGGGACGTGCCGGGTACAATTCAGGTTCCGGTGTTTGCGCAAAGTTTGAACGGGGTGCCGGTTGAGCAAACGTGTCTTCGCGGCGCTGCTTTTTAAGAATGAAAAAAGTGCAGAAAACAACAATGGGATTCAGGATCTTCGATCGGATGAGCAGATTCTGGTCGGATGAGCGCGGGCAGGCGATGACCGAAACGGTCATCCTGACCGCGGTGATGACGACTGTTGCGGCCTATCTTTACTTCCCTGACAACGGATTGTTCGCCGGAATTCGCAAGTTATTCGACAAGCATGCCCTGGTCGTAGGGCTGCCCGGACCATGAATCCGGAGACCGCTTCGGCGTTGGACATCGGCCACCTGGTCGCCCTGGTGACCCTGGCCATCATCCTGATTGCATCCGTTTACACGGAATTCCTGGAAAAGCGAATTCCCAATGAAATCACGGTTCCCGGCATTCTGATTGGCCTGCTGGTTGGTTATTTGCCGGTCGGGATTACATTCGTGGCAAGCTTGAAGGGTCTGTCCGTCGGATTCGGTTTTATGTTCATTTTTTACATGTTCGGGGGAATGGGAGGGGCGGATGTGAAGTTGATGGGCGCGGTTGGGGCGTTGCTGGGGTTTCCACTGATCCTTTCCGCCCTTGTTTTCACCAGTTTTATCGGTGGCGCGATGGCAATTTTGTATTTAATATGGAATGGTACGTTCTGGCGCGGATTCTTTTCCTCGATACTGATGCTTGGCAGCTGGAAGAGGCACGCACTACCGGACGACGAAGAAAGTGAGAACGAAGAGCCCGGCGATGGCCGGGACGAGCCGGAACTGGGAACGATCCCGTATGGAATCGCAATTGTAGTCGGGAGCGCGCTGGCCATCTTTTTTCAGCCGGTGTAGGCACCTCCGAATGCCGATGAATTATCTGAAACGAATTCGAATTCTGCGAGACGAGCGGGCGCAGGCGATGACGGAGTACGTGATCATGATTCCGATCATCATCCTGGTATTCTCCGCCGCGCTACAAACGATGTTCGTGGCCCAGGCCGCACAGTTGGCAAACTATGCGGCGTTCACCGCCGCTAGGTCGTACGCAACCAAGTACTCCCAATTCAAACGAAATGACGCATCCACCGCGCACGATGAAGCGATGGACAAGGCACAAATCGCGGCCACCCTCGTGATGGCGCCGGTGTCTCATGCAGTCATGGGAGAATCGGTCAGCCTGTTTCAACCGCTGCGGACCGCCGCCGCCGGCGCGGGACAAGCGGTGGAAAGTTTCTATGGAGTGCTCGAAGGGTTCACCATCGCGTTTATTTTCCGGATGAAGGAATTCAACATCACGCAACCCAATCCGAGCGATGTGGATGATGGAGCGATCATTACCTGCACGTTCGATTACATGTGCCCGCTGGCGATTCCGGGGTTGGCGGAGATGTGGAATTATCTGGAGGATTACAATGACCCTCCCACCGGAACCGACTCTGAATATTTCGACGATTCGTTCGAGGCCAATCCACCCTTTACCGACGCGGATCTGCTTGCGGACGCCATGTCCGCCTTGTCCGGACTTTTCGGGGCGCTGGGCAGCCTGCTGGGAAATTCGCCTGCGGGGTCATCGATGCAGGACCTTCAGGATTTCATGAACTCCGCCGCCGGCGCCGCGCCCCTCGGCGCGCAGGCAAATATTCGGATCACCGCGAAGTGCGCCATGGGATTCGAGCCGTGGAACGGGCTTCCCCGCATCGCCGGCAGGGACGACACCGCTACCGGGGACGCGGCCCTCAACCAGTGTGCCGATGGAATCACCCAGCGGAATACCGCCCTGGATACGCAAAAGCAGGTTGCCGCCACCCAGTGCGACGTCGCGCTCGTCGCGAGCAATGCATATCAGACCGCGGTCGGCGTTTACAATCAATGCGTTGCCACCTCCACGAATCCTGTCGTGGAATGCGCGGACGAGCTGGTCGACCGCGATACGAAACTGATTACATGGAATAGCGAGCAGTCGGATTGCGAGGACGAGAGTGACGAAGCAGACAGACTGGCGAAGGATCTGGAAACCTTCTCGGCAAACTGCCCGTGAGTGAGTCTATGAAAAAAGATAAAGGTATCGTCTTCAGATGTTTTCGCGCGTTGGTGTCTCCCATCCACCGTGCCCGCGCGCTTCACCGGGATGATCGTGCCCAGGTGATGGTCCTCACCGCGGTGATGGCTTTCGTTCTTTCCATCCTGGCCATCAGCACCCTCAACACCAGCACCATGCTTTACAATCGCATCCGCACCCAAAACGCGGTGGATGCCGCCGCGGATGCGTATGCGTTGTGGCAGGCTCGGGGATCAAACATGGCCCAGTCGTTGAACGATCTCCACTTTGACATCAATGAAGGCGCAACCATTGCGGCATACGTGGCCTGCGGAATTCGGATCGCCGGAGGTGTCGCGTGTGTTCTTCAGTTCGCACCGATCGTCGGCCCCGGATTCAAAGTCGCGTGCGAAGCCGCCTGCATTGCAACCAAAATTACGCTCACGATCATCGAAATTGCCCAGGCGGTGGCCTCGACCTTGATTCTCGGGATCCAGACCGGCTTGAACTACGTCTTCCCCTTGATCGGGTTCGATGCGGCAAACAGCATTGCGGAGGCGAACGGCGCGTCCCCGGTTCTCGCCGGGATGGGGGATTTCATTGAAAACCTGCTGGCGGCGTTCGGCATCACGGTCGACGTTTCATCGGTCCTTGCCGCCATCCCCGGGGCCAACCTGATTTTCGTTCTGCCGCTGACTCCTTCCAGCGCGTTCTCGCTGAATCTGGAAAAGAAGGATAATTCGAGCGATCTCCCTGCGCCCTGGTCAATGAATTCAACTTTTATGGATGCCTGCAACGACATTCCCTGCATTCTTGCATCGCTGGGGAGGAGTTTCACGTGCATGAAGAGTCCGCTGGCGGATGAATCGGATGAGTGCGGATGGAGCGATACATTTTTTACCGGTTTTCCCGGGTACACGACCTGGGTTGCGGGGAAGCAAAGTCAGAACATTCTGGGTGGGCTCACGAACAACAAGTGGCTGAACCCGCGCTCCAACGAGGATCCCGACGTGGTGGTAAACTACGTGAACTATGATGAGTTCGCGTTCAATTACGGAACCACGCCGGGCTCGGGGACCACGTTCGAGAATCCCGGCTTCGTAGCCATGGCCAGCAGCCAGGCCTTTGGCGCCGATGACATTGCAAAACAGCCTGTCGTCGAAACGTCCGACGTCGGTAATTTCAAATGGATGCGACCCCAGCTCATCTCCGTTCACATAGGCGATCCGCCGAGCGACACGGTGATGGAGTCGATGTTGATCTGGCATTAAGCATGAAACCTCGAAAGCGCAAGAAACGATTCGGGTCCGATTCCGGTCAGGCGATGACGGAAGCGGTCATCATGCTGTCACTGCTCAGTTTCGTCTGGGCGATGATCGGTTTTACAACCTTCATGGCGGCCAATGGAGTACAAACGGCGGGCGCCTCCCGGTTGCGGGCCTGGATGGCGGGAAACGCGGTTTCCCGATCCGGGGAGATTGATGTGTTCTTCTTTCATCAGAACGGATTGCTGATGGACAACTCGGTCACCGACCGCGATCTCGGCAGCGTGCCCGGCCTGGACGCTTTCGTGACCGCCTTCGCCAACGACGCCTTCTTTACGAAGCATGCGAGCGTCCAGTTCGGCGTCTTGACGGCCGGAGCCGGCAGTCCGTATCCCTTTTCATTCATGGATACCCAATTCCCGTTTATGGAAGAGTCGCTGCTCAGCGGATGGCTCAACGTGTCCACAGACTGCGAATGGGCGCACGTGAACAATACCTGGGCCAACATCAGCGTCGCCGGAGCCATTTCCAGTCTTCTTGGATTCTGATTCCCGCACATGAAGACCGCACCACCAAAACCGCGGTCCTTTCTCGGCACGACGGGCCTGGTGCTCAAACTGGGTCTGACCGCCGGTTCCTTATATGTTCTGTACGTTTCGTTCTGGATCATCAGGACTTCGTTCCAATCCGAACCTCCGGCGGGATACTTATCCCCGACCGCCCTGCAGGCCATGCGGTCCGCCCCTTCGAAATCACCGATCGTGAAGACTCCCTGGCCGAACTATCCCGGTGCGAAGGGAGTGAGAAAAAGCCAATCCACGATCAACGGGGAGCCGTGGATTTCAGAGCGATTTGAGGCCGCCGGCAGCAATTCGGAAATCCTTTCCTTCTACCGCCGGTATTTCCGAACCGCCGGGTGGCGGGACGTGACGGAAGAAATGTTCGGTATCGATCCACGATTCGGAGCGGGCGGCGCTCCGAGAAATCTGCAGAACCAGAAATTCCTGGTTCGCTATGACGAAGTAATCCGTTCCAATCTCGCGCTGCAGCGTGGTCAGAAGTTCATCCTGGCGCAAGTTTCACAAGGATCGCGCAATTGGAAACGGCGGGTAAGCCTCCGCTACAGCGGCGTGACGCCGATGGCATACTCGAAAAAAATGACGGAGCGCATGAATTCCGGGCGCGGGGCGCTCAAGCCGTTCATCAAGGCGGAGAATCAAATCGCCGGCGAAAGCCACGACACGGAATTCTTCCACAGCGAATTGGCTCCCCAGCGTCTTTTCCAGAAACTTTCCCGCCGGATGGAGCGTGAGGGTTGGAAAAAAGCCAAGCTACCTGACGGCGTGGGGCCGGTCGGCGTCGCGGGTGGGCGGATTGTGTGTTACGTGAGGCGGCAGGACTATGCCCTTCTCCAGGTGATGCCCTTACACAATTCGAAGGGCTCATCGGGCTTGATTACCCGGGTTGATTCCAACCGGTAGTGCACCACTCCTGTCACTTCAACCGTTTCAGGCGTTCCTTCGCGCGCTTGTAATAACTGTCGCCCGGGATCGCGATTTTCATGACTTCCTCGTATTCTTCGATCGCGAGGTCAATCTGCAGCAACTCTTCGTGCACCATTGCCTGTTGGAAATGTTCTTTTACCAGGGGATCCAACACCTTCCGCAACCGGGCGATGGCCTCCTGCGCGGCCTCGTTGCCGGAGTCGGCCTTGGCAGCGATGTGGAATTGCTGGAGCGCCTCCTTCTTGTTTCCACGCGCTTCGGCCTTGTTGGCGGCAACAAAGGCTTCTTTTGAAAGCTCCTTCATGCGCGTCCTCAGCTTCTCCGCGAACGCCTCCGCTTCCTTACTCACCGCCGCGACTTCATCGGATTTGATCCGGAAATTCGCAGCGGCCTCACAGGCCTTGATCATGATGCGCATTTCTTCGATGTCGCTGGAAGAAAGAAGAGCCGCGCTATCCTCCAGTTTCTTTTTCAGCGGGGACACAAGTTCAATATCATCACGAAGTTTGATCAGGTCCTTGTAATCCGGCTTGGACGTCAACCCCGAACGAATGGATTCGAACGCCGCTTCTTCGTCTCCTTCCCGATAGGAATTCAGGGCCGCCACATAGGACTGTTCCGCTTTGGTCAGTTTCTCGAGCAAGGCGAGCTTGATTCGCGCCTCCTCGTAGTAGGCGCTGGATTCCCTCACTTCGCGGAGAACCTCGCCGGCCTCTGAATAGCTCTTGGCCTCCAGGAGGGCCGCCGCGTTCTGCAACCCGGTCTGGGCTTCCTGCTCTGAGACGGAACGATCGAGCCCTGTTTTCAGAACTTCAGAGTCCGGATAGGTCTCGAGTGCCTTCTCGATGAGCCGGATGGCGTCCGTCCAGTTTTGCGCGTCCGCGGCGATCTTGGATTCCTTGATCCTTTCGATGACCGCCTGCATTTCCTTCGCCTCTTCGTTTTCGGCGTGCAGACGAAGAACACGGTGAAGCAGGTCTTCCGCGCCAAGATAGTCTTCCACCTTCGCCCGCTCGTCCGCTTCATCGAGAAGTTTTCGCGCCTCCATCTGACTCTTTGCTTCGCTGATACCGGCTTGCGCAGAACCGTTTTCCGGCGAGGATTTCAGCGCTTCCTCGTACGCAATAATCGCTTCATCGTATTCGCCCTTGTTCAAAAACGAGTCGCCGCGCGCCAGGTATTTCGGCGTCGGGTCTTCCGGGGTCAGAATCTTAGCCAGGGCGACGACAAAGATTACGATCACCGCAGCAAGCATGATCTTTTTGCGGGCAGCCTTCTGCTTCTTGGGATCGGTTTCGTGATACTCCATCACCGTGGTTCCGATGCGTATCTTGGTCCCGTTTTTCAACGCCTGCCGGTCGCGGATCCGTACATTATCAACGAACGTCCCGTTGATGCTGCCGAGATCCTCCACGTAGTTCGCGCCGGAGCTGTCCTTGAAAACGCGCGCGTGCTGGCCGGATGACGCGTCGTCGGGAAGAATCACATCGTTCTCGGAAGCGCGGCCGATGACCAGATCTCCATGCCAGCCTTTGTACACGGTCCCTTTCAGGGGCCCGCTAACCACTTCGATGCGCACGATGGCATCCGCCGAAACAGGTTTGGATTGCTCCTGTTTCTTTGCGACCTGCTCCACGTCATCGGCGCCGGCAAAACGGGTCGCCGCGTCATCTTCGAGTTCGTCCTCGGATTCGATGATTGCTTCTCCTCCGGTGGAGTAGAACGTCAATTCAAAGGGGCCGAGGACGATTTTATCCCCGTCGCTGAGAGGCGTCTGCCCGCTGATGTGGCTTCCATTTACTTCAGTCCCGTTACGGCTGCCGTTGTCCTCAATGATGTACCCGCTGCCGCTCTCGGAGATGATGCAATGCTGACGCGACATGATCGCGTCATTGAGAGGAAGTTCGCAGGATTTCGACCGCCCGATGATGAATCGCGGGGTCGAGATAGCCAATTTTTTAACCTGCACCTTGTCCCGGGTAATTACGAGGACCGCTGCCATGATAGAATTCCTTTCCTCACAAGGTCCGCAAGCAAGACGCGGACCGTATTTTATACGGTGGATTGGGTAATCCACCCGAAACGAAGTTTTCAGGCGACTGGAACACCCGTTCTACTCGTACCACTTTAAATCGGATTTTGCCTGGATGTGAATCGGGTCGTTCTTGTCCGGCACCAGGCGCAGGAGCTTGGTTATTTCCCACTTGGCCCGTTCGAAATCGCCTGATTTTTCCGCCATCATGATCGTATATTTCTGATCGTCTATTTCTTGTTTCAGGGTCTGGCTCGCGGTGGAAAGTTCGCGGGCCACCTGCTCATACTCGGGGGGGCGGGTACCCAGCGCCGCCAGCTTCTGCATCGCGGTGCGATACTCGGTCACCGCCCGGAACAAATTGTCGGTTCGCACTTTCCGCCGGTCATAGAGATCCCTGGCGCGCAGGGCGTTTTCCTTCGCCATCTCGGTCAGGCCGGCCGGGTTGGACAGCGCGAGTTTCCGGGTCTCGTCGTCGGCAACCGGAAATTCAATTGCCACCTGTTTCTCGCTCAGCCAGACGGATTGCAGGAGATCGATCATGGTTCTCGTAAATTCACGATACCGTTCGCGACGCACCGCAACTTCGACGTCCAGGCGCGTCGGACCGTGATAGGTAAACACCCCGAGTCCCTGCAGGACATCCGAGGAAAAGCCGTACTGGACGAGGCGAATGTCATTCAGACTGAGCGCTTTCGATCCCTTCAATATGAAGTCATTGTGCCTCGCGGCAATGTCTTCCTTGTAAGCGTTGAATCCTGTCGTCAGTCCTTCGATCTCGAAATCGAGACTCTTCTCACCGAACACTTTCAAGTAGGCGATGGGCACCCCTTCCTCTACCAGTTCCAGCACGATCAGCGCGGAGGGATCGGATATGGAGGAGCGCTGCCAAACGGCGGGGTATTCGACGTTGAACAGGTATTGGTCGTCGCTATAGACCTTGCGGGCATTGGGGTCAACGGTCTCCTGCCCGAGCATATATACGATGCCCGCACCGGCTCCAATCATCAACAGCGCAAGCAGGACCATTCCCGCGACCATCTTCTTTTTGGAAGCCCCGGGGTCTTTGGAGGCCTTGAGCCCCTGAAGCTCCTCTACGTCGAGCATGCGGGTGGCGGAGTCATCGAATGCGCGCGTCTTTGCGTCTTCGTCTTCGTCGTCCGTGTGGTATTCCTTCGCCTGGAAATACCGCGTTTCATCCTGATCGTCGCCTTCGCCTTCGCCCTCCACTCCCGGGGCGAACCGGGTTTTGTCCTGTTCCTCCTGATCCGCTGCCTCAATTTCTTCGGCGGCCTTATCGATGGCGTCGAGTTCATTCAAGGTTTTCTCGACCACCCCGTCGACCTCGGCGGCATTCACGATCTTCAACTTCTGCGAGCCAACCTGGATCTCGTCGCCTTCGGCCACCGAAAGAATGCCCCGAAGCCTCTTGTCGTTGAGGAACGACCCGTGGGCGCTGTCGAGATCCTCCACCATAATGTCGGCACCCTGCATCCGGAACTTGATGTGTTGCCGGGAGATCAGTTCGTCGTTGATCACGATCTGGTTGGATCGCGACCGGCCGAGAGAAATTTCATTATCCGCGAGCAGATAAGCCTCCCCGGTGCGGACGCCTTCGGTGAACAATATTGCGTAGCCTTCTTTGCTCATAATTACCTTTGCAGATCCTGGATCATCTGGATGAAGATCGGCGCAAACAACATGATGAAAACGGATGGAAAAATGCAGATCAGCAGAGGCGCCAGCATTTTCACCGGAGCCTCCATCGCTGCCT
>Ga0315336_1005906_pt1 | contig 12978 bp, 10 predicted proteins | sample ASW5metaG_FD_204512 | JGI IMG/M metagenome (GOLD analysis project Ga0315336, IMG submission 204512) | Ammonia-oxidizing marine archaeal communities from Monterey Bay, California, United States - ASW #5 | ecosystem: Environmental > Aquatic > Marine > Intertidal zone | place: USA: California...
CCCAGGCCTGAAAAAACGGCGTCCAGTCGATATATGGCCTAAGATCAGCAATCGATAGATCGTCAAAAACACGAATTCCAGTCTGGAGAGGTTTTGGATCGGTTTCTTCGGAAAACTGCAATTTCAGGCTGTTCGCTCGTGCCTGTTCGATCGGGAGATACGACTCTTTCCGTTTTCTTCGATGATGACGATCTCTGAGATGCGTGTAGTTATCTCTAGTTTTTTCAACAAAAGCGTCTCGGCTCTCCTCCGAGAGCAGGCTGCCCACAACCGTCACACTTCTCGAAGCATCGAGAACGTGAACAACCGGATCTTCGCGCACGGGTTCTATTTTAACTGCCGTGTGTACTTCGGACGTCGTTGCCCCGCCGATAAGAAGTGGTTGCTTCATTCCTCGGCGCTGCATTTCACTGGCCACATGTACCATCTCGTCCAACGATGGCGTAATCAATCCACTCAACCCCACAACATCCACGTCATTCTTCAGGGCCTCGTCGAGGATTTTTTCTGCCGTAACCATCACTCCAAGATCGATGATCTCGTAATTATTGCAGCCGAGCACTACTCCGACGATATTCTTCCCGATGTCGTGTACATCCCCTTTAACTGTGGCCAAGAGGATTCGAGCAGGCCGATCTCCCTCTCCAACTTCGGATTTTTCCTCTTCGATATATGGAACGAGCCACGCGACAGCTTTCTTCATGACGCGAGCGCTTTTGACCACCTGAGGTAAAAACATTTTGCCTTCTCCGAAAAGGTCTCCGACTCGATTCATTCCGGCCATGAGAGGCCCTTCGATTACATGAATCGCTCTTTCGTGCGCCTGTCGTGCTTCTTCGGTGTCCTCATCGATGAAATCCACAATTCCCTTCACGAGGGCATATTTCAAGCGGTCTTCGACCGATTCCGAACGCCACGCAAGGATCTCTTCCGCGCTCTTTTCCTTCGTCCCAACTACCCGCTCCGCCAGTTCGACGAGTCGCTCGGTGGCGTCTTCTCGTCTATCGAATAGCACGTCTTCCACTGCTTCAAGGAGATCGGCTGGAATATCGTCATGGACCACAATCTGACCCGCATTGACAATCCCCATGTCCATTCCCGCCTTAATGGCGTGATAGAGGAATACGGTGTGCATCGCCTCGCGGACGGTATCATTACCACGAAACGAGAACGACAGGTTGGAAACGCCGCCTGAAATCCGAGTCCCAGGTAAGGTCTTCTTTATCCAGCGCACGGCGTCGATGAAGTCAATCGCGTACCGGTTATGCGCCTGAATTCCAGTAGCTACAGCGAAGATGTTGGGATCGAAGATTATGTCTTCGGGCGGGAAGGATAATTCTTCCGTTAGAATCTTATAGGCCCTCGTACAGATTTCCTTCCTTCGATCTAGCGTCTCGGCCTGCCCTTTCTCGTCGAAGGCCATCACGATGACTGCAGCGCCGTACATGCGCGCACGCTTCGCGTGCGCGCGAAACTCATCTTCCCCTTCCTTCATGCTAATCGAGTTGACTATTGCCTTGCCCTGAATGCATTTCAGGCCAGCTTCTATCACGGACCACTTGGAAGAATCCACGACAATAGGCACCCTGGCAATATCTGGCTCAGCTCCTATCAGATTTACGAAGCGTGTCATGGCCGCTTCTGAGTCGAGTAGCCCTTCGTCCATGTTGATATCGATGAGCTGCGCCCCGCTCTCAACCTGCTGACGAGCTACAGAAATCGCTTCGTCGTAGTCGTCTTCTTTTATCAATCGCGCAAAACGACGCGATCCAGTCACGTTCGTTCGTTCGCCAATATTGACAAAGTTCAGATCTTTTCTGAAAATCAGCGGCTCGAGACCCGAGGTTCGCAAAATCGGCTCAACTGCCGGAACGCTTCTTGGGGAGTATCGTGCCGCAGCTTCTGCCATCGCTCGGATGTGATCTGGAGTCGTTCCGCAACAGCCGCCGATAATATTCAGAAAGTTTGCTTCAGCGTACGCAGCGACCTGCTCCGCCATGAATTCTGGCGTTTCGTCATACTCTCCGAACTCGTTGGGAAGCCCTGCATTCGGATATAGACTTGTCCGAACGGGAGCTACACCGGCCAACGTCTCGATGTAAGGACGCATCTGCTCTGACCCGAGCGCACAATTCAGGCCAACAGACAGCAACTCCGGTGTGTGGGCCACGGATATCCAGAAGGCCTCGGTAGTCTGCCCGGATAGTGTTCTTCCGCTCTGATCGACAATCGTACCCGATATCATGACCGGGAGCGTGCGTCCTTGCCGCTCAAACTCTTCATGAAGAGCGAAAATGGCCGCTTTGGCGTTCAATGTGTCAAAGATGGTCTCAATCAGAAGAATATCTACTCCGCCATCCATCAGCCCTGCAATCTGCTCCGTATACGCGGCAGCAAGCGTGTCGAATGAGACAGCTCGAAACCCCGGGTCGTTCACGTCGGGCGACATGCTTAGCGTAGTATTGGTCGGCCCCAAGGCTCCGGCTACAAATCGAGGTTTATCTGGTGTTTGTTCCGTCCAGGAGTCGGCCGCCTGGCGGGCAACTTCGGCAGCCGCTCGATTGATATCGTATGCTGCATCTTCGAATCCATAGTCCGCCTGAGAGACCCGGTTGGCAGAAAACGTGTTCGTCTCAATGATGTCAGAGCCTGCCTCCAGATATCGATTATGGATCTCCAGTATGAGATCTGGAAGCGTGAGACTTAAAAGGTCATTGTTGCCATGAAGCGGTTTTTCATGATCTTCGAACCGATCGCCTCTGAAATCCTTTTCTGTCGGGCCTGCCTCCTGAATAAGGGTACCCATTGCGCCATCCAGAACGAGAATTCGCTCGGACAGGGCATCAAGAAGAAGCGGTTTCCGATCTTTCATGGGCTCAATTTGGGTGAAGAGAAGCTCTCGAACGAAAAGCCCGCATACTGGTTCGGTGCTTTCTTAGGATCTGGTGCAAATCGCCCCGTGTTTATCCAGAAATTGTCCCGAATAGGCCAGAATCACTCCTCAATTGCCTTCCTTAAGCCCTTACAAGAACTCAAGTACAAGGCTTGCGAAGAGATCCGGATTATCAGCGTGGAGCCAGTGCCCGGAGTCGGGCATGGACTTCATCTCGAAAAATGGAAACAGGGCTCGAATTGACGGTGCATCGGACTCGCTTAGATAATTTGACTTTTCTCCCCGAATGAAGAGCGCATCTCCTTCGAAGGTGTTCCAACTTTCGATTTCACCACTGATATTTGCATATCCGTTCCTGATGGCCGCAAGGTTTATTTTCCATCTAAATCCTCGGTCCCCACGGCTCAAGTTTTTCAGCAAGAACTGTCGTAATGCTTGCTCCGGAATCATCGATTGCATGGCGAACTCAATTTCCTGCCGGCTTTCGAAGAGCGCCGGATCCAGTGATTCTAGAGCTCGAAAAACGGTTTCATGTCTTGCTCCGTAAGCTCTAGGAGCAATGTCCGCTACGATCAGTTTTTCGATTCGCTCACCATGCTCAAGCGCGAGGTGCATTCCAAGCTTGCCGCCCATAGAATGCCCAATCAGGGACGTCTCCTCTATACCTTCGCTATCCAAGAGAGCAAGCACATCGCTAGCCATTGATGGATAGTCGAATGCGTCATCGTGCGGACTACGACCGTGATTTCTTAAATCGACGACAATAGTCCGAAAGTACTTTGAGAAGTGATTTCGGGCCAACGATACCCAATTGCCACCGGCGCCAAGAAGGCCGTGTGCAATAACGAGCGGAGGTCCGTGACCAAATGATTGGCGGAATAGATCCATTGCGCCAAATTACGACCGGAAATTAGTCTCTAGGACGAGAAACGCTGACTTTGTCAGATTATTCTTTTGAAGCTTCTTCTTCGTCGTCTTCTGTTTCATCGAGATCGTCGCAATCATCTTCTCCCCATGAGCCGCAGCATCCGGAACCATTATTGATCCACCAAACGGCGACGACAATGATGACGATCATGAAGAATGGGCTACCAAGATTGAGATGAAAAATTCCAATGTGTCCGTTGCCAAACATCATGAACATGGCCGCAATGGCGACGATCATCAACCAATTTCTACTATTATTAGACGATTCTGACATCTGCTTCTTTCGATTCTCCCTCGGATGCTATTGGAAAGTCAGGAGCTGCCTAGGGGCCCGTCTCCTGAACGTTCTCAGCAATACGGAAAAGGGCATCACGGAGTTGCACTCATTCGTTCGATGACGACTGCAGCTTGATCGCGAGCTCGGCTAATTCACGTTTCGAATATTTGAGATCGCCCTTGGCACGTGGCATCGAATAGAAACGATTCGGAATACTCGGACCTGCCAGGAGGCTTGCAAGACTTGTTTTAAACCACTCTTCCGACGGAAGCATATGAGATGACATCTCCACAAACGCGACCGGACGAGACCCATACCGAGTATCTGGAATTCCAACAACCCGGGTTGATTCGACACCGGGAAGGGCATTCATAACATGCTCAATTTCTGCCGGATCGATATTTTCCCCGCCAGAAATAATCATGGCGTCCACCCTGGACTCTGGCAACAAACAGCCCTCCGGTGTAAAAGAAACTCGGTCTTGTGTCAACCACCAATCATCTTGTTTAGCGATGCTCGCCGAGGCTGGGTCCCGATAACCCCGAAACACCATATCTCCCCGTACACCCAATCTTCCATCTGCACTAGTTCTAATCTCTACCCGGGGTAAAACCATTCCTGCGTGAACGGGGCTGGGAATGCTCACTTCATTCCAAACATCCGATAAACTGATCATCGAACTGGTTTCAGTCATTCCAAAGGTCGTGCGGATCGGATATCCGAGAGCAAGGGCGCGGCTCAGGAGTTTTGGGAGAATGGGGGCGCCGCCGACGATCACCGTTCGTACTGACGGCGGACTCAGGACCTTTTGATCAACTAGCTCTCGGAGTTGAGTGGGCACAAGCGACATAATCGTCGGCGGCGCCTTCTCGAACACCTGGGCCAGTTCATCGCCACGCTCCACAATTTGAAGACTTGACCCAGCAATGAATGCTCGCCATAGTATCGCCATGCCTCCGATGTGAAAGGCAGGTAGGCTCCAAAGACAGCGATCGCTCGACCTTAGTTTCAGAATGGAATTCGCGGCCATGGCAGATGACACATGATTTGAAGCACTATGCCCAGCTACTTTGGGGGCGCCGGTCGAACCGGATGTCAGCATTAGGCTCTCTGACTGATTCAGCGAACTGAGTTCGCCTAATGCTTTTCCGGAGGAGTCTCTCCCGACTAACGAGGCCGAAGAAATGAGACTTGCATCTTGTGAATCGACTACCGGCTGAACCTGTTCTTTACTAAGTCGAGGACTGAGAAGAAGCAACGCTCTTCCGGACCTGAAACTGGCCAGAATCGCGACTGCGAGATCAACAGAATTCCACTCCTGGATTGCCAAGACTTCGTCAGAGTCGCCTGAAGCAGCCACGTTGGAGAAACGCTGGACGGTACCCTGAATTCGTTTTTCGAGATCTCGGTAGGTCATCTGCTCGGATCCAGGCCCTCGAAGCGCGCATTCGTCGGGATGGTGCAATGCGTGCCACGACACAGGACAAATCCGGGATGCCTCGAAGTCCTCGACTGGATATGGCTTCGACGTCTTCAATTCGTTCGGGAATATGGAATCTCAGTCAGGCAACTCAGGTCGGGTTGATAAGAGGAAGGATCCGGCAAATTAGACAGACATATTTCAGCCTGATCAAACGCTGAGATACGAGCACCCACATCAGTTTTAAGGGCTCCATAGGTACCGAACCCGACAGCTCCTCCGTCGAACAAAGAAGCGAGGGATGCAATGGCGCACATGCCAACGCCGGATTCATACGCGGATGAAAACACGACAGCTTTACGAGCTGCCTGCAGGTCCCGCGCAATTTTCAGCGTCGTTCGGATCGACCCCATCAACGAGGGTTTGAGAACGACTACGTCCGCATGATGCCAGTTGTGGGCATCGCGACTTTCGTCGATGGCAAGTCGAATCTTGAAGCTTTCACGATTGTCATCTTCAAAACACGCTGCCCAAGGTTCTTCAATAAACTCGATTCGGTCATGGTACCTGGCGCTCAGCTTTTCAAACTCTCGAGCTTGTGCTTCGCTCCACCTTGCATTTGCGTCCAGGCGGATGAGCAATGAAGGGTGGGCGTCCGCTAGTTCGGAAAGACGAGCCACGTCGTGTTGAACAGACTCTCGTCCAACCTTCAATTTCGCGACTTTCTCTTCATCGCTATCTTTCGAAATAGCCGCTGCCTGGATTTGCCCACCAATGAGGCTTGTATTCAGCAGGCAATTTCGTTTGATCTCGCCAAGCGCTGCCGAAAGTGAAGTCCCTTGAGAGGCGGCTTTCAGACTAGCATGGGCGCAATCTTGCGCAAATGCGAGAGACGGAGTCACAGCCTCTGTTGCGATGGCTTGAATAACTTCGTCGTACTTATCCGGGCCGTATCCGTCTAAAGGAGCAGCATCTCCCCAACCACGTCTGCCTTCGGAGTCTGTCGCACAGACAAGGACTCCTCGACGACGATCAACTTTATTTCCACCGATGTCGATCGGCCAGCGCAGATCCAGCGCATAGGCGAAGTAGGTGAGATTGGCTGTGTCCATGTCCGATGAGTCTCAGGCTGACAACAGCCAACCGATGGAAAACAAAATGGAAAATACGAGCAGGTTTTTCGCTGTCTGCGCCAACACAGGATTCAATTTTTCGGATTCGGTTGACGGAATGGACTTCAAGCGGCTGAAAGCTTGAATAAAAAGCGGGGTTGCAAGCAGGGATATCATAATGGTCGCAGGAGCATCAAACCATAACCACAAGACTGGTGGCATCAGGCTTGCTAGAAGCATACACCCGAAATAGGCTCGAATTCCAAAAGCTCTCCCCAGACGAACGACGATGGTCCTTTTTTCCGCTTCTCGGTCTTCAGCGATATCTCGAATATTGTTGACCAGCAGAATTCCGACAGACAACAGCCCAGGGGCTAAGCCAGCGATCCAGACAAGGGTAGGCCATTCAAGAGCCTGCACGAAATAAGTGCCGGCTACGGCGACGGGGCCAAAGAAGACGAGGACGAATACATCCGCGATGCCGAGGTATGCCAGAGAATATTTTCCACCGGTGTAGAGCAATCCGAACAATATGGACGAAACGCCGATTGCGACAATCGGAAGACCACCGCGCATCATCAAATAGACGCCGGAGGCAATAGCCGCGAGGAACGTTACGGCGGTGGCAGCCCGCATGGAGGATTGCGAAATCAATCCCGACGCGACCGCCCTTCTCGGACCTTGCCTCCGTGAAGTATCGGCACCCTTCTCAAAATCAGCCAGATCGTTGTAAAAGTTCGTTCCGACTTGAATGAGAATGGCGCCTGTCATTGCGAGGATGGCGGACGGTAAATGAAACACCTCTCGGGCAAAAGCAATGCTGATGCCGATAAGAACAGGGCTCACTGCGGCCCAGAGCGTCTTCGGACGAGCTGCCTCAATCCATATGCCGAGAGAAGCGCGCATTTAAGGGCGAAACGGGAATTGAGAGAAGTCCGGCTTCCGTTTTTCATTAAACGCGTTGCGCCCTTCTTGACCCTCTTCGCTCATATAAAAAAGCATCGTCGCATTTCCAGCCAACTCCTGTAATCCGGCTTGCCCGTCGCAATCCGCATTTAGCCCCGCCTTCAGGCAGCGAATAGCCATGTGAGAATTCGCTAGAATCTCCCGGCACCACTGAACGGTCTCATCTTCCAACCGCTCTAGAGGAACAACCGTGTTCACCAGCCCCATCTTTTCTGCCTGAATAGCATCGTAGGGTCGACACAAAAACCAGATCTCTCTCGCCTTCTTCTGGCCAACTATTCGCGCGAGATAACTTGCGCCATAACCGCCGTCAAATGAGCCTACTTTCGGCCCCGTCTGCATAAATTTGGCATTGTCCGCTGCGATTGTCAGGTCACAAATTACGTGCAACACGTGCCCGCCGCCCACAGCCCAGCCAGCAACCATTGCAATCACTGGTTTGGGACAGGTCCTTATTTCTCGCTGAAAATCGAGAACATTCAGTCGCATCACGCCGGATCCTTGCTCCTTGTAGCCCGCATCTCCACGAATCTTCTGGTCTCCCCCACTGCAAAATGCATCGGGGCCTTCACCCGTCAGAATTATCACGCCGATTTCTTGATCGTCGCGTGCTTCTTGAAGCGCCTGACGCATTTCGCTCACGGTGAGAGGGCGAAACGCATTTCGCACCTCAGGACGATTGATCGTTATTTTTGCGATTCCTTCCGCCTTGTCGTAGCGGATATCCGTGAATTCGCCTGCTGATTTCCAGTCGACTGTGGACATAGCTGGGTTCAGTTACTGTTTAAGAAAATTGTTCGATGAATCTTTGAAGCGCGCCAAGATACGCTTCCTCTTGTTCCTTGTGAACGATGTGACCTGCTTCTTCGACATTCACGTGTTCTATTTCCGCTGATGTGAGAGCCAGTTCACTGCCAATCCGAGTATATTTTTCATCGAGTGCGCCGCTAACAAACAAGATGGGGGAGTCGAGAACAGAAAGTCCATCCCACATCGACACCTGTTTCCCGAGTGAGTAACCAGTTATTGCAGCTGCCATTGCGATACCGTCCCGTGTCTGTTTCTCGTTGATGATATCGCGCAGAAGGGGCGTGCCGCGCAGAGAAGAAAATACCGTTTGATCATACCAATCAGTTAGAATATCGGGCCACTCGGTCTTAAATCGTTCGGACCACGACTTGTCTGATTCGTATCTCATATCTCGCTGATAAGTCTCTTGCAGGCCCGGGTTAGCCGATTCTAACACGAGGCCCTTTATAAAACCGGGGTGTTTTAGGGCGAATTGCATCGCAATTCGCCCTCCCATCGAATATCCTGCAAGAACTATTTGCTCAAGGCGCTCTTCGTCCAAGAAATGTTCAATCTTGCGCACGGCGGCGGTAAACCAGTCTCCTTCGGCAGGCTCACAATCGCCGTGTCCGGGCAAGTTGATTGAGGCGCAGGCCAGGCCAAGCTTCGCACCAATGAATTCCCATTCCTCCTTTTCGCCCATGAAGCCGTGTAGAAACAAGACCACGGGACCTGAGACTTGCTTTGGCTTGTTTATCCAGCGGGGTGTTTGCACAGTCAATCCGACTTTAATTCCGGGTGGGACGGGCAGGCATCTTGACGGGCGGAGGTATAGTCGATTTGCCGTCAGCTCCATGAACGCCTTGACCTCCGTGAACGCCTTGACCTCCATGAACACAGGGATAATCTTTTTCAACCACAATTCGAAGCATCGGCTCTTCGGAGCGTAAAACCTCGAAATCGAATCCGACGATCTCATTAGCGTCCCATCCCTCGAGCCACAACTGGGGAATGCTGACTTTCAATTCATTTCCGCTGCGAGAAAAGTCTGCTTCGGAATCTCCCGAGTGAATTGAAAAGCGCTGACTTCCTTCCAAAAACCCGACTTCGAGCCCAATCGCTCCATCATGAACAATCTTTTGCACGTCTTCCTTCGTGAGTCTGAAGCGGATAAAATGCTCGGAGAATCGAACCTTCATTCTACTGCCCTAAAAACGGAATCGAGACGTGAGGACATTGCTCTGAGAATCCTGCGTTGCTCTTCTAGATTTTCACCGCGATCGGTTCGGACCTCAATGATGGCAGCGCCTGACTGCGAAAATGCAGTGTTCAGTGATTCTGTCAGCTCGCCAATTGAGGCAGGTTGGGAATACGACATGCCGAATTGAAGAGCCGCATGTTTAAACGATAACCCATGCGGCGTAGCGAAATACTGCTCGAAGACTTCTGGATAGTCGCGAATCGGAAGATAGGAGAAAATGCCGCCGCCGTCATTGTTGATGACAACCACTATCGTTCCGCGCTCGCGGCATAGGGCAAGCGAGTTCAAGTCGTGAAGCAAAGCCAGATCACCAATCAGAACGACCGGACGACGTTTATGGCCATCTCCAAATCCAGATGCCGTCGCGATAGTACCGTCTATCCCGCTCGCACCTCTATTCGAAACAACGGGGACGTATTTCCCATCTGTAATCGCACAAAGATCGAGGTGCCGAACTGGGTTGCTGGACGCTACGGCCAGGACCAGATCACTACTCAAGCATCGGCTCAATGTATGCGCTGTTGTCTGCTCAGTCAGGGCAGTCCCCAGATCGGTATCAGCCCATTTGGAAGACGCATCAATAGCTCTCTTCCAGTCGCCTTGCCATTCACTCTGACCGTGAAAATCTTCTGGCCTGGCTTCCTCAGTCCGATCCACACTCAGCGCGGTCAACACCGCCACCGGATCCGCCACTACACGTAGCGACACGGTACATCCTGGATCGATCTTCCGGTTTCGGTCATCCACGACCACGTAAGTTGCAGACTGCATCAAGGCGTTGACGCGTTTTGAAACTGGAGATGCCCCGAACTGCATCACGAGGTCAGGGCGAAGGGCCTCGGGTAGATCACCGTACAGCGTGGCTTCTGCATGTCCGATACCCAGTTCACCCAAAGTAGCCAGGCGCACGCCCGAGCCGATATCAGGGATAAAAACGGCATCATACGCCTTGCAACACTTCTGTAGTCTGTTGAGCACCGAAGAATCAGACGTCCGTAGCCGACCGAGCACAATTAAGGGTCGTTTCGCCTTCGACAATTGGGAAGCCAACTCATCGACAATTGATGTCGTCGGCTGGAGATCATGCCGATAGCTCGTATACGGGTGCTTTGAGTCCTTCCACTGCTTGAAATTGTTCGAAAGCAGAGGGCTATAATCCTCTTGATCCGGAGCAAGCGGCTCTCGAAACATACAATTCAAATGAACCACGCCAGCCCTTGAACGCTCCAAGGCCTGATCCACCATCGTCAATAGATACTCGGGAGGTATCTCGTCCGTGGGCGTCGGCACGTCGACGAACCACTCGACGTAAGAACCGAATATAGCCTGCTGTTGAATGGTCTGATTAGCATCCGAATCTCTCAGTTCTGGAGGGCGGTCGGCAGTCAGAAGAAGCATCGGAATCCCTTCCATGGACGCTTCAACAATCGCAGGATATCCGTTTGCGAGTGCCGTTCCGGACGAGGTGATCCACACGGCCGGACGACCGGTAGCTTTCCCATACCCCAGGGCCATGAAGGCGGTACCACGCTCATCAAAATGTGTATGGATCGTAGTATCCGAATGAGCAGCAACGGCCGTCACGAGGGGCGTCGATCTCGATCCTGGAGCCACGTAGAACTCCCGAACTCCGTTCCTCACGAGTTCCTCGACGATCAAGCTCGTCCAGAATCTATTTCTATTTGGAGCTTCTGACGGCAAGGCCCAAAACCCTCGTGAAATCTGTAATTTTCTGTTCTATTTCGAGCCACTCACTCCCAGGCTCCGATCCTTTAACCAAGCCTGCTCCCGAAAACAAGGAAAGCATATTACGGTGAATGACCCCACAACGTAGCGCTACAGCAAACTCAGCAGAATCTCTGCCAACCCAACCGATCGGACCGGCATACCACCCCCGATCAAAGTCTTCCAGAGAATCAATTGCCTCGAGGGCCAGGCTGCTTGGGGAGCCACCAACTGCTGGAGTTGGGTGTAATCTACTGAGCAGATCGAAGTCAGACACCTCACTCTTCAGCGTTCCTGACAGTCTTGAATGAAGATGACGGCCCGCAGCTAATTTCATCTCTGTGGCTTCGGCTTCAACGGCTACAGAGTGGCAGACGGCCTCCAAGACCTCCTTGATGTACTCGCGAACGAAGGCATGTTCTCGCTGATCTTTTTCACTACCCAACAGCGATGAACGATAAGCTTCATCATCATCTGTGGTTTCGCCACGTGGCCGAGTACCGGCCACAGCCTCACTAAATACTTCGCGGCCTCGCCTGAAAAACAGGCGTTCGGGGGTAGCACCTAGAAACGCCCCCAGTTCAGATTCAAACAGGAAATGAAAACAATTGGGGGTCCCGTCTTGAAGCAAATTGAGGAGCTGAACTGGATCGGGTGTTTCATCAAACTCCAGATCAACACGTCTGGCCAGAACCACTTTCTGCATGACGTCCCTGTCAAAGGCGTCGAGCGCCCAACCGACTTGTGACTTCCACTGATCAAAACCAGGATTATCCACACGTTTTAAGGGGGTCGGGACAGTCGCCGGCTCCAAGTCGTCTGGAAAGGCGAGCTCGTCGATTTGCTGCATCAACGAATCAACCGTTGAAAAGTCCTCCGGTAAAACAACGTTGCAGCAGAACAAATTTCGCTCGCCCCGACGATGAAGTTCAAATCTGGGTAGAACAAATCGCCAGTTCGGAAAACCGAACCACTCTTCTTCTTGCGCTCGATCCAAGTCAAATTTCATCCCGCCGAATAATTTCGGCTCCGCACCCGGGCGCTCAAGAAACTGATCTACTTCCCTTGCCAGCTCTTCGAAATCCGGCCGAGCATCTCCCGAAAGAACTCTGGCCACTCCGCACATGGCAACGCGGTCATCTGCATGTCGGCCTCTCCAATACATACGCTCCATTTCCTTCTGAGCTCTGAGCCACGTAAATGGATCAATCCTCGGAACGGGAATTTCGATGCGGATCAGACGCTCTTCCGTCTCGTCAGAATCTTGGAAATAGTGCTCCAATGCCGACTTGATTCGCAGCTGTACCTCTAATCCAGAGTCGGCAACCTTTTGTTTATGAACTTCCGAAGGCTGAATAGTCGGGCTCCTATAGCTAGTTGATGGACGAACGGGCGCAAATATATCGAATTTCGATCATTTGCCCTTCTTTTTTCGATAATGCATTATTTCCAGCATGCGTTGCTGCATTGCGTCGAGTTCTCCTACGTTATTTCCGTGTTTGAGGGCCGAACGCAACATGATGTTGCGAAGAATCAGGTCTGGGGCTTCAAGCGGGGACATTCTACTACTAATTGTCTGCAGCAGAGATGACAGGAGTCGACTTACGA
>Ga0315336_1005908_pt1 | contig 12976 bp, 13 predicted proteins | sample ASW5metaG_FD_204512 | JGI IMG/M metagenome (GOLD analysis project Ga0315336, IMG submission 204512) | Ammonia-oxidizing marine archaeal communities from Monterey Bay, California, United States - ASW #5 | ecosystem: Environmental > Aquatic > Marine > Intertidal zone | place: USA: California...
TTCTTCGTCAATCGAACACAATCACGCCACGCGCGTTTTTGCCACTCTCCAAGTCGGCGAACGCTTGCGCCGCTTCGTCGATTGTGTAGGTCTTCGTTATCATGTTGTCGAGGTCGAGTTTTCCTGCTTGGTAGAGGCCGAGCAGACGCGGGAAATCGACGGGCGGATTGGCGCCGCCGTACATGCACCCGCAGACGGTTTTAGCCTGAAGCGGAAACGAGAACGCACTTAGCGACATACGGTCTTTACGGCCGCCGATACCGACCATGACTGCTGTGCCCCCTGCGCGCGTGACGGACGTCGCAAGTTCCATAACCTTGGCTACGCCGATTGCTTCGAAAGCGTAATCGACTCCTTTGCCGTCGGTCAGCTTGCGGATATTTTTGAACGCGTCGTCGTCGGCTTTGACGGCGTGTGTCGCGCCGAACGTTTTGGCCATGTCGAGTTTCTCGTCGGATAAATCGACTGCGATGATGCGTTCTGCGCCTGCTATGAGCGCGCCTTGTATCGCGGATAAGCCAACGCCACCACAACCAAATACCGCAACACTGGAACCCGGTGACACTTTTGCCGTGTTGAGCGCTGCGCCAACGCCGGTCGTTACTGCGCACCCCACGAGTGCGGCCACTTGCAGCGGAATGTCGTCTGCTATTGGTACAACGCTAATGCTGGGCACAACAGCGTACGGCGCCATGCACCCGAGGCCGCACATCGCGCCGAGGTCTTGACCGTTCATGGTGATCCGCGTGGTGCGGTCGAGTTGTAGGGCTTGACCCAGTATCCCATTTTGTTCGCACAAGTACGGTTGTCCCCGCAAGCAGAAGAAACATTCCTTACAAAACGGAACAAACGACAAGATGACATGATCGCCTGGCTTGACGTTGGTCACCCCATCGCCAACCTCTTCAACAACGCCGGCCCCTTCATGCCCGACAACCAGCGGCGTCGGCGTAGGGATGGTGCCGTTGATCACGGACAAATCGGAATGGCACACTCCCGTAGCGGCCATCTTCACTTTCACTTCGCCCGCTTTCGGCGCGGCCAGTTCGACTTCTTGAACGGTAATCTCGTTGCGATCAGGAATTACGACGGCTTTCATAAGATACTCACAGTCTTTAGTTGAATGATTGGACCAATCAGGGATGGTAGAACGTGCAGAACCGTAATTCAACGCCGTTATAGCGGCGTATAGGCGAAGAAGACCCATATCGTGTGACGGTCGCTTGTTTGCACCCCAGATGGCGCTGGTTCCCCACCCTCGAAGACTTACGCGCGGGCCAGACCAGAACAGAATACGCATAGAATTTGGGGTAGAATCACCCGAGTCGCCACCAACAAGGGATCCTTACACATGGCCAAGTTCTTTGACAGCCTCTCTGACGCTCTCATTCGCTTCGTTGAGAAGCAACAGATGTTTTTCGTGGCATCCGCCCCCACGGAAGGTCGCGTTAACCTCTCACCCAAAGGGATGGACGTCTTTCGCTGTATCGACGCTTCGACCGTTGGCTATTTGGATTTGACGGGTAGCGGCAATGAGACGTCGGCACACATCCAGGATGACGGTCGTATTACCATCATGATGTGCAGCTTTGAGAAGGAAGCGTTGATTTTACGGATGTATGGGCGCGGTGAAATCGTCTATCCCGGCACGCCGCGTTGGGAAGAACTGTCGCCGAAGTTCAATATTCTTCCCGGCGCGCGGCAGATTGTAATTTGCCACATCGACAGCGTTCAAACATCATGCGGCTTCGGGGTGCCCCGCTACGATTTCGTTGAACACCGTGAGAATCTATTGAAGTGGGCTGAGAAAAAAGGCCCGGAAGGCCTGGACGAATACCGCAAAACGAAAAACGCCACGAGCATAGACGGCGCGCCCACGGGGTTGACGTAAGTCGCGTACGCCTGCATCCATCCGATAGGTACCTCCCGCTCGACGAAAACAATGTCACAAGCACGCTAGATCCTCTACAATTCCTACGAAAGCATTTCTATCTTGATGGCACAAACAGTATCCCATGGACAAGGAGTGTAAATTCCCAATGACTTCCACCACATCCGTACTTGATCTCGATTTCGTTCGCCTTCAGTTTCCGTTCTTTGAAACCGAAACGTCGGAGCAATGGGCATTTTTTGAAAACGCGGGCGGATCATTTCCCTGCGGCGCTGTGGTTGATCGCCTGACGCGTTTTTATCGTGAGAATAAAGTGCAACCCTTTACCCATAACGCGCTGGGCCTCGCTGCGCACGATCAGATGGCTGCTGGCCGTAGCGCCATGGCCGGACTCCTGAACGTTCCGGAGGATACGCTCACTCTAGGTCCTTCGACGACTCAAAACATGAACACGTTGAGCACGGCCTGTACGGGCTTCCTCAAGGAAGGCGACGAGATTCTGGTCTCAGAACAAGATCACGAAGCGAATATCGGGGGCTGGGAGCGCGCCGCGACACAGGCCGGGGCGGTGTTTCGTCTTTGGCCTGTTAATCCGGAAACGGGCGAATTGGAGTGGGAGACGTTCGAGAAATGTCTCAACGAAAAAACGAAGATTGTCAGCGTGACCCACAGTTCAAACATTATAGGAACGATTAACCCCATTCAGGAAATTGTCCGTGCGGGCCACGAAGTCGGCGCCAAGGTGGTCGTCGACGGCGTCTCATATGCACCGCACGCGTGGCCTGAAGTGCTGTCCACCGGGGCGGATGCCTATGCCTTCAGCACGTACAAGACGTATGCCACGCATTTGGGCGTGATGTATGTCGCTCCGGAATTTATGACGCAGCTCGCGCCACAGTGCCACTTCTTCAATGTGGGACAACCGTCTTACCATTTGGATGGCGCAGGCCCAGACCACGCTTCGATAGCGGCACTCGGGGGGCTTGGCGAGTATTTCGAAACAGTACACGATCATCACTTCGGAGCATCGGAACTACCCCTCCATGAGAAGGCAAGAGCCATCTCGGATCTGATGCACGATCACGAACAATCCTTGTGTGCCCTGTTAGTCGACGCGCTCAGTCGTTTGCCTGTCCGAATCATCGGAAAACCAACGATGGAAGGTCGGGAAGCAAACATTGCGCTCGTGGCGGACAAGCATTCGTCGATATCAATCGCCACGTCGCTTGCCGAAAAAGGCGTCGTAGCCAGCGGCGACCATTTCTACGCATACCGCCTGATCAAAGCGCTCGGTATCGACATAGACGACGGCGTTCTCCGCATGAGTTTCGCCCACTATAACTCGAGAGAGGATACGCTTAAGCTCATATCAGCACTCGAAAGTATTCTCGGAGATTCGTAATAGCGATTGAAATCTAGACCTGGCGACTAAGCATTCGAGAGGCTAAATCTTAAAAGACTGTTGTCCGTCACAGAGGTGGTCTGATCCACGTACGCAAACGATCGACGCGGAGCGTTTTAATGAATAATGTCGCAAGAAATGTCCCTTGGGTGCTGGTCGCAATAGTTCTAATCCTGATCATCGTCGTCCAAAACCGATCGGCAGACAAAGCGCCAGCGGAAGCCGAAGTTCCTCCTCCGGTTGAAACGATTGTCGATCCGACTGCAGCGGCAAACGCCGATCTTTCCGAACAATTGGAAGCGCTCCGCATTGAGAATGAAGCGCTTCGCGAAGCGGTCTCTGCCCAAGCGGAAGAACTCGAAGCAATGACTGCGGCGCTGCAAGAGACCGCGCTTCAGGCGGCCAATGCTCAAGCACCAGAAACTGATGCGGCGCCGCGCCTGGAAGAGGATCGGGAAGGCATGTCGGACCAGATGGCCAAGATGCAAATCGAAAGGCAATACGGTGCTTTTCTCGCGGGTCTCGGTCTAGATCCGTCACAGGAAGACGAAGTTCGAGCGGCGCTGTTTCGCGTGCTTGTTGATGCCTCAATTGATTCCCATTCATCGAGGGATTTGGTTGCTTCCTGGATGCGGGACGAATTGGCGCAACTTCTCTCGCCCGAAGAACTCGCAGAATTCGATGAGTATCAGGAAACATTGCCCGAGCAAATGCTCCGCCAGTCGTACGGCAGTCAGGTCGATACCATGGCCGCCGGGCTCAGCGATGCGACGCGCGCAATGTTGGTCGATGTGTTGGTCGCCGAGACCCTACTCGCCGAACAGATTCCAATTCCGGAAGACGCGACGTCGGCCTATCCGCTCGTGCAACGGATGAATGTCTACGCAAACACCTTGGATCGCTTCGACGGTGTGCTCAACGAACGAGAAAGCGCTGCATTGAACCGCTTTCTCAACCAGCAGTACGCGCAACTCGAATCGACGGTGAGCGAAATCGATCGCGCCGAGGCGGCAGGCGCAACAACCAGAGTCGATTTTCAGAACGGGGCCGTACGCGTGGAAATCAATCAAAGTAACTAGATTGCCGCGTGCGCCTACTACCTATTCGTACTCCCACTTGAGTTGCCAGGGATCCTTGGTACGCTGCTGAAATGTCTTTAGTTTTGTCTGCATTCGCGCCAATGTTTCCGCGTGATCAGGATCTTCGGCGAGGTTATGTAATTCGTCCGGGTCATTTTCCAGGTCGTACAACTCAAATTTCGGCCTGCGCAAATAGGCGTCGACCGTTCGTTTTCCGTAGTGACTAGACCCGTCCCGCAAGATGGCTTGCCATGTTGGAGATGCGTACAAATCCGATGCAAATGGAAATTCGAGCGCGTGCGCGATGTTCCATAAGAGTTTGTATCTGCGTTCGCGCACGACTCGCACGGGGTAATACATCGTGACCTCGTGGAACGTGTGGGACAAGTAGACCTCATCCCATCCCGGCGGATTCTCCTCGTCTATTGCGCGCAAGAACGATCGGCCGTGAAAACGTCTTCGCCCAAATTCAACACCAGCATAATCGAGAATTGTTGGCGTGATATCCGCCCACGTGACCATCGCGTTGCTCTCTGCGTTACGCGCATCGCCCAATGGGTTCCGCACCGCACACGGGAGATGAACGCCCGGTTCATACATCGCCGTCTTTGCGCCAGGAAAGGCGATACCGTTATCCGAAATCGCGATGACCAAGGTGTCGTCCCAATGGCCGGTTTCTTTGATCGTGTTGAGGATTGACAGCAGCCCCTTGTCCGCACGTTCGAGGGACATCGCATACTGCGCCAATTCTTCGCGGCACTCCGGAATGTCGGGGAGATAATCCGGCACTTCGACGTCATCCGGTGAGACGGGTGTTGCATCTTCACGCCGAAACGGGCGATGCGGTTCACTCGTACAAAAATAAAGGAAGAACGGATTATCGTCGTCCGCCGCGATAAAGTCCTTGCATTTATCCGCCATTTCCTCCGGCGACTTACCGCCGACGCGCTGATCGAAATGGTACACCGCCTCCGGAGCAACGTGATATTTTCCCGCAGACATCGTCCGGTAACCCGCTTCATTCAACAGCACGGGTAAGCCCTTGATTTCTCCGAACGACTGAAAATGATGGACGCTGTGTTCATGGCCATACTGGCCGTTCGCATGATTGTGCATCCCGGTAAGGATCACTGATCGGCTCGCACTACACGACGGCGTCGTGCAGAACGCATGGTTCATCCGCACACCATTTTCCGCAACGAGATCGAACCCCGGCGTTCGTAACCAATCCGCACCATAACACCCGGCATGATCCATGCCCTGGTCGTCCGTCACAAACAACACAACATTGCGCTTCTGCGTACCTTGCGCTATGCCCGATGACGCCATCAACCCTACAGCTGACGTCGCAGCCACGCCCTTCAAAAATGAACGTCTTCCCGTCGACATCGGATACACCCCTTGTTTGTCTATAGCACAAGACGACATTGTGGCTTTGATCGGTATCATTGTCCATTCGATTTCTGTAGCGCGCGGCCCATGGTATGCTGCGGATGTTCAGATAGACGGAGCACATCGGAGGAGTATCCATTGGGTGAGATCAAAGAGCTGAGCCGATCGATAGAAGGATTGACCGCGTTGGTGACCGGCGCGTCAAGCGGTATGGGCCGTGCAACGTCTCATGTATTGGCCCAAGCGGGTGCCCGGGTCGCGGTCACCGATGTGAACGAAGAGGGCGCACAAGCAGTCGTCGCCGAAATTGATGAAGCCGGCGGTGAAGCCCGGGCCTGGAAGCTGGACGTATCCGATGCAAAAGCGATTCCGTCGGTGGTATCGGAAGTAGCCGAACATTTCAGCCGCCTCGATATTCTCGTCAACAACGCCGGCATTTCATTGCCGACGAAAATCGACGAAAAGGTCTATGACGAATACTGGGATCAGAGTATTGCCGTGTTGCTCTCCGCGCACCAACGAATGATTCGCGCGGCATTGCCGTATCTACGAGCGACCAAGAATCCACGCATCGTAAACATTGCGTCAACCGAAGGCCTCGGCGCGACACCGGGCAGTAGTCCATACAGTGCTGCCAAGCACGGCGTCATCGGTCTAACCCGTTCGCTCGCCGTCGAACTTGGCAAAGAAGGCATCACGGTTAATTGCATCTGCCCAGGCCCCATAAACACAAACATGACCGCGGCGATCCCTGAAGAAGACAAAGAAGTCTACGCGCGGCGCCGAACTGCATTGCGCCGATACGGCTGCCCCGAAGAAATCGCGCACACCGTGTTGAGTCTCGTGATACCCGCTGCATCGTATATCACAGGTGTCGCATTGCCAGTCGACGGCGGACTCACGATTCGACGTGCGTAACTCGTAGGCAATTCTGGAGTGCGGTGGCTTGCCACCGCTTTGCCAAGCGAGGCTTGCCTCGCTCTATGCCCAAGAGACTAAAGCACACAATGGACCTAAACACTCTCGCCGAAAAACTGACCCCATTTGCCCGTGCAATGTATCGAGATGAATCGGCAACGATATCCAACGTAACAAAAATGCCCGGACACGCAGGGTTTTCGTTCGGTTTCACCGCCACACGCGACGGGAAGGATGAGCATCTCGTCCTTCGCCTGCCGCCGCCCAACGTGAAATGGCGTGGGACGGCTGACGTGTTGCGCCAGGTCGCGGTGTTAAACGCGTTGGACGGGACGGACGTACCGCACTGCTCGGTAAAGTACTCGGGCGACGATTTTCAGTGGTTCGATTCTCCGTATTTCGTGGTTCCCATGTTGGAAGGCGACGTGTTGCGGCTCGAAGGGCGCGACGCCATCACCAACGTTTCCGAAGAAACGCGGCGCGCCATGGGTCAACAAGCGATGACCGCGCTCGCCAACCTCCACAAACTTGATTGGCATCGCGCCGAAGCGCTCGGTCCACCAATCCCGTTTGAAGACGACGTCACGAGATGGGATCGGTTCGTTGAGAAAGCGGCCGAACCCCAAGACCTCGCACTCGTGCCGCAAGTCCGCGAAGCCATGCTCAACCGAATTCCCAAAGACGCACCCGTCGGAATTTTTCACGGCGATTTCCAATGGTCCAACCTCTTCTATTCACCGGATAAAACGCTCATCGCCGTCATCGACTGGGAACTCGTCGGCATCGGCGCAACACTTAACGACGTCGGTTGGATAGCGACGTTCTGCGACGCCGACGCGTGGGACGGTCCCCATGGCGGCGTAGGCATCATGCCGCAAGCCGACGACATGGTCGCGATGTACACCGAAGCCTGGGGTAAATCGCTACCCGACATCGCGTGGTACCGCGCCCTCGCCGCCTACAAATTCGCCATCATCACCGGCTTCAACCTCATGCTCCACCGCCGCGGCAAACGCCACGATCCCATCTGGGAAGAAACACGCAAGTCGATGGTCCCGCTGCTCGAACGTGCGCGGGATCTGTTGCCATGAAAGCCAGATTTCACGTCACAACGTCATTTTTAGCTCTTTCGCTGCCTTCCGCAGCTTGCGGATCGACCGTTGTACAGCACGGTAGACGGACGAGGCGTTGGTGTTCGTGGCGGCGCCGGCTTCGCGATAGGTGAGGCCTCGGAAATAGTACAGCTCAAGGCAATGCCGCTCACGTGCAGTGAGTGCGAGGTGCATCTGTTCGCGAACCCATGCCAGGAGCACCGCCTTCCTAAACCCCCAAGCGACACCGTCGGCGACATCTGATCGGGTCTCGTGCCACGCGGATTGCTCGATGCGGAAACCCCGCATGATTTCTGGACTCAGTAGTGATTCATGCCGATCGGCGCGTGTGCGTTCTTCCATTGGACCGTCTCCCGATTCCGGTTGCGATGAGGCGCAACCGTAGGGGGAGAGGCGGTCGGAAATACTTCGAAAAGCTAGCCCAAATAGTGTGACTTTAATGTGCTGGCCGCGTTTATGCCGCTAAGAAAGGGCAATGGCGGAGCACCGGAAAAGCAAAGATCCACGCGGCCAATCGTCAAAAAGATTCCCCCAAGATCGGAAATGCCGGACAACCGCAAGAGGCGGTTGCCCGGCACAACACGTGGAAGGAGATTAGACTAGTTCAACCCGATGAGGGATGAGTTCGTATGAGATGAATTTGTAGTCAGTGCCAATAAGAATTGATGATTCGATCGGAGCTCTTCGCCCAACATTGCCATACGTTCGGGGCGAACTGCACCTGACCCTTCGTTGGCATCGGTCAATTCCATATCCAACGCCTGAAGGATTTCACTCATTTCGCGCAGCGTATCAATCGCGCAATCGTGAATCGTGTTCTGGGTCTTCGTCTGCATTACCTTCCTTTCATTGGGCGCCCGGTCGGCTTTATGTCCGCCGGACGCCACTATCTAAAACCACAGCTACGCGGAATAATTGCAAGTTTGATACCAGTGGGAGCCACGTTCTTAACATCTTGAACTCCAATTGGTTACAATGACGACAGTAAGGCGTTGGCCGGTCAAGAAACCAACACCCTATTCACGTTAGCATCACCCTTGAATATGGATTGGTCAATGTTGACCACTATCTAACGGCTAGCATTCAATTCCAACGGATCAAGAGGTTTTCCCAATGAGCATTCGAAACGACGTACAAGATCACATCAAAACCGCGATGAAAGCGCGGGATCAATTCCGGTTGGAATGTCTGCGCATGGTGAAAGGCGCAATCCTACTCAAAGAAAAGGAATCGGGATCGGAGATTTCAGACGATGACGCGGTGCTAGTGCTGCGGACGGAAGTCCGAAAACGCCGACAAAGCGTCGATCTATTCCAAGAACATGGCAAAGCCGATGAAGCCGCGGCAGCCGAAACCGAAATCGGCATCATCGAAGAGTTTCTGCCCAAACAGTTGTCGGAAGAGGATGTCGAAGCAAAAGTCCGCGCTTACCTCGCGGATAACCCGGACGTCAACCACGCAGGCAAACTCACTGGCGCCATGAAAAAAGAACTCGGCGATACCGTCGACGGAAAAATGCTGAACGACGTCTGCCGAAAAGTACTGGGGTAACCTACTGTCATCTTGTGGAAGAAGAAAGTAGGCAAAGAAGAACGGATACAAAATCCTTGGTTGTGGTCGGTCGCCTGACCGCGCCACTAGGCCGACCGAAAGTCTCCCGTAGTACGGCTTGGCTGGGAGGGCGAGGTTACCGCCGAGCCGCATAGACAATCGCGTCATTCAATCAAATCATAAATCGCGGGCAAATTCCGGTACTGCTGATCGTAATCGAGTCCGTACCCCACAACAAATCGATCGCCTAGCGTGTAGCCCGCATACTTCACCGGTACTTCGATCTTTCGGCGAACGGGCTTATTGAGGAAGACGCAGATATCGATCGATGCAGGCTGCATCGCTTCGAGTTGTTTCAGCAACACCGATGTTGTGCGTCCTGTGTCGAGGATGTCTTCAACGATTAGGACATTCCGTCCTTCAAGGTTATCGTCGAATAGGAATTCGATCGTCGGTTCTCCGGTAGATTCGGTTCCCACATAGCTGGATGCGCGGACAAATTCAGCGCGCACCGGGATGTCGATTGCCCGGCACAAGTCGGCGCCGAAAACTACGCCGCCTTTGAGCACAACGATCATTGTCAATTCGCGATCTGCGTAGTCCCGCGAGATCTCAGCGGCGATTTCCTGCACACGCCGCCGGATCGTGAATTCATCAATTAAGGGCGTATCACTCGGCCGCATCGGTCACTTCCATTTCCACAAATGCGCGAGTGGTTTCAGTCAACGCGAAATGAGCGTCCATCGCACCCCCAACAATCCAAACAATTCGGCCTTCCGTCTCCACAATTGGAACGTGGTCACGTTCATTTTTCGGCACGCCCAGATCAACAAAATAATCCTGTACCTTTCGTTCACCGGTCATTCCCAACGGTGTAAACCGATCGCCCGGCCTACGCGATCGTACGATCAATGACGTACCCATTGCATCCGCGTCAAAAACCTGGCGCTGCGGCGTGCAATATTCACGAAGCGGCTCGGCAGGCGCGGTGTTCTTGATCACAATTTCGAACCGCCTTCCCATCGCGGCCGCATGGCCCGGCACCGGAATCGTCACAGGCACGGCGGTGGCATCCGGCGCTTCATATCTGCTCGTCGTATCTCTCGTGTTTACAATCGTAACACCATCACCGAGTTCGATCCGGGTTCCGGTCTTACCCCGCGCCACAAATTCGCGAACCGCCTCGACGCGTTCAAACGGCATCGAGACGCCCAGCATGTGCGCGAATGCGACGATGACCCGGCGTTGCAATGACGCGAAGCCATTGCTGAATACACGGCGATCGATCGATTGAGCAGTCATACTTTCTCTAGCGAATCGCTCGGCCTCAAGTTCAAGAACGCGATTATCATCCCGAGCCATACCCGCCAACCGGACCAATGCGCCGGACACACGCGGATTGAAATCGCGCTTGAGCAACGGCAGTAGTTCATGCCGAACACGATTACGAGGAATTGATGCGTCAGCATTCGTGACGTCTTCCCGAAAAGCGAATCCGGCTTCAGATAAATAGGCCATCACCTCCGCACGAGTGCAGTCGATCATCGGGCGAATAACGCGAAGGCCATCCAACGGCCGAACCGGCGGAATGCCCCCAAGGCCTTCCGGAGATGCGCCGCGTAACAATCGGAGCAACACGGTTTCTGCTTGATCATCAGCATGATGGCCCGTTGCAATGGCAACGCATGCATGTTCTGCGGCGGCCCGGGCAAAGAATTCGTATCGCATGCGGCGTGCGGTGGCTTCGAAGGAATCGTTCGACGATTGGGCCCGTTCCGTGACATCGATACGCTCACTGAAAAACGAACGATCGAGCATAAGGGATTGTGATTGAACGAACGCCGCATCTTCGGCGCTGGCGCCATCACGCGTGCTATGGTCCAAATGCGCGGCGACCGCATCGTAACCCAGCGCAATCAGTGCGTGAAACAGCGCCATCGAATCCGGCCCGCCAGAGACGCCCACCAGGACACGGTCGTCAGGCGAAAGCATCTGGTGCTCGGCGATGGTGGCACGAACGCGGTCGAGAAAAGTGCGGGAATCGGCGGACACGTCGGCTATCCCGAGGGTTGAAAAAATGGTAGCGGTGCACGGATTTGAACCGCGGACCTTGGGATTATGATTCCCCTGCTCTAACCAACTGAGCTACACCGCCACACACCGGCTTCCGCTGTGAAAACCGACTTAAGAGTTTAGCGCAAAAAGAGTTGACAAGTCCAGGCACTTGCCGAAATTGCTGGGGATTAAAAAATGCGGCCACCGATCCCTAGAACCTCGCTGGTATGCAGAGTTCCGTACCCAGAGACCGACAGCCGCAAACTATAACCATTCTTCCCCTCGAACAATCAGGTCGAAGCGCTATGGTGATGTTTGATAGATTTCACACTATATTGCGTACACATCGAATCACAACCCATCCGAGGCAGCCTATGTTTGATATACCCACGGTATCCCAAAAGGTTTCAGGACTACGCCATTTCGTGGTTTTGTCAATAGTGGTGTCACTCGCACTATCAACCGTTCACTGCAGCGCGAGACCCTCTGAACTCAACGATGAGGAGCGGAAAGCTGCAATGGAAAAGATGTACTCGGGTTATCAAGAGGGATTCCCCGATGTACCAGAGGTCAATCCAGCAGCGCTAGCCCAAGCACTTCAGGAGGATTCCATCGTCCTCGTCGATACTCGGGAACCGAAGGAATGGGAAATCTCCCGAATCTCCGGCGCCATTACACAAGAAGAATTCGAAGCCCGCAGAGATGAGTACAAAGACCGCAAAATCGTTGCGTACTGCACCATTGGCTACCGCAGCGGCCAATTTGCAAAGCAATTGATCACCGATGGCTTCGACGCCAGTAATCTCAGCGGCAGCATTCTGGCCTGGGCCCACGCCGGCGAACCCCTCGTGAACGATGACGGGGAGACCAACCAGGTCCATATCTACGGCCCACAATGGGATCTGTTGCCAGACGGTTACGAACCGGTCTGGTAGAAAGCGTCACCATGATCCCGGCTCATCTATAGTAGACGTAGTCGCCCGACAGGACTTTGGATTCCCGCCTGCACGGGAAACAATAGGGGCAAAAGGGTGCACCCCGGCCCGTTCCGGCATCTCTCGCCATCATTTCCCTTCTCCACTGTGTTTTAATTAAATTATTGACAAAATATCAAGTTAGTGCTATTTTTGTTGTCAACTGTGAACCAGCATGGCCTGCGCAGATGGTTACATTTGCGCCTGAGCATGTTTCCGAACGCGTCTTGGGGGGACCTCGGCGCGTATATGGATACGGTGGGATTGGCATTTTCACAGACTGAATTGAGGGGCTATGTACGGGGACGTTAAACGGCAGCATCACCGTCGAAGCTGGTGGCCATGGATGGCCGCCACCCTCGCCGCGCTGTTTCTGATCCTCGTTACAGGATGTGCGACGGGCGGAGGGAGCTCAAGCCCCGTGCCCGATCGCTGGCCACTCGCAAAGCATTACCCCGTCACGAGCGAATTCGGCCCAAGGAAGGACCCGCGGGCCGGGTCGTGGCGAACACACACCGGGGTCGATTTGTCGGCCCCAAAGGGGACGCCGGTTTTGGCGACCGCACCGGGCAGAGTCGTTTTTGGCGGCCGGGACCGAGGCG
>Ga0315336_1005909_pt1 | contig 12974 bp, 10 predicted proteins | sample ASW5metaG_FD_204512 | JGI IMG/M metagenome (GOLD analysis project Ga0315336, IMG submission 204512) | Ammonia-oxidizing marine archaeal communities from Monterey Bay, California, United States - ASW #5 | ecosystem: Environmental > Aquatic > Marine > Intertidal zone | place: USA: California...
ATTGTTTCAGAAGATATTGCTTTAATTCTTCATACCTCTGGCACAACTTCTAAACCAAAAATGGTCCCTTTAACACATTTGAATCTTTGCACTTCAGCAAAAAATATTGTTGAAACTTTAAAATTAAATAGAAGCGATAGATGTATTAATATTATGCCATTATTTCATATACATGGTATAGTTGGTTTATTACTTTCATCTTTATTTTCTGGAGGTAGTATTTTTCCTTCACCTGGATTTGATGCCTTAAAATTTTTTTCATGGATTAAAAAATTTTCACCAAGTTGGTATAGTGCTGTTCCGACAATGCATCAGGTGATCTTAATGCGCGCTAATAGAAATTCTGAAATCATTGCCAAAGCAAATTTAAGATTTATTAGATCTAGTTCAGCATCCTTACCTTCAAAAACAATGGAAGATATAGAAAATATTTTTCATTGTCCTGTTATAGAATCATATGGGATGACTGAAGCCTCTCATCAAATGACAAGTAATCATTTACCTCCAGGAAAAAGAAAACCGTCAAAAGTAGGTTTTGCTGCAGGGCCAGAAGTTGCAATAATAGGTGAAAATAAAAAAATTTTAAAAAATGGAAAAATTGGAGAAGTAATTATAAGAGGTGATAATGTTAGTAAAGAATACATAAATAATCCTCAAGCCAATAAAGATTCATTTATAGATGGATGGTTCCGAACTGGAGATCAAGGATTTTATGATGATCAAGGCTTTCTTCAATTAACGGGTCGTATCAAGGAAATTATAAATAAGGGTGGAGAAAAAATATCTCCATTAGAAATTGATGAAGCTGTTATGGGACATAAAAATATATTTCAATGTATAACATTTTCTATTGCTCATGATAAACTTGGTGAAGAAATTGCTTTAGCTGTTGTTTTAAAAAGCGATCATCAATTGTCAGAACAAGAATTAAAAGAATTTCTTAGTAATAAATTAGCATCTTTTAAAATTCCTCAAAAAATTATTTTTTTAAATGAAATTCCAAAAGGCAAAACAGGTAAACTTCAAAGAATTGGTTTAGCTAAAAAATTGGGATTAGAAAAATGAAAATTTGTATTGTAGGAGCTGGTGCAATTGGAGGATACCTAGGAGTTAAATTAATTAAAGCAGGTTTTGATGTTTCTCTTGTTGCAAGAGGGGCTCATTTAGAGGCAATGAGTAAGAATGGATTAACTTTAATAGAAGATGAAAAAGAAATTTCTTGTTTTCCGAAGTGCACAGATTCAATAGATAAATTAAGTAAGATGGATTTTATATTTATTACACTAAAAGCATATTCAATACCTGGAATGGTAAAAGAAATTGTTAAAATGTTTGATAAAAATACATCAGTAATAACGGCATATAATGGTATGCCTTGGTGGTATTTTTTCAATAATGGAGGCCGCTTAAATAATTATCAAATACAATGTCTTGATCAAGATAGTATGCAATGGAATCTAATTACACCAGAAAGAATTATTGGATGTGTTGTTTATCCAGCTACAGAAATTATAAAGCCAGGCATTATAAAGCATATTGAAGGTAATCGGTTTTCATTAGGTGAACCTGATGGAACACGATCTGAAAGAGTTTTAACTATGAGTAAAATTCTAGTTAATGCAGGTCTGAAAGCTCCAATTCGTATTAATATTAGACAAGATATTTGGACAAAACTTATTGGCAATCTTGCATTTAATCCTTTGAGTGTCATTACAGGTGAAACACTTGATGTTATCGTGTCAAAAGAAGAAAATAAAAAAATTTTATATTCAGCAATGAAAGAGGCTAGTCTAATAATGGATAAACTTGAAATTCCACTTAATATCAGTATTGATCAACGAATAGAAGGTGCAGGAAAAGTGGGAAAACATAAAACATCTATGCTTCAAGATTTTGAACAAGGAAAGCAGTTGGAAATTGATGCTCTTATTGTTGCTGTAAAAGAAATTGGAAATTTGCTTGATGTAAAGACACCTACAATTGACAAAATTTTAACAGATCTTCAAAAAAAAATATTTATTTTGTAATGGAAGCAGAACTTTTACCTTTCTTAATTCTTTTTCTATTTATTGGAATTTTATCTGGACTACTAGCAGGTTTGCTTGGTATTGGAGGAGGAGTAATAATTATTCCAGCTGTATTTTATGCTTTGAATCTTTATGATTTTTCGATTGAGATCATAATGCGTGTTGCTATAGCTTCATCATTAGGGGTCATCATGATTACATCTCTTTCATCTATGTATTCTCATTACAAACTTAAAAATATTGACGTAGATATTATAAAAAAATGGTTTGGAGGTTTGATTTTAGGCTCTATCTCTGGAGTAATATTTGCTAATTCTGTTGATGGAAATGTATTAGTAATTATTTTTGTAATAATTGCTAGTATTGTTGCAATTAACATGATCTTAAATAAAAATATAGTTTTAGCTAATGAATTACCTCAGAGTTTTATTTTAAATAATATTATAAGTTATTTAATAGGATGCTTTTCTTCATTAATAGGCATTGGAGGAGGCAGTTTTACAGTCCCCACATTAAGTTTATTTTCTAAAAAAATGCATAAAGCTGTTGGTACATCGGCTGTCTTTGGTTTCTTTATAGCTCTACCAGGTGCCATTACATATATTATACTTGGGTGGGATGTTGAAAATCTTCCACCTTATTCTTTTGGTTATGTTAACCTTCTCATTGTCATGTTTGTAGTGTCCGCTAGTGTTTTTACAGCACATTTTGGAGCAAAACTTTCTACAAAAATTCAAACTAAAACTTTAAAAAAAATATTTGCCGTTTTTTTATTGTGTATATGTATAAGTTTGATTATTGAACATTTTGTTATTTAATTTTTTTCTATGACCATTATTGCCAATAGATTATCTCGTATTAAACCTTCTATGACAGTTGCTATTAATATTAAAGCTAATGCACTTAGGGCAACAGGAAAAAATGTATTAGTTTTAGCAGCTGGGGAACCTGATTTTGATACTCCCATAAATATACGCCAAGCTGCAATTAAAGCTATGGAAGAAGGACAAACTCGTTATGTTCCAGGAAAAGGCACTCCTTTACTTCAGGAAGCTATCATAGAAAAATTTAAAAAAGATAATAATATAATTTATTCACAAGAAGAGATCATGGTAGGGGTAGGTGGAAAACACATCATTTATAATGCTATGTTGGCAACTTTAAATCCTGGAGATGAAGTTATAATTCCTGCACCTTTTTGGGTTAGTTACCCAGATATAGTTTTATTAGCTGAAGGAAAACCTGTCATAGTTGAGTGTGATGAAAAACAAAACTTCAAGATTACTCCTTTGCAATTAGAAGAGAGTATCACTCCTAAAACGAAGTGGCTTATGTTAAATAGTCCAAGCAATCCAACTGGATCTATTTACAAAAAAGAAGAATTATTAGCTTTGGGAGAAGTTCTTCTACGAAACTCACATGTCTATATTTTAACAGATGATATCTATGAAAAAATTATTTATGATGACAATAAGTTTGCTACACTAGCATCTGTTGTACCAGATTTAAAAAAAAGAACAATTACGCTTAATGGTGTTTCTAAATCATACTGTATGACAGGCTGGCGACTTGGTTATTGTGGTGGACCAAAGGAAATAATTAATGGGATGAATAAAATACAATCTCAAAGCACTACTTCAACATCTTCTATTTCTATGGCAGCTTCAGTTGAAGCATTATCAGGCAATCAAGATTTTATTTTTGAGCACAATATTCAATTTAAAAAAAGACGTGATATGGTTATCAAAAAACTTAATGAAATTGAAGGCATTATTTGTTCGACTCCACCAGGCGCTTTTTATGTATATCCAAGTTGTGCTGATTTGATGGGAAAAAAATCTCCAAATGGAGAAATAATTGATTCTGATGAAAAATTTATGAATTATTTATTGGAGAGTGAAGGGGTAGCAGGTGTTCAAGGCGAAGCATTTGGTTTGTCACCATATTTTAGGTTATCATATGCAACAGATGAAAATACTTTAAAAGATGCCTGTAATCGAATCGCAAGGGCTTGCACTGCTCTTATTTAAGATCATTATCATCAATTATTTTGGCTATTCGAAGAAGATTAGTTGATCCTGCATTACCAAAAGGAACTCCGGCTGTAATAACAATAGAATCTCCTGGTTTTGCTAAATCTTTTTCCTTAATTATTTTACAAGCAATAGATACCATCTCAGTTGTATTTTTTGCATCTTGTGGACTATGACAAGAATGAACACCCCATACTAACTGAATTTTTCTTGCTGTGTCGATATTTGGAGATAGGCCTATAACTAAAACAGGAGCTCTTTCTCTTGCCATTCTAATAGTAGTTTTACCACTTACGGAAAATGTAACTAATGCCTTCGCTTCTGCATTGCGAGCAATGGTATAAGCAGCGCTAGTTATAGCGTCTGTAGTGTTAATTGATTTCTTACTAAATTTTTCACTGTGATGTATTTCTAAATCAAAATTTTCTTTATCATTTTCTACACTTTCAATTATTCTATTCATAATTGTAACAGTTTCGCTAGGAAATTTTCCTATAGCAGATTCCGCAGACAGCATCACAGCATCTGCTCCATCATAAATAGCATTTGCTACATCAGAAGCCTCAGCCCTGGTAGGAGTGGGATTTGAAATCATACTTTCAAGCATTTGGGTTGCAACAACGACTGGTTTTCCAATGTCACGACATCTATTAATTATATTTTTTTGAATGACAGGAACTCTTTCAGTCGGAAGTTCTACACCTAAATCACCTCTTGCTATCATAATACCATCACATGATTCAATTATAGAATCAATATTCTTTAATGCAGAGGGTTTTTCAATTTTGGCCATAATTAAAGCCCTGCCATCAACAATTTTCTGCAGATCTTTTATATCTTGCTCAGTTTGAACAAATGATAAAGCTACCCAATCAACGCCCATTTCAATAGCCTTATTTAGATCTGATTTATCTTTTGCGGTAAGAGAAGAAATTGGTAAAATTACTCCAGGAATATTTACTCCTTTGTTATTAGATATAATTCCATCATCTAATACTTCGGCAATAAGTATATCTTTTTTTTGATCGAGGATTTGCAGTTTTATTCTTCCATCATCTATAAGTATTTCACTATTAGGTGTTAAGATTTCATAAATTTCATTATGAGGAAAATTAACCCTTGTTTGATCTCCTGCTAAAGGGTTAAGATCGAGAATAAATTCTTGCCCTTTTTCTAATTGAACTTTATCTTCTTTAAATGTTCCAATTCTTAACTTGGGCCCTTGTAAATCTGCCAATATACAAGTTGCGTGATTATATTTTTTTTCTAATTTACGAATAATGTCATAATTTTTCCTATGATCTTCAATAGATCCATGGGAAAAATTTAATCTAAATACATCAGTACCAGAATTAAATAGCTGTTCAATTAGTTTGGGAGACGAAGAAGCTGGCCCGAGTGTTGCTAATATTTTAGCTTTTCTATTACGTTTCATTGAATTTATTGTATATAATTCAAAATAATCAAGAATGTAACTTATTTTATAATTATATTTCAATGGATAAAAAAATAGAAAAAGAATTATATGCAGATGTATTACAAACGCTTATTCAACATCTACAAAAAAGAAATGACGTCCAAAATATAGATTTAATGAATTTGTCTGGATTTTGTCGCAACTGTTTGTCTAAATGGTATGTAAGTGCTGCTGAAAAAAGAAATCTTAGTATTAATTATGAAGAGGCTAGAGAAAAAATTTATGGTATGCCGTATTCAGAATGGAAAAATAAATATCAAACTCAAGCAACAAAGGCGCAATTAGAAAAGTTAAATAATAACAAAGATTAATATAATTTTTCTAACTGTTCTCCAAAAATACTTTTAACTTTAAAACGCTTAACTTTCATTGTTGGTGTCATCATATCATTTTCAATTGTGAATTCTTCATCAATTAATATAAATTTTCTTACTTGTTCGACAACAGATAAATTATTATTTACCTTATTAGTTACATTTCGGATCATTTTAATGAAATCTTCATCTTTAATGAGAGATGAGATTTCTGGTTTTTTATTATTTTCTTTAGCCCATAATAAAGCTTGTTCTTTATCAGGCACGATTATGGCTACTAAATAGTTTTTAAAATCTCCATAAAGCATTGATTGAGCTATTTGAGGTTCAATATCCAATTTTTCCTCAACTCTGGAAGGGGATATATTGTCACCTCCTGCATTTACGATAATATCTTTTTTACGATCTGTAATTTTTAAATATTGATCTTCATCAAAAGTACCAATATCGCCTGTATGTACCCATCCATTAATAATAGTTGAAGAAGTTGCGTTAGCATCATTCCAATAACCATTCATTATATTTTCACCTCTAACTAAAATTTCACCATCAGGAGCAATCTTAACTTCAGTCCCTTTGAATACAGGTCCAACAGTATCCAATTTAATTTTTTCTGGAGGGTTGGCACTAACAACAGGAGCAGTTTCTGTTTGTCCATATCCTTGTAGTAATGGCAAACCCAAAGCAGTTAAATATAGACCTACTTCAAAATTAAGAGCGGCACCTCCTGAAACTAAAGCTCTTAAATTTCCTCCAAAACGTTTTTTTACTTTTTTTCTAACAATTTTATCAAGAATATTATTAACAATTCTTTCTATTTTAGACATTTGTTGATTATAGTATCTTTTTTTTCCAAGTTTTAAAGTTGTAGCAAATAATAATTGACTAATTTTTCCTTGTTTTTTTAATCCTTGTGAAATACGTGTATGCAGAGAATCATAAAATCTTGGAACGGCCGTCATAAAATGAGGCTTAGTTTCACCCATATTAACTAAAAGTTTATCTATTCCTTCAGCATAATATATTTGCGCCCCTATACCCATTTCATAAAATTGAAGGGTGTGTTCATAGGAGTGAGAAAGTGGTAACCAGGATAAAAAGCGTATTTCACTTAAGTCTAAAATTAAATTTTTTAATAATTCCTCTGCTCCAGCACAGTTTGCAAGCATTGCGCCATGACTTAACATGACGCCTTTAGGACTACCTCCTGTACCAGAAGTATAAATAATACATGCAGTATCAGTCCTTTTTTGAATTTTTATACTTTCTTCTAAATTAAAATTTTTGTAATTATCTTTTTTAATAATATTCCTTAATGAATCTTTATTTTCTTCAATTATTTTATTCCACATTGTCATGTTAACAGGATCATCATATTTTTTATTATCCTGATCAATTTTAATAATATTTTGACATTTAGAAGATTTAAGAACAGCTGGAATAGATTTTAAAACTAAATCATGAGATGATACAATTAAGCATCTAGCTTCAGAATGATTAATAATATGTTCGTAATCATTAGTTGTACTAGTAGTATAAGCAGGTACAGAAATTGCTCCAATAGCCATTATTGCTAAATCAGCTATTTGCCACTCAGGTCTATTCTCAGATAATATAACAACTCTATCACCTCTTAAAATGCCTAAATTAATTAAACCATTGGCAATAGCTTCAACATGTTCATAAATTTTTTTCCAACTAAAAGAAACAAATTGATTATTAATTTTTTTCCATAAATATGGCTTGTCAGCTAGAACTTGAGATTGCTCGTGAAATAAGCTTACAACGCTATTAAATTTATCAAAATTTATTGACATAGTGCTTATCCTCCCTACTAAGCCTACATTATAGAACTATATCCTATTTATTGAAATGATAAAGAAAAACAATAATTATAACAAAAAACAAAGCACTATAGGACTACCTGTTTGGAACTTATCAGATTTGTATCCTGCTATTACAAGCAAAAAAATCTATTTAGATCTAATTTATATTCAAAAAAAATCCAAAGCTTTCGAAAAAAAATATGAAGGTAAAATTACAAAACTAAATTCTAATCAATTATTTAAAGCAATTAGTGATTTAGAAAAAATTGATGAGATGATGGATAAAATATTATCTTTTGCGCATTTACTTGTTGCAGAAAATGCAGACCATGAAAAAAATAAAATTTTCTTTCAACAGATGCAAGAAAAGATGACAAATTATTCATCTGCGTTAATTTTTTTTACTTTAGAATTGAACAACATAGAAGAAAAAAAACTTAATACTTTATTAAAGCATTCCCACTTAAGTAAATTTGATACTTGGATACGTAATCATAGAACATTCAAACCTTATCAATTAAACAAACAGTTAGAAAAACTTTTACAAGATAAAAATATAACATCCGCAAGTGCTTGGATTAGACTTTTTGATGAAACTATTGCCTCTTTGCGTTTTCCTTTTAAAGATAAAAAATTAAGTAGTGCAGAAATTTTAAATTTATTATCTGATAATGAAGCTAGGATACGTAGAGCTGCTGCTAAATCAGTTGGAAAAATTTTGGGACAAAATGTAAAATTATTTGCAACAATAACAAATACTCTAGCTAAAGATAAATCTATTAATGATGATTGGAGAAAATTATCGAATCCTGTTAAAGCTAGAAATTTATCTAATGTTGTAGAAGATGAGGTAGTTGAAGCACTGGCAACAACCGTGATATCTTCATACCCTAAACTATCACATAGGTATTATGCCTTAAAAGCTAAGTGGTTTGGATCTAAAACTTTAAAGTATTGGGATCGTAATGCGCCATTGCCTTTTGAAAGTAAAAAAATATATAGTTGGAATAAAGCGAAAAAAATTGTAACTGATGCTTACTTTGAATTTAATCCTATAATAGGTTCAATTGCCCATAGGTTTTTTGAAAAATCATGGATACATGCCCCCGTGCTTAGGGGAAAATCACCTGGAGCTTTTTCGGCATCAACAGTCCCTAGTGTACATCCCTATATACTTGTAAATTTTCAAGGAAAAACAAGAGATGTAGCAACTTTAGCACATGAATTAGGTCATGGAGTACATCAGTATTTAGCTGCAAAAAAACAAGGCCACTTTAATTCTGCAACACCTTTAACTGTAGCTGAAACAGCTAGTGTATTTGGTGAAATGCTGACATTCAAATCCATCCTAAGCAATGAAAAAAATTTAAAAGAAAAAAAAGCTCTTTTAGCTAATAAAGTTGAAAACATGCTCAATACAGTTGTTCGTCAAATATCTTTTTTTGAATTCGAAAAACAAATACACACTAAACGTAAACAATCAGAGTTAACAGTTGAACAAATTTGTAATATTTGGATGGAAGTACAAAAACAAAGTTTGGGACCATCTATCGAGTTTGAGGAAGAGTATAAATATTATTGGACCTATATTCCTCATTTCATTCATTCTCCTTTTTACGTTTATGCTTATGCTTTTGGTGATTGTTTAGTTAATTCTTTGTATGGGGTTTATGAAGAAGGATTAATAAATTTTGATACAAAGTATATTAATCTTTTAGAATCTGGAGGCTCTCAACGTTATCGCGAATTATTAAAACCTTTTAATCTAAATCCTTCAAAGTCAAGTTTTTGGATAAAAGGAATTTCAGTCATTGAAAATTTCATTGATGAACTTGAAGAACTTTAGTAAGTTTATATATGAAGGACTCCGAATCAAAATCTTTAACTAAACAAATCAAAAGATATGCTCAAGTAGGTGGCGTGGTTGGCAAATTAGCTACTAAATTAGCTAGTCAAAAATATTTAGGTATTAAATTAGATAAGAAAAAACATGCTGCAGAAATACGAGCTGCATTAGGAGGTATTAAAGGTCCTTTGATGAAGGTTGCTCAATTATCAGCTACTATTCCAGATTTACTTCCTCCGGATTATGTAGAAGAACTGATGCATCTTCAATCAAATGCACCACCAATGGGTTGGTTATTTGTTAAAAGGCGAATGGCAGCAGAATTATCATCTGATTGGCAAAAAAATTTTATTGAATTTGACAAAGAAGCAACAAGAGCAGCATCATTGGGTCAAGTTCACAAAGCGATATTGCCAAATAAAAAAGTGGTTGCTTGCAAATTACAATATCCCGATATGGAATCTGCGGTTACAGCTGATTTAGTACAATTGAAGATGATTTTTTCAATTTATCAATCATACAACAAAGCTATTAAAACTGATGAAATCTTCAAGGAAATCACAGAAAGATTAAATGAAGAACTCGATTACGTCAGAGAAAAAAAACTTATGAATGTATTTAATAATATTTTTTCTGATACAGAATTTGTTCACGTACCTGAGATTATAGATAAATTATCAACTAATCGATTGCTTACCATGAGTTGGTTAGAAGGTCAGTCGATTTTAAAATATAAAAATGCAAAAAAAGAAATAAGGAATATATTAGCAAAAAATATGTTTTATACTTGGTATAAACCATTTTATGAATATGGAATTATTCATGGAGATCCTCATTTAGGAAATTATACTGTCCAAAATAATCTTTCCATTAATTTATTTGATTTTGGGTGTATGAGAATTTTTCAAGGTAAATTTATTCAAGGAGTAATAGACTTGTACTTCGCGCTTCAAAATAATGACAAAGCTAGAGCTGTGCATGCGTATGAGCAATGGGGTTTTAAAAATATTACTAACGCCAAACTTGCAGTGTTAAATAAATGGGCAGGATTTATTTATTCTCCTTTAATGAGAGATAAAGTTCAGAAAATTCAAGAAAGTGACAGCGGCGTATATGGAGCAAAAGTAGCAGCAGAAGTTCATAAAGAATTAAAAAAACTTGGGGGAGTAAAGCCTCCTAAAGAATTTGTTTTTATGGACAGAGCTGCAGTAGGATTAGGTTCTGTCTTTATGCATTTAAAAGCAGAGGTGAATTGGTATAAAATTTTTCATATTCTGATTGAAAATTTTAATGAAAAACAACTTGATAAAAAACAACAAAAAGCTTTAAAATTATCTGACGTCTCACTATAAGGGGTCGTGATAATTTCAATTTTGAAAGAAGAAGATTCAAATGAGCAGCGCGTTGCATCTACCCCAGATTCTATAATACTTCTTAAGAGATTAGGTGCAACAATATTAATTGAAACAGGAGCAGGAGATTTATCGGGGTACAGCGATGAACTATACAAGTCTGTAGGAGCAAAAATTGCTAATCGCTCTGATTGTCTCAAATCGGATATTTGTTTGTGTGTTAGAATGCCAAATCAAAATGAAATAAATTACATGAAGAATGGCACAATATTAATAGGTATTTTAAATCCCTATAAAAATAAAAAATATTTTGACAATTTAAAAAGAAACAAAATTACATCGTGTTGTATGGAATTAATTCCTAGAATTAGTCGTGCACAGAGTATGGATGTTTTATCTTCCCAAGCAAATTTAGCTGGTTATAGATCAGTAATTGATGCTGCTGAAAAATTTGGCAAAGTTTTTCCAATGATGATGACAGCAGCAGGACGAGTTAATCCAGCAAAAGTAATGATTTTAGGAGTTGGCGTTGCAGGCTTGCAAGCTATTGCTACAGCAAAAAGATTAGGGGCTGTTGTTTCTGCAACAGATGTAAGAAGCGCAACTAAAGAACAAGTTGAAAGCTTGGGTGGAAAATTTATCATGGTTGAGGATGAAGAATTAAGGGATGCAGAAACTGTTGGCGGATATGCTAAAGAAATGAGTGATCAATATAAACAAAAACAAGCAAAGCTAATAGCTGACACAGTATCAAAACAAGATATTGTAATCTCAACAGCATTAATCCCAGGAAGGCCTGCACCAGTTTTAATTACAGAAGAAATGGTTAATTCAATGGCACAGGGTTCTGTAATTGTTGATCTAGCAGTAGAAGCTGGAGGTAATTGCCCTCTTAGTAAAATTGGAGAGGTAGTTGTTCACAACGGAGTTAAAATTCTTGGCTATGCCAATGTACCAGGTAAAGTTGCAAAAGATGCTTCATCATTGTATGCAAAAAATATTGTAAATTTTTTATATTTGATGATTAATAAAGAAGAGAAAAAAATTGATATTGATTGGAATGACGAGATAATTAACGCTGTTGTATTGTCACACAACGGTAATATCAAATTAGAACAATTTCTTTAAAATGGATAGTATAGTAAATCATAGTTCAGAAGTTTTTGTCATAGGACTTACTGTTTTTTTCTTAGCATGTATCATTGGTTACTATGTAGTATGGTCTGTAACACCTGCATTACACAGCCCTCTTATGGGTGTAACAAATGCTATTTCAAGCGTTATTATTGTTGGCGCTATTCTAGCTGCTGGACCTACAGGTCATGATTTGTCAAAAATATTTGGGATCATTGGTGTAATTCTTGCCTCTGTTAATATTTTTGGTGGATTTATTGTTACTTATAGAATGCTATCTATGTTCAAAAGAAAATCTAAATTTAAAAAAAATAATTAATGTCATCCGATATAGTTGCAATTTTATACTTAATATCAGCAGTACTTTTTATTTTTGCTTTAAGAGGTTTATCACATCCTGAATCTTCTCGTATGGGAAATATTTTTGGAATTATTGGGATGATTGTAGCAATTATCACAACGCTAATGTTCAAAAGTGTTTTAAGTTACACAGAAATTGGTGTGTCTATTCTTATTGGAGGCTTAATCGGAGCATTCATTGCATTAAAAATTCAAATGACAGCCTTACCTCAATTGGTTGCAGCATTTCATAGTTTAGTGGGTCTTGCAGCAGTATTTGTAGCAGCTGCAGCATTTTATGATCCAGCTTCATTTAATATAGGTAAAGTAGGATCCATAAAATCTACTAGTTTAGTTGAGATGAGCATAGGCACATTGATAGGTGCCATAACTTTTTCTGGCTCTATTCTTGCTTTTGGAAAATTGCAGGGAGTTATTTCAGGGAAACCTTTAGTTTTTAAATTTCAACATCTAATAAATGCTCTTATTTTTTTATTTATTCTATTTTTAATAATTGTATTTGTTCTAAATCAATCTCCGTCTATTTTTTGGTTAATAGTTATCATATCGGTGATTTTAGGATTTCTAGTTGTTATCCCAATTGGAGGGGCAGATATGCCTGTTGT
>Ga0315336_1005910_pt1 | contig 12974 bp, 8 predicted proteins | sample ASW5metaG_FD_204512 | JGI IMG/M metagenome (GOLD analysis project Ga0315336, IMG submission 204512) | Ammonia-oxidizing marine archaeal communities from Monterey Bay, California, United States - ASW #5 | ecosystem: Environmental > Aquatic > Marine > Intertidal zone | place: USA: California...
TGGTGATGCTCGGATGGCTGATATGTAGATTGTCGAATGTTTCAATTCCCTCGATACCATGCCATGCGCCCTGAGGTCAGCATGGGATTTGTGAGAGATCTGGAGGGCGAAGCTTCAGCTGAGCCGTTCGGTTGAACCAACGCCGGTCAGAACAATGTCGGAGCAATCGGCCGGTCTCAACCGAAGCGAAATCAGTTGCCCCCGGCTCAGCTGAAGCTTCGCCCTCCACTTGATGGGCGAATGTTGCGTCGTGCGGCGACGCTTACTTTTCGCGGGCTTCTTCCTGCAGGCGCTTGGCGGCGCTCGGGTCGCCGATATGTAGATTGTCGTAGGCTTGCCGGCTGGATTCGAAAGCTTCAATTCCCTCGATACCATGCCATGCGCCCTGGGTTAGCATGGGATTCGTGATCTGCTGTTCCTCTTCCCGCCGCGCAATGAACTCGCTCATACGTTCCTTCAACAGCTGCACGATTTTTGGCTCAGCATCGGCGAGATTTATGTTTTCGTCCGGATCTTCGACCAGGTTATAAAGCTCAACCGGCGGTTTGAAATGGAAGTCAGGTTCGAGCGCCTCGATCAGTTTCCACTGCGGCGTCCTCCATCCGTGCTTTCGCATCCAGGTACACTCGGTGATGTAGAACTCGGAATCGAAACTGGATTTTTCACCGCGGACGAGTTCCATGAGCGACGTTCCGTCCAGGGGGCCGGGAGCGTCCAGGCCGGCGAGCTCGAGAATTGTCGGAACCAGGTCCTTGTGCTGGTTGTATCCCGGGACTCGCGTCCCCGCCGGCACGTGTCCGGGATAGCGAATGATGAGTGGAACTTTCAGAACCACGTCGTAGATGCCGTGATGGTCGAACCAGCACTCGTGATCGTAGAGGGTCTCTCCGTGGTCCCCGTTCAGGATCACAATCGTTTCGCCGGCGATTTCCATGGAGTCGAGTTGATTGAAAAGCGCCTGGATGCACGAATCCATGTAGGCCACGGCGCCGTCGTATTGTGCGATCACGTACTCCTTGTCGGTGAGGCCCGGCGGCATCCATGACCGGAAGAAATCCTTGAATGGCTTGAATTTGAAAACCGGATCCATGGAATTGTTTTCGGGATCGAATTCGTTGCCGTGATAAAACATGCGGTCGAACGGAGAGGGCGGAAGATAGGGGGCGTGCGGGTCCATGTGGCGGAGCATGACAAACCACGGTTTGCCGTCGGCCTGGAGACGTTCAAGCTCCGGTACCGTGACCTCGTTCAAGTGTTCCGCCTTTCTCAGCGGGCGGTCGTTCCAGTTGCCCCAGGAAGGGTAGTCAAGATAGGTATCGAACCCTCTCGCAGATGGGTTTCCCGTAAAGCCGACGCAGGTGCTGGCGTACCCGTTGTCGCGAAGAATTTCCGCAAGGGTTCTGACGCGCGGTGTAAGATCTCCCTTGTGGCGCAATGCGACGGTTTCGGTTCCAAAACAATCCCGGCCGGTCAACATCGATGCGTAGGCGGGCGTAGTCGGGATGTGAGCCGAATAGGTATTCTCAAAAAGCGCGCCGGAGCGGGAAAATTCATCGATGTGCGGCGTCGTCTGGTGACGATACCCATAGCAACTCATGTGTGTGGACAGCAGAGAATCGATGGCAATGAGGAGAACGTTTGGCGGTTGAGGCGGCATGCTGATTCAGTCTTTTCTGCGTCTACGAAAGGTACATAAATTGGAATTGAGTAGGTTCCTGGATCAAAGACTCATTGTCTCTTCAGTCCGTCATCGCGCTCCGCACGCTTGTAGGCAGGCCTGCATATGCCCGCGGGCTTCGGCGGCGATCGCGACGCAGTCCGGCAAGTCAAACTCTTTTGCGCCGATGACTTCCAGGTCCAGCGGACCGATATAGCCATGTTCCTTGAGCACCCGGACGTATCCCAACAGGTCGATATCCCCACGTCCGTTGGCCTGGTTGGGGGGCGTTCCGGGATTCTGTTGCCGGCCTTTGCAATCGCGGATGTGTACGTGGCGAATGCGCGATATCACCGCCGCCAGGGCATCCACCGGATTTTCGTTCGCCCGGTAAATGTGACTGGGATCCATGTCCAGTCCGAACGCCGGCGAATCAATTTCCTCCAGGGCGCGGACGGTGGTGGGCGTGTTGTAAATCGCTGCGCCAACGTGAGCCTTGACGCAGAGCATGACTCCGTGGCCCTCCGCCATTCGCGCGAGTTCGCGGAGGGATGCAACGGACTGTTTGAAGCTGTCTTCATCATTTGATGTGCCGCCGGGTCCGCAATTAACTATCGGGCAGTCGATTTCCCTTGCGGCCTGGAAAGCGCTTTCCATGATCTCCCGGTCCTGCGAAGGTTGCTCCATCGCAAGAATCGGAAGGTCATGCTCCCGGGAGAGATCATTGATCCGCGGCACGATCTCACGCCATCGGCTCAACACGAGATGCTCGCTCATGCCGTCGATGGCGGAAATTTCGATGCCGTCGTATCCACAGACGGCGGTGTACTTGAATGCGGCCGCGATGTCATGCCCGCCGAATAGAACCGAATTGACTCCGACTTTCATACTGTAACACTCACCACGCTTTCTTTTTCCCAGCTTTCGATTGCAGCCTCGATGACCAGTTGTCCCTGGAGTGCATCCGCGCCGTTTGCTTCAACATCTTCCGGTGCCACGTTGTTTCGCAGGTCTTCGATCCACCGGTCGATGCGACTCTGAAATGTCTCACCAAAACTCTTCATGCCTCCAAGGTTCCGATACGTCTCATCCTCGCCGGTGTTGCGAGGCTGCAGGTGGAGCGCTTCGCAGGCGTCCTCGAGTACAAACCGGGCCTCATGACCGATCACCTCGCATGTCTCCAGTCCCCAGGAGTGTCCGGGCCCGCCTCCGTCGTAGCTGCCCATCAGGTTTCCCACCACGCCACTTTCAAACAGCATGTTGACCTGCACGTTCGACCAGGTGTCGCGGCCATTTCCTTTTCGGAAAAAAGCATGAACTTTGACGATGTTTCCGCAGAAGTATCGCATGACATCAATGGAATGCGGGTGGAGGGCGCGGATGTGGAAGTGCGGACTTGTCTCGTTCGGATTGGAGATCCACATCATCATTCTGATCATATGCAGTTCGCCCAGGCGACCGGTATCGATCCATTCCCTGGCACGGAGCGCGGCCGGGGTAAAGCGATGATTCAGGTTGATTGCGTAGGGGATCGATTTTTTCTGCGCCAGCGCGACCATTTCCCGCGCTTTGCCAACATCGTTGGAAATGGGTTTTTCACCCAGCACCGGAATCCCGGCGTTGAGAAGCTCCATGGTGGGTTCGAAGTGGTCGCCGCCATTCTCGGTGCCGGCGGTGGTTACGCCCGCGGCGTCAATCCGGATTCCGCTGTTGAGCATTTCCTGAATTGAAAAAAACGCTTTCGCCCCGTGCTCCTCCGCCGCCTTCTCCGCGCGCTCCCTGTCGATATCGCATACGGCGACAACTTCCGTGTGCGGGTTGTTTCCGTAGCAGCCCGCATGGTTGTTGCCGATGCCGCCCATGCCTACCAATCCAACATTCAACGTTTCCATGATGTTTGTTTCGCAGATTGAGGCATTGTTGTCTCTACAAAACTTTCACCCGGAGCAGGGGAGAGGCTTGCGTAGCACGGGTATGTGACCCGTGTTGCGGAACCGAAGCGCACAGCCCCGGAGGTAGCATGGGTCACCTACCCGTACGACCCGCGGGTCGCCTTGATGATCCGGTCTTCCATGTCGTCATCGGATGAGACGGGGATCATGCCCTGGGAGTCCAGCCAGGCGACATTTTCCGCGACGCCCCGATCGTGATCCGTCAGGCAATCGAATCCGGTAGACTTGAAGGCCGAAATATCAAATGCGCTCTGGTAATGGTACCAGGCGGTGGCAAAGTCAAAGCTACGGGGGTGTCCCTTCCAGAAATCGGCGTTCTGCTCAAACCACTCCGCCGGAATATATTCTGCAACCAGGGCGCATTTCAATGCGCGGGCGATGGACGCGAAGTACTCGTTGAGCGTCATGATTTGCTCGCCCGCTAAGTTGAAGATTTTTCCCATGTACTCATCTCCGCACAGGACGTGGACAAAGGCTCTTGCGGCGTCTTCCACGTAAATGGCGTGAATTCGGGTTTCCCCGGTGCCCGGAATCAGGATTGGACGGCCGTTTCGCATGCGATCAAGGAAATGAGACTCGCGCCCCGTGTTATAAATAAGCTCATCCAGGGGGCCGTATGGGTGTGCCAGGCGGAGGCTGGTGAAGGGGAATCCGGATTCCCTGTGTGCGTTGAGCAGCAATTCCTCGCATGCGATCTTACCGGTTGTATATGCGTTGTCGGGGGCGGGTTTGAAAGACTCATTTGGTGTGGCATTCCCGATCTTTCCGTACACCGCAGTGCTGCTGCAGAATACGTAATGCTTGAGAGGAATGCCGGCGTCGACAATCTCGGCGATCTGCTCGGATTCCATTCCAATCATGTCGATGATCGTTTCCGGGCGATGCTTGCGAAGAGCGGCAGTGGTTTGGCCTCTTTCCGTCCGGTCGATGATCACCCGTTCGACCCCATCGGGCAACTCTCCCAGCGTCCTCCCGCTGTGATAGACAGAGACCTTGTGTCCCTGGCCAACCAGGATGCGTACAATTGCGGGTCCGATAAACCGGGTGCCGCCGAGAATGGCTATGTTCATGTGATGACTCCTGGGGTGTTTTTCATTCATTGAGAAGAGCGCAGGGTATCCGAATAGGCCACCCGCCACGGTTGTTCAAGCCGATTCGCCGAGCAGGGAAGCAGGAAAGTAGTCATCCACCTCCGGGGGATGCGGTGACTGAATGGAGCGTGGAGGGCGGAAGGGTTGAGCATTGCTCCTCGCTTCCACTCTTTACGCCCTGCCCAGCCTCTCGTCCCCCGGAGGTGGACTGTTACTTTGCTCCGCGCCGATCCTGGAATGGGGAAACAATATCTGCCTTTATCTTCTTTCGTCATTGGGTATTCAGTCATTCGCCTCTATTCTCCTCCCCACCATGATAAAGATACAAACCATCCTCGCTCTCTCCATCCTCGTCCCAACCTCTCTGCCGGCCGAGCAAGATCCTTCCCACCTGGTTCGCCTCCTGCGACAGGAGAAGGAGGCAGGCATGAAGGACCGTGGCATCGAGAAAAAGTTTGAAATGTACCAGGCCTACTCGGATGGCCGTTTGGACGAAAGCGAAGGGTCCAAAACTTGGTCTGATAAGACCGGCAACTGCAGGCTCAAGTGGTACGACGGGTTGATGCGCAACCAGCTGGACTCTCCGTTGATTGCCGAGGCGTTTACGCGGGAGCTTCACGAAACATTGTCGCGGGAATCGGGGAGCATTGAACAGGCCATTTCCCTGGCGGCTGTCAAACTGGATCTTGCGGCAGTGCCCGCCGGGATCAGCGCTGGATCCGACAAGGCAACGGATGCGCTTGGGTCCGTTCGCGATCGGGTGACCAAAGCCGAGACCGCATTCAAGGCCTTCCTAAAGCCACTGACCAGGGAGCAACGGGACTTCCTGTATTTGAACCTTTACGAAGTGACTACCCGGCAAATTGAAGGGCATAGCGCGCGATTCCCGGACGCGGAAAAGGGGAGACGCTTGTGCGACCTCATGGAGGCGACGGATCGGCAGGCCTTGCTGGAAGCGGGTGGACATGTCGCAAAGCTCTCCGATCCCGCCCTGCTTGAGGCGCTCTCCTCCCTGAGTGATACCGGGCAGGTGGAAGATGGCGTCCTGATCGGCGGTCCGCAGAGTGACACCTACGATCTGGACGCATTGTCCGGGGTCTCAATCGTCATCGACCTCGGCGGCAACGACACGTATCTCGAAGGAACGCTTTCCGCTGAGCGTCCGGTACTGGTAATCCTGGATCTTGCCGGGGATGACACCTATCGAGGCGAGAAGCCGGGAATCCAGGGCGGCGCGGTGCTGGGTGTATCCATGGTCGTGGATTTTGCGGGAGACGATGTCTACGACGCTCAGGACGTGGCACAGGGAGCCTGCGTTGCGGGAATCGGATTGCTGGTCGATTTCGCCGGAAACGACTCATACCGCGGCCTGCGTAGAAACCAGGGTTCCGCGCTGGGTGGAGTAGGCATTCTACTCGACCGGGCCGGTACGGACTCGTATCACTCGGCGCTCTACGCGCAGGGTTTCGGGGGGCCTCTTGGATTCGGCGTACTCGATGACCTGGATGGAGCGGATCACTACTACGCCGGTGGTAAGTGGCTGGACAACTACGAGGACACCCGCGGCTACGATGGATGGTCGCAGGGCGTCGGTGCAGGCCCGAGGGGGATCGCCAATGGAGGAATCGGGGTGCTGCTGGACGGTGGCGGAGATGACGTGTACGAGTTCGACTACTTTTCCCATGGCGGCGGATACTGGTTTGCGGCCGGATTCGCCCGCGATTTCGGCGGGAATGACCGTCGCCTGGGCGCAACCAGGCTGGCGTACGACGGCGGGGAAAGGGATGAGCCCATTTTCCTCCGTTGGGGAATCGCCTGGCAGGCACATTACGGACTTGGGTTCGTGATCGACGATAGGGGAAACGATGCCTACGGCGGGGATATTGTCGGGTTGGGCTTTTCCTGGGACTTCGGTGTCGCGGGACTTCTGGATTTTGGCGGCGACGATGTGTACCAACTCACCTACGGAGCCCAGGGGCAACAAGCTGGATACGGCATGTTGTATGATGTCGGCGGCGACGACCAATACGCGGGCGCAGACTTCGGCGGCGCGCCGGCCAATGTGACCTATCATCCGCTTCCCGATTGCGGCGGCAACTTTGCCTTCTCGGTAAACTACGGCGGCACGGATCGATATGGAGAAGAGGATCTGAATAACCAGGTCCTTGAGAGAGGGTCGCCCGGCGGATTTCTCATCGATCGAAAAGAAATCCCGGCGTTGAAGTAGCCAATTTATCGTGGCACGGCGCCTCCGGCCCGTGTCGGCACCTGGAAAGAAGAAGAGAAGGACGCGAGTGGAGCTCGCTCACATCGTGCTCAATCCTTTTGCTGCTCTTGTACTGACACGAGCCGGAGGCGCCGTGCCACGTTTTTCGGTCCTTGATCCGGATTCCCCATTCCTGCATGCTGTTGCGCCACGAGGGGGTTCCCGCGATTCCAACCCGGAGAGGATCAGAGTGTCATGACGGATAGCAAGGAGTTGGTTTGGCACAAGGTGCTGGGTCCCGAAGGTCTTGACGATGGGCGCGTGATGACAGTCGTGGCGGGTGTCGAACAGATTGCCTTGACTCGTTTTGACGGGCAGTACGGCGCATTGACAAATCATTGTCCGCACCAGGGCGGGCCGCTGGGGGAGGGATCTATCGAGCGAGGCGCCGAGGATCAGTGTTGGCTCCGCTGCCCCTGGCACGGGTGGGATTTTCATCCCCTGACCGGCGAATCACCCGGGGGTCACGGGGATCACATCGACACCTTTCCGGTCGAAGAGCGAGCAGATGGAATATATGTCGGGCTTCCCGGAGCCCCTGCACATACGCGAACGGTCGGTGATGTTCTTGCCGAGTCCCTGGTTCAGTGGGGAGTCAAACATGTATTCGGCATGGTCGGTCATTCCAACCTTGGTATGGCGGACGCAATGCGCCGCCAGGAGGAGCAGGGGAACATGACGTTCATCGGGGTTCGTCACGAGGGGGCGGCCGCATTTGCCTGCTCCGCCTATGCAAAGCTGACCGGAAAACCCGCCGCATGTTTTTCCATCGCCGGACCCGGCGCCACCAACTTGCTGACCGGAATGTACGACGCGAAAGTGGATCGAGTTCCGATGCTTGCCCTTGCCGGACAGGTGGACAACCAGGTCCTGGGACCCGGGGCATTTCAGGAGGTGAATCTGCAAGGCGCGTTCGAGGATGTGTCCGCCTTTAATCAAACCGTATACGCGGATAGTAAGCATGGAGATCTGGTAAGCCTGGCACTGAAGAATGCGATCCTGACCCGAAATCCCGTGAACCTGATACTTCCCAATGCGGTGCAGGAAATGGCGGCCGGTGACAACGAGGCGGCGGGTTCGCCGGAAGGCCGGATCACTCCCCTCGACGTCGCTCCTCCAAAGGATGCGCTCCGGGCGGCAGTGGATGCGATTGCCGGCGCGAAACGCCCGATCTTCATCATCGGACACGGGGCAAAAGCGCAAAAGGAGAGCATCATCAAACTGGCCGGAAAGCTCCATGCTCCGGTGGTTACCACGTTTAAGGGGAAAGGGCTGATCTCCGATCTGCATCCTCTCGGCGGCGGCGTTCTGGGCCGATCCGGAACTCCGGTCGCGAGTTGGCTGATGAACGAGTGTGACCAGATCGTCGCGATCGGCGCCAGTTTCTCGAATCATACCGGGATCTCCTCCAAAAAACCGACCATCCAAATAGACTTCGATCCCATGTCCCTCGGGAAGTTTCACCCGATCGATATTCTGGTGTATGGCGAAATCGGCAGAACGCTGGAAGAGTTGCACGCCTCATTTCCGGATGACGTCGATCGATCCGGGATCGAGGAGCAGGTTGCGGAACGCTGGCGGATCTGGCGCTCCGAAAAGGAACGGCGGGCGTCGGACGACGCGGGGAAGGGCGTGAATTCTGCGGCCATTTTTGCCGCGATGACGCGGCAGGCGCAGGACGATGCCGTCATTGCCGTTGATGTCGGAAACAACACCTACAGCTTCGGGCGCTACTTCGAAGCGAGTGGAAGCCAGGATGTGCTGATGTCGGGATACCTTGGTTCGATCGGCTTCGGTTTCCCCGCCGCAATGGGGGCATGGGCCGCGACCGGCGGCGATCGGCCCGTCTGGGCCGTAACCGGTGACGGCGGCTTTGGGCAATACCTGGCGGAAACCACTACCGCGGTTAAATACAACATGAACATTACCCACCTTCTCGTGAACAACCACGAGCTTGGGAAAATAACGAAAGAACAGCGCGCCGGTGAATTCGAGGTCTGGAAGACGGAGTTGCACAATCCGGATTTCGCCGAGTATGCAAATCTTTGCGGAGCGAAGGGAATTCGCGTGGAGAAGAAAGAGGACCTGGATGATGCCATGGCGGCGGCCCGGGACTATGATGGGCCGGCCCTGGTGGAAGTCCTTGCCGATGCTCAGCTTGTCTAATGGAGAGTCACGATGCGCCCGAATAAAGTAGCAGCCACGGGAGATCTGAACGATCTCGAGCCCTTCGGATTTCAGGTCGAAGGCATAGACCTTGTGTTGATCAAGGAGGGGGATGAGATCTCCGTGCTGTACGGCAGGTGCCTGCACCGGGGAGCCCTGATGCAAGACGGGAACGTATCGGGAGAAGACCTGATCTGCGGAGTCCACAACTGGGACTACAAGTGGCGGAGCGGTGTGAGCGCATACAACAATGCGGAAGCGCTGCCGAAGTTTACGGCGTGGGTTGAAGAGGGGGCCGTTTTTGTCGACGCGGACGAAATTGCCGCGTGGGGCATGGACCATCCGCAGCCTTTCAATCGCGATGCCTACCTGGGGCAATACGCAGACACCCATCCGGTTGCGGAAGAGGATAAAAACCAGGAGATCCAGGCGCTGGCAAGATCCGGACTGGCAAAATGGGGACATCACGGACCGACCGCGGCGATGGGGGTGCCCCGGAATCAATTGCCGAGGTGGGACGACATCCAGGTTCTTACTGCACAACTCTCCACGTTGCCGCTGCTTGACGAGGCGGCGGTCGATACCGAACTGGTGATTGGGCCGCGGGCTGGAAAGCCCCTGAAGTTGAAGATCCCCATATTCGTGTCGGACATGAGTTTCGGCGCGTTGTCCGAGGAGGCGAAGATCTCGCTCGCGAAAGGGGCCGAACTGGCCGGCACCGGCATCTGTTCCGGAGAGGGAGGCATGCTCGCGGAGGAGAAGGCCGAGAACAGCAGGTACTTCTATGAAATGGCGAGTGCGAAGTTCGGATACAGCGACGAGAATCTGATGAAAGTGCAGGCCTTCCATTTCAAATGCGGCCAGGGTGCAAAAACGGGAACCGGGGGGCATCTTCCGGCCGCAAAGGTTGTCGGTAAGATCGCGGAGACACGCGGGCTGGAACCCGGGACAGCATCCATTTCTCCGTCTCGCTTTTCCGACCTCGCGACCGCCGGAGATTTTAAGGGTTTCGGCGACCACGTGCGGAGCGTTACCGGCGGAATTCCGATCGGCTTCAAGTTGTCGGCGCAACATATCGAGAACGACATCGATTTCGCGCTGGAGGCCGGCGCTGATTACATCATTCTCGATGGCCGCGGCGGCGGCACCGGCGCCGCGCCAACGATCTTCCGGAATCATATTTCGGTGCCGACCCTGCCGGCGCTGGCCCGGGCGCGAAGGCACCTGGATCGAAGCGAGGCGCGCGGCGTTACGTTGATCATCACCGGGGGGCTCCGCACTGCGCCCGATTTTGTCAAGGCAATGGCGATGGGAGCGGATGGGATTGCCATCGCGAATTCGGCGATGCAGGCCATTGGATGCATCGCCATGCGCGCCTGCAACACCGATAATTGCCCGGTGGGCATTGCCACCCAGAAGGAGAGTCTCCGCAAACGCCTGGAGATCCAGAAATCGGCGGCTCGGCTGAAGAATTTCTTTGAGGGATCGACGGATTTGATGAAGGTTCTGGCGCGCGCATGCGGGCACGACAGTTTGTCCAGATTCTCCATGCGTGATCTATCCACGTTCGAAAAATCGATCTCCGATCTTACCGGCATTCACTATGCCGGCGACCCCGGGTAGACGGACATGAAGATAATTCGCGAGCGAACGTTTCATGTCGATATTGTTGCCGTAATTACGTGCCTTCTCTTCCTCACCGTTTTCCTGCTTTCCACGTTTGTCTACTTCCGAAGCCGGAATACATTTCTGGAACTTGCGCGCGGCCGGTTCGCCGAGCAGGCCCACGCGGTAATCGAACAGGCCGGCAAGTACCTGAATGCGGCGCAGATCTCCGCCGAAGTGTCGATCGAGCTTTTGAAGGGCGACGAAATTGAGCTTGGACTGGATACAACATTCGAGCGTTACATCCGAGGTGTCGTGCTGGAGCACGAACAGATCGATTTATTCTACTACGGAAACGAAGCGGGAAATTTTCTCCAGGCAGCTCAGCTCGGGGACGAAATTTACACGAAGTTCATAAACCGGGATTCGGGATCGGCGGTTACGGAGTTTCATTACTTCAATGCGGACCTGGAGCTCAAAAGAAATGAAACGCTGGTGGATGACCCGTATGATCCCCGGGTCCGACCCTGGTACGAAGGCGTGAAGGAGTCGGGGAACACCTATTGGACGGAGCCCTACATCTTCCACGAAACAGGAAAGCCCGGAATTACGGTTGCCTGTCCCGTGCCGGGAGCGGACGGGGTGATGAAAGGGGTCGTTGCCGCGGATATTACCCTGAGCGGCCTATCCGAATTTCTGCGGTCGATCGACAGCGGGGCGAACGGGCTTGCGTTCATACTCGATGCATCTGGAAATCTGGTCGCTTATCCGCAGCCGGAGAAAATGGTTCAGGTGGAAGAAGGTACCGTGCGCAACCTGAGACCCCAGGAGTTGAAGATCGAGCGCATAACGCAGGGAGTCCGAAAGTACGAGGACACGCATTTGGAAATGTTCACCTATGAGGCGGATGGGGAGAGGCATATCGCCTGTTTTTCACCGTTCCCGAAATCGTTCGGCAAGCAGTGGACTATGGCTATTCTTGCGCCGGAGGACGACTTTCTTGGTCCGCTGAAAAAGACGTTGATGGTGACGGTTCTCGGTTCCGGTGTACTGCTCCTGCTGTCGGTGGTGGCGGGCGTTCTCCTCGCGCGACAGATCTCGCGTCCGATCGAACAACTGACGGAGGAAGTTCTCGGCGTCAAGGACTTCAATCTCGAGACAAAGCATCGGATCGAATCCCATGTCACCGAAATAGGGACCATGAATGCGGCGATTCAGGCGATGAAGACGAGCCTGAAGGCGTTTAAGGTGTATGTGCCCGCGTCATTGGTCCGCCGCCTGATCGCATCGGGAGAAGAAACTACCGTAGGGGGGAAGGACCGGGAACTGACGATCTTTTTTTCTGACATCGCCGACTTTACAACCCATTCCGAAAGCATGGCCCCGAAGGACCTGATGTTGCAGCTCTCCGAGTATTTTGAGCAAGTGAGCCGGGTCATAGACGAGCACAAGGGGACGCTGGACAAGTTCATCGGCGACTCCGTCATGGCATTCTGGGGCGCACCGATCCTGAACGACGATCACGGAGTGATGGCCTGTCGCGCGGCGCTGGCCTGCAGGGACGCGATTGTTGAGCTTAACCGGGAATGGCAGCAGCAGGGCAAGGTTCCATTCCATACCAGGATCGGATTGCATACCGGGCATGTGACGGTAGGGAATATCGGCTCGAACCAACGAATGAACTATTCTGTCATTGGAGACAGCGTCAATCTGGCGAGCCGGCTCGAATCGGTGAACAAGATTTATGGCACCCACATCATCGTTTCGCAGGGCACGTACCGGTATGCGCAAAAAAAGTTCATATGCCGGATCCTTGACCAGATCGCAGTCAAGGGGAAGAGCGAAAGCGTGACGATTTACGAGCTGATGAATGAGACGGGATCACCGGGGGCGGAGGATTCCGAAGCGCTAGCAAAACCCTTCAACGAAGCCTACCGCCTTTACCTGGACCGGGAGTGGGACCAGGCCCTGGCCATCCTGCGTGGAATTCTCGAGATTCACCCCCACGACAAAGTCACCTCGATCTATATCAGCCGGTGCGAACGGTATCAAGTCAGCGAGCCGGACGAGGACTGGACCGGAATCAGCCGGCTTTCAGCAAAGTAGCTCCTTTCACCCAAATTCATTGGGTTTTCCGCACAGAATATGACAGGGCGCCACCTCCCTGTCCCACGTGGGACACATTTGCGGAACCCGGGTCTGTCCCACGTGAGACATATTCGCTAAACCGCGGGTTG
>Ga0315336_1005911_pt1 | contig 12970 bp, 14 predicted proteins | sample ASW5metaG_FD_204512 | JGI IMG/M metagenome (GOLD analysis project Ga0315336, IMG submission 204512) | Ammonia-oxidizing marine archaeal communities from Monterey Bay, California, United States - ASW #5 | ecosystem: Environmental > Aquatic > Marine > Intertidal zone | place: USA: California...
TGCTCGGAAACGTTGCGCAAGCTCGGCATTAAATTCCATACGCCGTACGGGTGATCAGCACTATCTTTGGGATTGGCGTTGATTTCGGATCGCGCATCCAGACGAAATCCGGCCTTTGTCGCCAGCTTAATGACATAGTCCTCGCTCATATAGCCCGACTGTATTTGCCGTTCGAACGACGTACCGGGTTTTGCGCGATGATCGATTACACCGAGCACGCCGCCTGGTTTGAGTGCCGCATAGAATCCCCTGAACATTGATTCGGCCGTTCCTGCTTTCGCCCAGTTGTGAACGTTGCGAAACGTCAACACCATATCTGCCGAACCCTCGGGCGCAAACTCAGGCGATGCCCGATCGAAATACACGACTTTCACCTTTCCGAAATTGTCTGGCGAAGCTTCAAGTTTGGCGCGGTACCTGGTATCCATGCGCTTGAAGAAACCAGGTGAGTTAGAGGTTATTCGATAGCTGGCGGCATAGAACATGCCTTCGTCGCGCAACACAGGCGCCAGAATCTCACTGTACCAACCGCCGCCCGGCGTAATTTCGACAACCGTCATATCCGGCTTCAAACCAAAAAACAGCAATGTTTCGCCAGGGTGTCGGTATTGGTTGCGCGCTTTGTTGGCATCGGAGCGATGGCTGCCATTCATCGCCTGATCGATGAGTGCCGCAACATCGGCGGCGGCAACAGTCGGCGCGCCGGCAACAATGGTCACAGCCACTACGATGCCACCAACCGTTTTCAACAATGCGTCAAACATTCTTTCTCCACTATTCACTCCTGCCTCCATTCATCGACTCCTCTTAAATTGACTCTTCTATTTATTGATTCATCCAGCAATTTGCCGGCTTTACCGTTTTCTGATGTTTCTACTGCGAAGGACTGCCAAGAAATCTATCGAGCTTGCCACGCCATATCGGATGGCGAGAATCGCTCTCCCAATTTTCCGTGGTATCTATCGCGTCATCGCAGATCACTTCGACTGTACCTTCACCATGCCGTAGAAAGATGACGGCTCTATAGGTTGCGCGCGCTATGGCTTCGCTATACACAGCGGCTTGAGAAGCCGTTGCAGACCCGGCAGCAAGTTCCCTCAGCGCTGCTTTGCCTGGAAGACAATCCCCTAGCAAGTCGTTTGCGTTGGTCAGCCCGGTTGCCTCGCCGAGCAATACGTCTTCGACAAGAACCAGATTGCCATAAGGCACGAATGCCACTTCAACTATGACGATAGCGTCAGCACGCTCCGCAAGCGCGCCGATCGCGGACTGGCCATGTGCCGGTGCGGATAGCGTGATGATGAGCACAGTCAAGAACCAGCGCCAACTGCAGTACAAGACTTTTACAGAAAAATCCAACTCAATACTTCCTACAAACGAACGCCGATCGCCAAAAGCGAAGCCATAGTCCGGATCGCAATTATTCCGACATGCAATCAATCCAACATGCAGCCAATCCGCTATGCAACCGCTCGGGCACGCAGCATCCCGTGCTTTTCGATGAATTGAATGATCTCTTCGAGGCCATCGCCTGTTTTCAGATTACTGAACACAAACGGCCTTTCACCGCGCATTCTACTCGCGTCAACTTCCATCACTTCCAGCGACGCACCGACCATTGGCGCCAGATCAATCTTGTTGATGATCAACAGATCCGATTTGACGATACCCGGGCCGCCTTTGCGCGGAATCTTGTCTCCTGCCGAAACGTCGATCACATAAAGTGTCAGGTCGGAAAGCTCCGGTGAAAATGTGGCGGCAAGATTGTCGCCGCCACTTTCCACAAATACCACGTCCAGATTGCCGATACGCTCTGCAAGACGCCCAACTGCTTCGAGGTTGATCGACGCGTCTTCGCGAATCGCGGTATGCGGGCAACCTCCGGTCTCAACGCCGATGATGCGTTCCGCTTCGAGCGCGCCATTTCGAACTAGAAACTCGGCGTCTTCGCGCGTGTATATGTCGTTGGTAACGACCGCCACTTCGAATTTGTCACGCAGCGCACGGCACAATGCCAGGGTTAGTGCCGTTTTCCCGGAACCGACGGGTCCACCGATCCCAACTCGTAATGGTTGCTTGCTCATGTTGTTCTCCAATGTTTGTCGCGCTAGGCCCGACAATTCGCCAAGGTCCGTGCCGTCTTACCATACCCAACGGGCCCGCCAATTCCAACTCGTAAGGGTTGCTTACTCATGAAAATCTCCAATGATTGTCGACGTCAGGATCTGAACAATCGGGTGTACTGTTGTTCGTGACGGCTACTGGCAATTGCGAACAGCGGAGAAAAATTCGACCAGTCTTCCGGGCGAATAGATAGCGCAGTATCGACAGCGCTTGCGCAGGCAGGCGTCAAATGCGCGAGTATGCGCTGCCCGGCAGTTTGCCCCAAAGGCACCAACTTGATCGCTGCCGTAACCTGATTTTCAAGCCACGACCAAATGTAACTGGTGGCCGCATCCGTAAGTGCCAGCTTCCAGCGTGCCACCGCGAACGCAAAGCTGTTGGGAAACACCGGCATTTCGATCGCCTCAAGCGGCGCCAGTACTGACCGCTCAAACTCGCCATCCGCTACCAGCACAATGCGCAAAGCCCGGCCCATGTGCACTGATTCATCACGCAGTTCAGCGGTTTCGCGCGACGCGAGAAATTCCTCATTGAGGCGGGCCACAGTACCCGCATCGTTTTCCACCCACGCCTGAGAGAACCTGGCAAGCATGGGCAACTCGAAGCGCGCCATGCTGCCCGCCAGTACAGATCCGATCCATTCTTGCGCGGAGTCCTGGTCAGACACTTGCCCACTCTCAACTGCCCATTCCAGGCCTTGCGAGTAACTAAAAGCACCAATTGGCAGCGCCGGACTCGCCAGACGCATTAATCGGGCGAGAGAGACGGAATTCATATGCGCCCTGCCTTGGTGCGCCTTTGGCCGAATTCGTGAATGATGCCGCCGTGTCCTTCAGCTCCGGCATTGCCATTTCCTTCAGCTTCGCCGGCGTGATGGTGATGCCCGCCGTAGGCGCCTGCTTCGGGTTCAAATGGCGCTTCGAGGCATTCGACATGCGCACCCAGGCCTTCTACCATTTCTTTCAGCACGTAATCGTCGGCGATGCGAAGCCAACCTTGTCCAACCTGAAGGGCCACATGGCGGTTGCCCAGATGATAGGCAACCCGCATCAGGTCGCTATCGCTCGCACAGGTAATATGCAGAATCTTCTCGGGACTTGCCCGAACGACAACAACTCGCCCATCGTCGGCTCGCAGACATTCGCCGTCACGCAGGATTTGGCCACGCTCCAGAAACAGTCCGACTTCTTCGCCGTCGGCCAGCGTAGTGCGTAAACGACTCTTTTGACGCTGGTCGAACGGAAGTATCAACTCGACATCGTGATCTGATTGCACCGCAATGCGTTTCGTAACGATCAGCATGATCTTAAAAAAAATGGGATCAGCATGACCCGAGGTTGATCAGGTGCCATAAGGTCAAAACAAAAAATAGCGTTGCGCCATGGGCAGTGAAGTCGCCGGTTCACAAGTCAGCAACTCCCCGTCGGCCCTGACCTGATAGTTCTGGGGATCAACTTCGATCGTTGGCATATAGGCATTCAGCACCATGTCACTCTTGCCCACATCGCGCGTGTTTTTCACGGCGACCAGTGACTTGCGTATTCCGAGCGCTCGGCCAATGTCCTGCTCAATTGCAGCTTCGGAAACGAATGTCACAGAAGACTGAATGCAGGACTCACCAAAGGAACCAAACATTGGACGGTAGTGAACGGGCTGTGGCGTCGGAATGGACGCATTGGGGTCTCCCATGGCGGCGGCAGCAATTACTCCGCCTTTCAGAATAAGAGATGGCTTCACACCGAAAAACGCCGGTTTCCACAACACCAGATCGGCAAGTTTGCCGGTCTCGATCGATCCGACCTCATGCGCGATCCCGTGCGTCAGTGCGGGATTAATTGTGTATTTGGCGATGTAGCGTTTCACCCTGTGATTGTCGGCACCGGATTTGTCTTCAGGCAGGCTGCCACGTTGCACTTTCATCTTGTGTGCCGTCTGCCATGTTCGGGTAATGACTTCACCGACTCTTCCCATTGCCTGCGAATCGCTGGCAATCATGCTGAATGCCCCCAGGTCATGAAGGATGTCTTCCGCCGCAATCGTTTCCTTGCGAATGCGGGATTCGGCGAAGGCGACATCCTCGGCAATGCCGGGATCAAGGTGGTGACACACCATCAACATATCGAGATGTTCGTCAATCGTGTTCACTGTGTACGGACGGGTCGGATTCGTTGACGACGGCAACACGTTTGCCTCGCCACACGCTTTGATGATATCGGGCGCATGTCCGCCACCCGCCCCTTCGGTGTGATAGGTGTGAATAGAGCGACCTTTGAATGCAGCGAGCGTATCTTCTACGAAGCCGGATTCGTTCAGGGTGTCGGTGTGGATCGCAACCTGCACATCCATTTCATCCGCGACCGACAGACAATTGTCGATCGCGGCTGGCGTTGTGCCCCAGTCTTCGTGCAGTTTCAATCCCATTGCCCCAGCCGCGACCTGCTCGCGAAGTGGCAACCTGAGACTCGCATTTCCCTTGCCAAGGAAACCTAAATTCATAGGAAACGCTTCCGCTGCCTGCAGCATACGAGCGATATGCCACGGTCCGGGTGTACACGTGGTCGCATTGGTACCGGTCGCGGGACCGGTACCGCCGCCGAGCATCGTGGTAATCCCCGACATGGTCGCTTCCTCAATCTGCTGCGGACAAATAAAGTGGATGTGCGCGTCGATTCCGCCGGCAGTGACGATGGAGCCTTCTCCTGCAATCACTTCGGTGGCTGCGCCAATGACAATATCCTCTCCGGGCTGAACATCAGGATTACCGGCTTTTCCAATTCCACTGATACGACCGCCCTTTATGCCGATGTCGGCTTTGACGATGCCCCAGTGGTCAATTATGAGCGCATTCGTAATTACCGTATCAACTACAAGGGCAGCATGCCGCTGACTCTGGCCCATCCCGTCGCGAATGACCTTGCCTCCGCCAAATTTGACTTCGTCTCCGTACACGGTGTGATCGCGCTCGACCTCGATCCACAATTCGGTATCCGCAAGGCGTACCCGATCGCCCGTCGTCGGCCCGAACATTTCACTGTAGGCTTCGCGCGCAATCTTTCTGGCCATCAGAGCGCTCCCATTATCTTGCCCTGAAAGCCATACACCTTACGGTCTCCAGCGTATTCAACGAGTTCGACGGTGCGCGTTTGGCCCGGTTCAAATCGAACCGCTGTTCCGGCCGGAATGTCGAGCCGGTAACCGCGTGCCCTCTCACGTTCGAATTGCAGTGCATTGTTTGTTTCGTAGAAGTGATAGTGCGACCCGACCTGAATGGGCCGATCCGCGCTGTTGGAAACCTGCAAGGTGATCGTGGTTCGCCCCGCATTCAGTTCGATGTCACCCTTCTTCGATTTGATCTCGCCTGGGATCATTCAGCTTCCTTCAAACAATCGGGTTGTGAACGGTGACCAACTTGGTACCGTCCGGGAAAGTCGCCTCGACCTGAATCTCGGGAATCAACTCGGCGATGCCGTCCATGACTTCTCCACGATTCAGCAATGTTGTTCCATACGACATCAGGTCGGCTACGCTCTTGCCATCCCGGGCGCCTTCAAGAATTGCCGCCGATATATACGCCACCGCTTCCGGGTAGTTAAGCTTTAGCCCTCTGGCTTTGCGTCGCTCGGCGAGCAATCCGGCTGTAAAAATCAGAAGTTTGTCTTTCTCTCTAGGTGTTAGTTCCATCGTGTCCTGCGTCCAGTTTTCAATGCTTCATCGATAATTTGTAGAGACAATGCTTTGCTACGATCTGACGAGGCTCCAAGGTCAATCGCCGTCCATTCGCTTCATGTCGCCCAGATCCGTGGCATCAGCACCGCACGTCCTGCATACCATGGCCGCAACACCGACCAGAGTTGTGCAAACAGCGAACGCCCTTCCTCGGTTGATTGACCAACCCAGCGCGCAACCAGCGTATCGTTAACCCAGGTCACGCCCGCATTCCCCGTTTCCGCAAAAACCTCACGCGCGCTTGACAGCACTTCGTCGTCTCGCTCACCGCCGGCAACGAACATCGAACCGTAAGCGCAATAGTCCGCCAGCACGGTAGAAGCGTTGCGTAGCGCGTCCGCCGCATCGACAACGGCCTGCTCGGTAAACACCGGCTTCGCTTCGCGTCGAATCGCCGTCCGCTGGCGCAACACTCCGTTACGGAATCGCTCACCACTTGCCGGCCTGCCAAGACAGGTGAAATCCCAACCGCAGAACGTCGCGCCCGGCGCCAGCTCGACGTCGAGCGACATACTGGCGAGAGCACCATCGAAGACAATATTTTCCTGCGGCAACCACTCGCATAGTGCGCCATCCGCAACGCTTATGCGCACCGTCTGTCGGGCTTCCCGTCCGAATCCACAATACCATTTGCCGGCCCCGGGGGTTGTCAACTGAGCGCACGCATGGCGGTCCACGGAAAGATCAATTTCAAGAACATCACCACCGGCGATGCCGCCGGGCGGATGAACAATGACAACCTGGCAAACCTTTTGCCCCTCCGGGTAGAACGGTCGCTGAACCAGCAACGGACCATTGTGGCGGCGGCGCGTCAGTGCGCTGCGCTCGTCATCAAAACTAAAGCCCAGTTCAAGGGCCGCATGCCATCCACTGCCGTGCAATGCTTCAACCGGCTTCATACAGCCAGATAGCCGCGCACGTCGTCCGCTTCCATTGAATCCCCCATTCCGCTTTTCACGACTTCTCCACGTTGCAAGACCAGATAGCGGTCGGCCAGCTCCCTGGCGAAATCATAATACTGTTCCACCAAAAGGATAGCCATGTCACCGCGCTGCGCGAGCGCGCGAATGACACGTTCGATATCCTTGATGATCGACGGCTGAATCCCCTCGGTCGGCTCGTCCAGAATCAGGATTTTGGGAGACATCGCGAGCGCGCGGCCAATAGCAAGTTGCTGTTGCTGCCCGCCCGACAGATCACCCCCTCTGCGCTTCATCATCGTCTTCAATACGGGAAACATATCAAATATCTCTGAGGGAATGCTGGCGCCTGACCTGGCCTTCTTTGAAGCCAACCCCATGAGGAGATTCTCCTCGACTGTCAGGCGCGGGAAAATTTCACGCCCTTGTGGCACATACGCCATGCCGAGATGTGCTCGCGCATGCGGCTGCATGCGGGACACATCTTTCCCCTCCATCATGACTTTCCCGCTGCTGGTAGGCAAAACACCCATAATGCATTTCAGCAGCGTGGTCTTGCCAACGCCATTGCGGCCGAGCAATGCCGTAACGGCACCGGTCGGCACTTCAAATGACACATCCCGGAGAGTATGGCTCGATCCGTAGTATTGATTGAGTTGGTCAACTTGCAACATGATCAGGCGTTTTCCTCAGCGACCGAGATACACTTCAATCACACGTTCGTCGGACTGCACTTCGTCCATTGAGCCTTCTGCCAATACCGACCCCTCATGAAGTACGGTCACGGTAGCAGCAATCTCGCTGATAAATTCCATGTCGTGCTCTACCACGACGATAGACCGCTTGCCTGCAAGAGATTTCAGCAACCGTGCGGTCTTGGCGGTCTCCTCATCCGTCATGCCTGCAACCGGTTCGTCGAGCAACAGCAGCTTGGGTTCCTGCATTAACAACATTCCGATTTCGAGCCATTGCTTCTGTCCGTGCGACAGCAATCCGGCTGCCAAATCCGCCTGGGGTAACAGGTCGATCGTTTCCATGGTGCCGACAATTGCGTCGATCTGATCCGCTGTACGCTGCGCTCTCAAGCTGGCGTACACGCTCTTGTCGGCCTTCATTGCGAGTTCCAGATTCTCGAATACGCTGTGATTCTCGAATACCGTTGGCTTCTGGAATTTGCGACCAATACCCGCATGTGCAATTTTCGGTTCCGTTAGCCTGGTCAGGTCAATGCTCTGACCAAAGAACGCAGTACCTTCGTCAGGGCGTGTCTTGCCAGTAATGACATCCATCATGGTGGTTTTTCCCGCACCATTAGGACCGATCACGCAGCGCAGCTCGCCGACATTTACGGTGAGAGTGAGCTCGTTCAGTGCCCTGAACCCGTCGAAGCTAACGGTAATGTCATCCAGATACAGAATGGTACCGTGCGATACGTCGACCTCAGTACCGGCAACATGCCCGAGGCCTGTTGTAGATCCGCTTGGATTGAGCGCCTCTTCCACACGCACGGTCACTTCAGTTTCCCCTTTATCTGCGCGACCAGACCGACAATTCCCTTCGGCATGAACAAGGTCACAAGGATGAACAGCATGCCCAGGAAAAACAGCCAATACTCCGGAAACGATTGAGTAAAGAAACTCTTCGCTCCGTTAACAGCGAAAGCCCCGAGTATCGGTCCGATTATCGTGGCGCGGCCGCCGACAGCGACCCACACCGCTATCTCGATCGAGTTTGCAGGAGACATTTCACCCGGATTAATAATGCCCACCTGCGGAACATACAAGGCGCCGGCGATTCCGCACATTACCGCCGAAAGCGTCCACACAAACAATTTATAGCCGAGCGGGTTATAACCGGAAAACATCAAGCGCGATTCGGAATCGCGAATTGCAGTGAGGATACGCCCGGTTTTCGACCGGATCAGATAACGCGATAACAACACCGCACCGATCAGTGCTGCTGCGCTGAGCAGGAACAGAATCCCGCGCATAGGTGGCTCTGTGATAGGAAATCCAAGAATTCGTTTGAAATCGGTAAAGCCATTGTTGCCGCCAAATCCGGTTTCGTTTCGAAAGAACAACAGCATGAAGGCAAACGTCATCGCTTGCGTGATGATGGAAAAGTACACGCCCTTGATTCGCGATCGAAACGCAAAGAAGCCGAATACAAAAGCAAGTAAGCCGGGCACCAGCATCGCCAGCAGCACGGCCCAAAGGAAATGATCGGTCCCCGCCCACTGCCACGGAAATTCTTTCCAGTCGAGAAACACCATGAAATCAGGAAGGTCACTCTGGTACTGGCCGTCTCGTCCGATCTGGCGCATCAGGTACATGCCAAAGGCGTAGCCTCCAAGCGCGAAAAACACGCCGTGACCGAGCGACAGAATTCCCGCATATCCCCAGATCAGATTCATAGCCACGGCAACAATGCCGTAACACATTATTTTTCCAATCAGAGTGACCGTGTAGGCCGAGATATGAAACGCACTGCCCTCTGGAACGAACACAAACATCGACGGAACGATAACCAGCGTTACCAGGGCAAATAGCGCCAGAGCGATCCAGCCATTGCGGCTTAAAAACGGTTCGACCTGCGGAGCGTAGCTCATGCTGCCGCCTCTTTTACAGCTGAACATGGTTTTCGGGCCACAGTGTCGGCAGCCGGCTGCATTCGCTTCGCGCGCATCCCCGCAAGCAGGGCCCCTGCTTCACGGCTCATGTTGCGACCCTCCCCTTAAGCGCAAACAGGCCCTGAGGTCTCTTCTGAATGACCGCGATGATCAGGACGAGGACAAATATCTTGGTCAAGACAGCGCCTATGTGCGGCTCGATGAATTTCGAGAGCACGCCCAGTCCGAGTGCCGCGTAGACTGTCCCAGCGAGCTGGCCGACTCCACCAAGCACCACCACCATGAATGAATCAATGATGTAGGCCTGACCGAGATCCGGACCGACATTCCCGACCTGCGAAAGCGCAACCCCGGCCAGTCCGGCAATACCAGAACCCAATCCGAACGCCAACAAATCGACCCGACCAGTGGGAACGCCGACACAGGACGCCATCGTGCGATTCTGCGTGACGCTGCGAATGAAAAGCCCGAGCCGCGTGCGCGACAGCATTAGCCACATCAAGGCCAGCACCATGAACGAAAAGAAAATAATGAAAATCCGGTTGTACGGCATTACGACACTCATGACTTCGACACCACCCGACATCCAGGAAGGGTTGGAGACCTCCACGTTCTGTGCACCGAAGATCTGACGCACGAGTTGAATCAGGAACAGGCTGATCCCCCATGTTGCGAGCAATGTTTCCAGCGGGCGACCGTATAACCAGCGAATAACGGTACGTTCCAGAATCATGCCGACGAACGCGGTGACGCAAAACGCCACCGGAATCGCCGCGAGCACGTAGTAGTCGAATGCTGCCGGGAAATGCGTCTTGAAAACCGTTTGCGTTACGTACGTAGCATATGCGCCGATCATGAGCATCTCGCCGTGCGCCAGATTGATCACGCCAAGCAAGCCATAGGTAATTGCGAGACCCAATGCCACGAGTAATAAAATACTACCTAGCGACAGGCCGCTGAAGAAACTGCCAAAAAAATCAATAAGCATGAGCCTGCGATCGATCGATCTGATCGACTGTTCTGCCGCCAGGCGTACCGCCTCGACCGGCTCGACAAACTCGCCGGATGCGCTCTGTTCGAGCATTGCGGAAAGCACTTCACGGATACGCCGCTGACTGGTATCACCCAGTGATGTAGCAGCTGCAAGCCTGAGCTGAGGATCCTCGCTTGCGAGTTCGATGACAGAGTTTGTCTGTACGAGCATGGCGAGAATATCCGCATCAGACTCGCTCGATATTGCTCTGGCAAGGGCCGGAAGCAGCAGCGGATCTTCCACACCTTCAAGGGCCTGGGCGGACGCGAAGCGCACGTCTCGATCCGCGGATAACAGGCTCTGTGCGGCAATAGCGATTTCAATTTTACCTCGCATGCGATTGTTGACGATGACGCTGTCGTAATAATCCGGTTGCGGATCGAGCGGCTCGAGCGTGAGCGCATCGACAACGTCGTCGTGTTCGAAGACGATTTGCCCTTCCTCGGTGACATATACGTCGCCATCGAGCAAAGTCTGCAGAAACTCAAGTGCCGATTCGTCTTCCGACGCCGCGATCTTGTCGATTGCGCCAATGCGTGTCGCGAAGTCATCCGAAGCAAGTTCGGAAACGGCATCTGCATCGAGTGCCTGAGCCGGTGTCACGCTCATCGCCGCAATCGCGGTGGCTACTCTCAGTGCTCTTAACAGGTTTTGAAGCATCTTGTGATCAGTAATAGAAAAGGCCTGCGGTTTTCAAGTGCGTTACCGCAGGCCAGTTCTGATGTTGCGAAAGAGCCGGGACAGTCCGACCAAGGTCGCCGACTGCCCTGGCACCCATGGCTCTTACATGTTTTGCTTGCCTTCGTTACCCGTAATGAACGGGCTCCACGGCTGCGCTCGAACCGGCTTCTTGGTTTTCCAGACAACCTGGAACTGACCATTCGAAAGAATCTCGCCGATCATCACAGGTTTGTGCAAGTGATGGTTGGTCCCGTCCATTGTCAGGGTGAAGCCCGACGGCGCCTTGAATTTCTGCCCGGCCATCGCGATGCGAACCTTGTCGACATCTGTGGTGCCGGCCTTCTTGACTGCCTGCGCCCACATATGAATACCAACGTAGGTCGCTTCCATCGGATCGTTGGTTACCACCGTATCCAGGTTAGGAACGCCATTCATTTTGGCCCACTTCTTGTAAGCCTTCGTGAATGAACGGTTGGTCTTCTTCTTCACAGACATGAAATAGTTCCACGCAGCCAGGTGGCCAACCAGCGGCTTGGTGTCAATGCCGCGCAATTCTTCTTCACCTACAGAAAACGCCACGACCGGAACATCCGTCGCTTTCAGGCCGGCGTTGCCAAGCTCTTTGTAGAAAGGCACATTGGAGTCGCCATTGATTGTCGAAACCACGGCGGTCTTGCCACCGGCCGAGAATTTCTTGATGTTGGCGACGATGGTCTGGTAATCACTATGTCCAAAAGGTGTATACACCTCTTCGATGTCGGCTTCCTTTACGCCTTTCGACTTGAGGAAGGCACGCAGGATCTTGTTGGTGGTACGCGGATACACGTAATCGGTGCCCAGCAAATACCAGCGTTTGGCGCCGCCACCTTCCGAACTCATCAGGTATTCAACGGCCGGGATCGCCTGCTGATTTGGTGCAGCACCGGTGTAGAACACGTTCTGCGACAGTTCTTCACCCTCGTACTGCACCGGGTAGAACAACAACGAGTTCAGCTCCTCAAATACCGGCAATACCGACTTGCGTGACACCGAAGTCCAACAACCGAAAACCACGTCGACTTTTTCCTGGGTAATCAGCTGACGGGCCTTTTCAGCGAACAGCGGCCAGTTGGATGCCGGATCGACGACGACTGGCTCAAGTTGCTTGCCAAGCAAACCACCCTTGGCGTTGATCTCATCGATCGTCATCAGCGCGGTATTTTTCAGCGCGGTCTCGGAGATCGCCATCGTGCCTGACAGCGAATGCAGGATACCGACCTTGATGGTGTCGGCGGCCTGGGCGGTCGCGCCGATCATCGCGCTTGCCCCCACTGCCAAGCCCAGCAAAGAATTTAGCAACTGCTTGCGATTCATGATTTTCCCTCGATCTGTAAGTAATGGTGGAGTGAGCCAACTCCGCGTTGTCATCGCTACGATTCGTAGATACGACAGCGCAAGTTGTCGCAGGGGTCTTTCGCAACCCGCGTGCCATGAGCTTGAAGTAAGGTGTTTATCGTTTTAATTCATTGTGTTAAGTGGTAACGAACAGGCGCACTTGAAGACCGTTATGCACCACATCAGTGCGTGAATTTCGATGCATGCACTGGAATGAGACGAGGAAAATGTCCCGCTCTTTGGCCTGTGTTGCCCAGTTTCATGGCCTGATACTCCGGGCTAAATGTTCTTGGCAAAACCGGTGTACTGTATATAATTACAGCCATACGGAAAATGCCAATAATCTGAAGGAAAACCAATGGAACATCTCACCGCACGCCAGGCTGAAGTACTGCAACTGATCCGGGATTTCCTGCAATCAACCGGATTTCCGCCGACACGCGCTGATATTGCCCAGATCCTTGGTTTCAAATCCGCGAACGC
>Ga0315336_1005912_pt1 | contig 12970 bp, 6 predicted proteins | sample ASW5metaG_FD_204512 | JGI IMG/M metagenome (GOLD analysis project Ga0315336, IMG submission 204512) | Ammonia-oxidizing marine archaeal communities from Monterey Bay, California, United States - ASW #5 | ecosystem: Environmental > Aquatic > Marine > Intertidal zone | place: USA: California...
GCTGTAAGGCATACAGGCACAGACCCGTTTTTTCTCGTGGTCCACGCTGATGTTAAGTTGGCCTTTCGCCGTATCGTAGATGGGGGAGATGCGGTCGGTCAATTCATCGAAGCGGTCAGGCTCCATACCTACCGCACAATGGTTCATGCCCAACGGTTGAAACACTTCTTCAAGAATATATTGCGGAAAGGGGCGTCCATCGATGCGTGACACCAGCTCGGCGAGAATAAACCAGCTGGACTGCGGATGATACGCGGCCGTTTCACCGATGACGAAGTCTTCCTGAACCGGCGCCGCGCACACGCGTTCAATTGCACTGGCCCAATCCAACTTGACTGCCTCCACATTGACCCGGGGAAAACAGCTGGTGTGCATGAGGATATGGCGGGCCGTAATTGTTTCTTTCCCGTTCACGCCAAACTCAGGAATCGTTTCACACACCGGCGCATCCAAATCGAGCAGGCCTTGTTCCCATAATCGCGCGGCGCAAACCGTCACTGGAGGCTTCGTAGCGGATTTCCAAATCACCAGATCTTCGGGCGAAAGAGCGCGGTCCTCGCCGGTAGGTGAATCGATGGCCATACATGCGAGGCCGACTGCGCCATCAAAGACTACATCGCCATGGTGGGATACGTACAACTGCATACCGATGTGGTTGCCCGCGTCACGGTATTTTTCGTAGACGGCAATCGTATTTGGCATGCTGGCATTCATAGCCAAAAACTATAGCATGTTTCCGAAGTGCACTTCTTTCTGTCTCACGGTTTAGGTACAATGCATTCCATGGCGTATCAATCTCGAGATCTCACCGAATCGAACGACTCCCAAATCATGACGGTCACCGATCTGACCAAGAAAGTGAAGGGTCTGCTCGAAGGCGTTGTCGGGAAGGTTTGGGTATCCGGCGAGATCTCAAACTGGCGCGTATCCCCCGCAGGCCACGCGTATTTTACGTTGAAAGATGAGAAGAGCCAGCTATCTGCCGTTATATTCAAAGGCAAACTGAGCCGGGTGAAATTCGAACCTGAATCCGGCCAGGAAGTCCTCATTCAGGGGCTCATTACCGTTTACGAGGCTCGCGGCAATTACCAGATCATCTGCGACGACATGCAGCCCCAGGGCGTGGGCGCATTGCAGTTGGCCTTCGAGAAACTCAAAGCCAAGCTGGACGAAGAAGGCCTCTTCGATGAAGACCATAAGAAACCCTTACCCATGTTGCCCAAGAAAATCGGCATCGTCACGTCGCCGACCGGCGCCGCCATCCGCGACATGATCAACGTACTCGACCGCCGTTTCAGTCAGGCCCACATCATCGTCTATCCTGCTCGCGTGCAGGGCGACGAAGCCGCGCCCGAAATCGTGGCCGGTATCCAAGCCCTCGACGAATACGGGGTCGACGTCATGATCATTGGCCGGGGCGGCGGTTCATTGGAAGACCTCTGGCCGTTCAACGAAGAGTCCGTGGTCCGAGCCGTCTTCGAATGTGACACACCCATCGTATCCGCAGTAGGTCACGAGATCGACTTTTCCTTATCCGATTTCGCGGCCGATTTACGTGCGCCCACACCGTCAGCCGCCGCCGAACTGGTCGTCCAGGAATTCGAAGCACTGTCGGATCGGATCGAGCAGCTCAAAGTCCGGCTATCCAAAGGCCTGAAAGGCGAATTGGAAACATTTCAATATCGACTGGAACGCGTTCAATCCAGCTTCATCTTTCAACGCCCCGAAGAATTATTTCGTCAATTCCGACAACGTCTGGATGACGGCCGAATGGGATTGGAAGACGCCATCCAAACACAAGTCGCCGAAGAACGGAATCGCCTCGATCGAGCAGCTCAGGCATTGCGCCATCTGTCGCCAGCCAACCAGCTGGCGCGTACGCAGGAACAACTGGCCGCAATGCGCAAGAGGCTTTTGCAGTCGGCCTCATCAATGGCGGAGAAAAAACGAGCACAATTGGGGCCCCTAATCGCCCAGCTCGATGCGTTGAGCCCGTTATCTATCCTGTCGCGTGGTTACTCATTGGTGCGTAAAGGAGAGAAGGGCGCCGTCGTTTCCGACGTGAACCAATTGACAGAATCCGATTCCGTCCACATTCGTCTCGGTAAAGGTGCCGTCACCGCCAAAATTGACAAGCTGCACGCCGAATCGTAAAGTAGTCTTCAACCCCTTAGTTGGAGAACATTCATGGTTCGCGTAATCGCTACATTCTTAGTCCTTGCATCGACGGTTATTTCAGCCCAGGAAACCGCCCTGGACCGCTACGTCGCCAAACCGGACAACACCTACACGTGGGATCATAAAAAAGCAGTGGTGGGGGAGGGATACACCACCCACATGATCTGGCTCACGTCGCAGACGTGGCGTTCCGCAGCCGAGGTTGACCAACCCGTATGGACCCATTGGCTTTCCATCATCATTCCAACCGACATCAAACACGACACGGCGCTCCTCTATGTCGGCGGCGATGACAACGACGATCCCGCACCGGAAAACGCCTCCGAAAGAAACATCAAACTCGCTATCGAAACAAAATCCATCGTGGCCGAACTCCTCTACGTCCCTAATCAACCCCTGTACTTCGCCGATTCCAAGAAAGAACCGCGCCACGAAGACGATCTCATCGCCTACAGCCGCGTGAAGTACATCATCACCGGCGACGAAGAATGGCTCGCCCGACTGCCCATGGTAAAGAGCGCCGTAAAAGCAATGGATGCCATCGAAGAATTCTGCGTCACTGAACGCGCCGGAATGCGGATGATTGATTCGTTCGTGGTCGCCGGCGGTTCGAAGCGCGCATGGACCGCGTGGCTCACCGGCATCGTAGACGAACGAGTCGAAGCCATCATCCCCATCGTCATCGACGCCCTCAACACCGAAGCCGTCACTGCTCACCATTACGCCGCCTACGGATTTTTCTCTCCATCACTCGGCGACTACGTCCGCCACGACTTGTACCCGGATCTGTTGGGCACTCCGGAGTTTCAACGGATCCTTGAGATTGAAGACCCCTACATGTATCGCGACCGTCCACGCCTCAATATTCCAAAATACATCATCAACGCGTCCGGCGATCAGTTTTTCCTGCCGGACAACTCACGCTTCTACTACAAAGACATGCCTGACGAAAAGTACCTGCGATACGTCGAAAACGCGAAGCACAATCTTGCCGGGAGCGACGCCCGTGAAAGCATCACCTCATTCTATGATTCGATCCTGAACAACACGCCAAGACCAGAATTCGATTGGAACATCGAACGCGACGGCCCCACAACCGTCACCGTCACCGATAAACCCAACGCCGTCCACGTATGGCAGGCCCACAACCCCGAAGGCCGCGACTTCCGCGTCGACACCATCGGAAAAACCTGGACCAAAACCGTCCTCCTCCCCAACGACGAAGGCGAATACATCGCCGAAATCCCCGAACCAGAAAAAGGGTTCAGCGCATTCTTCGTTGAACTCGAATACGACAGCGGCGGCCAATACCCCTTCAAATTCACGACTGGCGTCAGCATCATCCCCGATGACCTACCCTTTAGTCTGGACGACCATCCGGAATTGGTGAAACGAAAAAATCTACAGAAGGATTGAGAACAAAATGAAATATTTGTCGATTCTATCAATCGTTACGCTGTCTCTGACGATGGTTAGCGATGCCGAAGAGCGGGTTCCCAATTTGGGCAACGTACCCGCCTTACCGCGAATTCATCCCGAGGCTTTACGAGAAACGCGCACGGACCTTGAAAAAATTCGGGCCGATCGCATCGATCCAAAAAGCTCACCTAACCGGACCTCGTTCCTGGGCTTGAACGACTACTCCGCCATCCTCCATGCGCACGCCGACGATGCGTCTCACACCGGCGGAACACGTGAGGAATTACTCGCCGATGCCAAACGCACCGGATTGGACATCGTCATGCTCAGCGACCATTACCGGCCGCCCCGCGATTTCATGGACAGCTGGCGCGGTATCAAAGACGGGGTTTTATTTATTCCCGGATCGGAAGCGGGAGGGAAGGGCGTCTTGCTCTATCCCGATGAATCCATCATGGACCACATGGAAGGCGAGATGCCGCCGCTCCTCGATGCTGCCACTGAAGGAACCGGAATGGTATTCCTTTCTCATGTAGAAAATAGGCCCGATACCGACATGGCTGGGTACACCGGAATGGAAATCTACAACCGCCACGCCGATGCTAATGACGACATGATGCTGCTCATGAGCGTCGTACAACGAATCACCAAACCCGAAGGCGCAAAAGAATTTTCGGAACTGTTGAAAAAATTCCCGGAAGAAATCTTCGCTTCCCAACTCGATTATCCCGCCCTCTATCTCAAGAAATGGGACGACGAAACCCAACACCGTCGCCTTGTCGGCATTGCCGCCAATGATTGCCATCACAATCAGGTGTTCTCCCTCAAAATGAAAGATGAAAATACCGCCTGGGTTGGTACCAACGTCGATAAAGACGAAGACAAGAGAGAATTGACAACTAAACAATACGCAGGACTGAAAGAACACTTCGCCAATGCCGAACCCGGCGACGTACTCGTCGAATTGGATTTCGATCCCTATTGGATATCCACCCGAAACGTTCGAACCCACATTCTCGCCGAAGAACTCACCGAACCGTCGGTCAGAAAAGCACTCAAGGCTGGACACGCCTACGTCAGCCACGAATGGATGGCCGACCCCACCGGTTTCGATTTTGCCCTATTCAAAGACAACAAGCCCATCGCCATCATGGGGGACGAAGTCGCGTTCGAAGAGGGGCTAACCATCGAAGCTGACGCTCCGCATAGTGGGTTCTTCCGCCTCATTCGAAATGGTGTCGCGGTTCAAACTTTGGGGAATACACCGGGCTCGCACTATTACGTCGATGAACCAGGCGTCTACCGCATCGAAGTATTCCTAGACGTAGCCGGCGAATACCGCCTGTGGATTCTCTCCAACCCCATATATGTTCGATAAAATTTTAAGGTGAAGTTCGGCCCACCGGCACCCGTCAATCCAAAAAAGTCGCAATTTCATCCAACGGTTTTTTCCTCGTCGCATGCTCCGGAATCATCGCGCCCTCCGCCGGGTACCCCGTCACCAACAGTAGAAACGGCCGCTCATTCGATGGACGTTCAAGTATTCTCGTCAGGAACCCCATGGGACTCGGAGTGTGCGTCAACGTGGCCAACCCCGCATGGTGCAGCGCGTTGATCAGAAAACCCGTAGCAATGCCGCATGACTCCGCCATGTAATAGTTTTTTTGGACGACCTTTCCGTCTTCCTGTTCATTCTTCTTCAAAAAAATGGCAATAAGCCACGCAGCATTCGCTAGAAAAGGCTTCCGCGCATCCGTACCCAATTCATCCAGGTCCGCCAACCAGGCCTCCCCAGCCTTTCCATTATAAAAGGCCTCTTCCTCCGCTTCAGCCGCCTTCCAAATTTCGTTTTTGACCGCCGAGTCCTCGATGCACACGAAATGCCACGGCTGGTGATTCGCGCCGCTCGGAGCCGTCCCCGCCGCACGGATACACGTCTCAATAATCTCCCGCGGCACCGGCCGGTCAGCGAAATCGCGCACCGAGTGCCGTCGCCTGATTTCGCCATAATACGCCTCTGCCCGCGTCCGCATTTCTTCCAAAGGATATTCCTCGAAATCGGGTAAGGGAATAGGGTGGTAATCCGTCATGTGCAAAAGCTCCAGGTTATTTTTTGTATATTTTTCGAGGTAGACAGAGAAGAGTTACCTGTTCCGAATGCTGTTGATTTTATTCGCCATTCCCACCGTATCGGATCTCCCAAGGGTACATCAATACACGTTGTCGTTCAGTCAATGGGTTAAGGGGGATTTTCAACCACATTGGAGGCTTCAGTGTGTTGCCGCAGGACAAGATGTGAGCCTTCAAATTCGAAGTGGATAAACCCCTCGTCTATTGCGTGGAAGTGTTCCCATATGTCGGCGACGAATGGCGGCAGTGGATCCTTTTCAACCTCATTTTCATGCCTTCACCATCGATATGACACCTTCCCAGTCAATCCAGTACAATAGAACCGTTGGTTTGGCGTATTTAGGTAGACGTTTTCGATGAAACATTTTTTAATATCTCTCTTGGTATTTTTCTGTCCCCTCGCAACGGTGGTCGCACAGGAAGCCGACTCCCTTCAACAACGCGTCGATGAGCTGCAAAAACAGCTCGAAGCGGCCGAATTAGCCCTCTCGGCTTCTGCGGAACCGATCTCTGACGACCAAATATTCTTTGACGACGAAGTGTTCCCCTTACTGGAAGAAGTCTGCTTCAAATGCCACTCCGTTGAAAAAGAAAAAGGGGAATTACGCCTCGATTCCCTGACCGCCTTGTTAAAGGGAGGCGAGAACGGAAGCATTCTCACGCCGGGCGACCCATCCGCGAGCCTGATGATTCAGGCGCTGGCCCACGATGGCGAACTCAAAATGCCGCCCAAGAAACAATTACCGAAGTACGATATTGAAGTGCTCACAAAATGGGTCGCCATGGGCGCACCATGGGGGACGTCTCCCGAGAACACCGATCCGACGAAACCCGTGAGGGCCAAAGACGTGCCTCTCGCCACGCTCGCAATCGATATCGGCGAACCCATCAGCTTCAATCAGGATATCCGTCCCATCCTCACCAATCATTGCTACGCCTGTCACGGTCCGGATGAAAAAGCACGCAAAGCACGCTTACGCTTGGACAACGAAAAAGACGCCAAGGCCGCGCTCAAGTCCGGACGTTTCGCAGTCGTCCCTCGAGAACTGGGCGAGAGCCAACTCTTCAATCGAATCGCCGCCGCCGATCTCGATGACAAAATGCCGCCCTCAGACTTTCATAAACAACTGACTTCTGAACAAATGGAAACTCTCGGCCGATGGATTCTTCAAGGAGCGGAGTGGGAGCAGCATTGGGCCTTTATTCCGCCGAAAAAAGTCGAATTGCCGGCGATCAATAATCCCGAGTGGGCCAACAACCCCATCGACCATTTTATCCACGCTCGTCTCGACGAGGAGAAGATGACTCCGAACGAAGAGGCCGACCGACGCACACTCGTTCGCCGAATCGCGTTGGATGTAACGGGCCTTCCACCGACTCCGGCTCAAGCAGCTGAATTTGTCAACGATGCTTCACCCGACGCCTACGAAAACATGCTCGACCGTTTCCTCGATTCACCCCGCTACGGCGAACACATGGCCCGATACTGGCTCGATGCCGCCCGGTACGCCGACACCAACGGATACCACATCGACAACGAAAGATTTATGTGGCGCTGGCGCGACTGGGTGATCGACGCGTTCAACGACAACAAACCCTTTGACGAGTTTTCCATCGAACAACTGGCCGGCGATCTGTTACCCAACCCGACCACCGAACAGAAAATCGCCACGGGCTTCAACCGCAACCACATGATCAATTTTGAAGGCGGCGCAATTCCGGAGGAATATCAGCTCCAATACGTCGTCGACCGCGTCAACACCACCAGCACGATCTGGATGGCACTCACCACCAACTGCGCCCAATGCCACGACCACAAATACGACCCCATTACCCAAAAAGAGTATTACCAGATGTCGGCCTTCTTCAATACCATCACCGAAAAAGGCTTGGACGGCAATAGTGGAAACGCCGGACCCATGATGGACGCGCCATTGCCGGGAGCTGCCAAAGAACTTGTTACCGCGAAAACCGAATTGGCCTTAGCCACCGAAGCCTTGTTCGAGCCCAAACGTAGACTAGACCGAAAGTTTGAACGTTGGTTGGAAGAGTGGGCCAACGTATGGCACGAGCGGTGGGAAGTCCTGACCCCGACCATTTTGGTTACCGAAAACGAAACCAAACTGGATCTCCTCGACGACCAGTCCATTTTGGCAAGTGGCCCGAACCCAGACAAAGAAACCATCACGTTCAACATCAAACCGAAATCTGGAAGAACCACTGCGTTTCGTCTGGAGGCCCTGCTCGATGAAAGCATACCGGGCGGCAAGCCCGGCCGCTCCGATAAAGGAAACTTCATCCTCACCGAATTCGTCGCTTCTCGTGTGGAAGCGGACGGCAAGCAGACGCCTCTCAAATTCGCCCGAGCCTTCGCCGACGTCGACCAGAAAGACCTGGAAATCAGGAAAGCCATTGACGGTGTAGAAGACAAAGGAGGGTGGTCAGCAAGAGGACACGAGGTCGCGGGTTCACGCACCGCCGTTTTCGTCCTTGAAACGCCATTGGACTTGGACGAAGGCGCTTCCATCAACATCAAGTTGGTTCACAATTCACAATACGAGCAACGCGTCATCGGGCGCTTTCGAATATCATCCACCGACACCGACGAATTTGCACCCGTCAGCAAACCAGATTGGTACGCCAGCGGCCCCTACCGCGCATTGGATATCGAAACTCTAGCATCAACGCAATTCCCACCCGAAAAAGAAGTCGATCTGCTCGCCTCTGACCCCGGCAGCCTCTCTCAATGGCGAAAATTGAATTTCAACGCAGGTAAAGTCGATCTCCCTGCCGAAAAAGGCGTCACCTACGTCTACAGCGAATTCACGGCGCCCACCGAACGTACGCTGAAATTGAAATTGGGCGTCGAACGCCAAATGGAAGTGTTCCTCAACGGCGAAAGCATATTCAAAAGCGACGATGGCAAAGCCCTCCGAAAAGATCGAATCAAATTGACCTTGAATCTAAAAGAAGGTAAAAACCACCTCCTCATCAAATGCATTGCCCATAAAGATAAGTCGCACTTTTTCTACAAACTCGAAGACGAACCCCTCGGCGGTATGCCTTTCGATGTACTGGTTCCGCTCGGAAAGAATCCGGACTCTAGAACCGAAAAAGAAATGAAACAAGTGACCCGCCATTACCGCGCCACCCATTGGGACAAATGGGACGGACTTGTCAAAGAAAAAGACAACGTCGAAACCAAAATCGCCGTCATCGAGGAAGCGATTCCGTCCGTCATGGTCATGGCCGAACAAACAAACGATATGCGCGACACGTTCATCCTGGAGCGCGGCGAATACGATAAACGCGGAGAGAAAGTAGAAGCCGGAACACCCGCCGCACTGAATGCGATTCCCGAAGATGCTCCCAAGAACCGCTTGGGACTCGCCCAATGGCTGATGGCCGACGATCATCCGCTTACCGCCCGTGTCACCGTCAACCGATTTTGGCAACGATACTTCGGCACCGGCCTCGTGAAATCTGCCGAAGACTTCGGTTCCCAAGGCGAATGGCCATCCCACCTCAAACTCCTCGACTGGCTAGCCGTCGATTTCGTCGAATCCGGATGGGACGTGAAAGCCCTACAGAAAACCATCCTGATGTCGGCCGCCTATCGCCAAACTTCCATAGCCAGCCCCGAAAAGGTCGCATGGGACGTCGAAAATCGCCTTTTGGCGAGAGGCGCCCGTTTCCGCCTCGAAGCAGAACAGATTCGTGACAACGCTCTAGCCATCAGCGGATTACTCGTAGAAAAAATCGGCGGCCCCAGCGTACGTCCCTACCAACCTCCCGGATTGTGGAAAGAAGTCGCCTATGGCGGCACCTTCTCGGCTCAGGTATTCAAGCAGGACGCAGGCGACAATTTGTATCGACGCAGCATGTACACCTTTTGGAAACGGACCGCTCCGCCACCCAGCATGATGCTCTTCGACGCGCCAAATCGGGAAACCTGTTCCGTTCGCCGCACGCGATCCAATACGCCCCTACAGGCCCTCGCGCTGATGAATGACCCACAGTTCATGGAAGCATCACGTGTGTTCGCTGAACGTATCCTCACGGAAGGCGGTAAAAATACCGACGACCGAATCGATTTCGCCTATCGCTGGGCTACATCACGTGATGCGAATCGACAGGAAAAGGACATCATCACGGATATCTTGAACGCCGAGCTTACGATATTCAAAAAGAATCCCGAAGATGCGAAAAAACTTATCGCGGTTGGGGATTCGACTCCGAAAGAAAATTTAAAACCCGAAGAACTGGCCGCGTGGAGCATCGTCGCAAATCTGGTTCTGAATCTGGATGAAACGATCACCCGAAACTAGATGAAGAGGGAACTGACATGACTCCCAACGAAGAATACGAAAAAATGGTGACACGCCGGCAGTTCTTCGGCCGGATGAGCACCGGTATCGGCGCTGCCGCCCTTGGCTCAATGTCGAGCCCTCCATCGGTTGATGCTGCAGTCGAAAACGCAGTACTCAAAGAACTCCATCACAATCCCAAAGTAAAACGGGTCATCTACCTCTTCCAGTCCGGCGGTCCGTCCCAATTGGACCTATTCGACTACAAGCCACTCCTCAAAAAATACCACGATACCGATCTGCCCGATTCCATCAGGAATGGACAACGTATTACAGGGATGACCTCAGGCCAAAAAAGGTTTCCCGTCGCCCGCAGTATCTTCGACTTTAAACAGCACGGTGAGAGTGGGGCATGGGTCAGTGAATTGTTACCCCACACCGCGAAAATTGCCGACGACCTGTGCTTTATCAAGGGCGTCAACACGGAAGCCATCAACCACGATCCCGGCATGACATTCATCCAAACCGGATCGCAACAGCCTGGCAGACCTTCGCTAGGCGCGTGGCTCAGCTACGGCCTGGGAAGCGAAAACGACGATCTCCCATCGTTCGTCGTATTGATTTCCCACGGCGGTGGACGAAAAGATGCGGCTCAAGCATTATTCCAACGCCTATGGGGACCCGGATTCCTACCTTCCGAACATCAGGGAGTCAATTTCCGCGCTGGAAAAGACCCCGTCCTTTATCTGAATAACCCAGATGGCATGAGCCAGGATTCCAGACGACGGATGCTGGATGGGTTGTCCAAGCTGAATCAAATGCAATACGACCAGTTTTCCGACCCGGAAATCGTCGCCCGAATTGCGCAATACGAAATGGCGTTCCGCATGCAGATGTCCGTACCCGATTTAGTGGATACATCGGATGAACCCGAAAGCATCTTTGAACTCTATGGTGAAGATTCAAGAATGCCCGGCACCTATGCGTCGAATTGTCTCCAGGCAAGACGCATGGCCGAAAGGGGCGTCCGCTTTATCCAACTATTTCACCGAGGCTGGGACCAACACGGTGATTTGCCGAGAGACTTACGCCTCCAATGCCAGGACGTGGATCAGGCCTCAGCAGGCCTCGTGACCGATCTCAAACAACGTGGATTACTCGACGAAACCTTAATCGTTTGGGGTGGGGAATTTGGCCGCACCGTCTATTGCCAAGGTGCACTGAAACCTGACAACTACGGACGCGACCATCACGGCCGCGCGTACACCATCTGGATGGCCGGCGGCGGAATCAAGCCCGGTATGACCTATGGGGAAACCGATGACTACGGATACAACATCGTGCGGGACCCGGTACATATCCACGACTTGAACGCGACCTTGCTTCACTCTCTCGGCATCGACCACGAACGCCTTACCTACAAATTCCAGGGCCGCGATTTCAGACTCACCGACGTCCACGGAAAAGTCGTCCACGACATCCTCGCATAAAAAAATCCCTTACAGCGCAGGCCATAAGGGATTTTCTAAACTTTATTCAATGTTTACCACACGACTTGTAACCGCGTCAGAATCGCATCGAAGTCATCATCATAAGCTGGAATAATGGCCAATGGATCGAATACATCCACGTCGCGTTCAACTTCGGCATGTATGTAATTCAACATCAGCTTAAGAGTCGGGTTGATATACCAATTGACACCCACCGTAATATTTTCTAAGTCTCCGCCTCGAACCAATCCGTGATCCAGATCGAGTGTGGAGTACCGGGCAGCGATTTCCCAAGCACCGGTTCCGCCTTTTCCGAATCCTCGGAACGGATTCTCCGGCGAAATCTTGTCGAACGACCCTGAGCCAGATTTGTAGCCGCGCTCTTCACCGGTAATGATGTAACTCATTTGCATGGAATAACCCGAGAAGTCGTAATCGGCAACCCCGGTCGGTGCGTTAATATCCGAGGCGATATATTCACCCTGCCAAGTAAACGACCCTAAGATAAGCGCAGCTTCCGAACCCCAAAGAAACGCCGAATCAGCCGGAATGAGATTGGTATCCACAAACCGATCATTCATATGAACCTCCGGCCGTGCGCGGTAACGCAGCATCCCGTCAATATTCTGATGGCTCGCGGAAACACCGAGGTGGAGATAGCGGTTTTCGTCTTCGTTGACCCAGGGGCGCGTATGGATACGAGCCGTCACGTTGTAATCGGTACCGGATGCAGATCCATAATCATCGGAATCGCGGAACACACCGAAGGAATAGCCTAAACGATCTTTCGCAACGGTCCTGTTGAGCGCAATCCCGGAGTTACGTCCCGGAGTGAGAGACGTCGGCAGCGAACGTTCCATAAAAATCGTATTTTTACTGCTCGTCATGTTGTCGAGACCGAAGGGTTCTTTGAAGTGCCCAATCTTGAGCGTGCCCAACCCCGGAACCTTTTTTGCCGACAACCAAACATCTTTGAAGTCCGCGTCCCCATCCGTGAAATCGTACTGAGCCTTGAATTCAAAGTTGTCGTATATCGTACCGCCAATAAAAATGCGCGCACGTCGGAATTCGTGACCATCCGTAGGCATTCTGGCGGCATCCAAATCACTGCCTGGACTCACCCAAATATTGTCACTTTGAATCCTGCCGCCAAGCTTGAGTTTAAAATTCTTATCGTTCGTGTCGAATCGAATGCCGTCTTTCCAATACCACCGAAAATCGTTGTCCTTCGGTTTATCCTTATCTTTCTTATCCTTTTTTTCAGATTTGGATTCCTTGGATTCTGACGATTCCGATGTAGGTTCCGACGATGTCCCGTCTAAACGTTTCTCCAATTGCTGAACTCGTTCATCCAACTTGCGGATCATTTCCAGCAATTCTTTTTCGCGTTCCGTCACCTGTCCAAACGCGGGCAAAGCCGTAAACGATAAACTGAGGACCAAAGCA
>Ga0315336_1005913_pt1 | contig 12969 bp, 12 predicted proteins | sample ASW5metaG_FD_204512 | JGI IMG/M metagenome (GOLD analysis project Ga0315336, IMG submission 204512) | Ammonia-oxidizing marine archaeal communities from Monterey Bay, California, United States - ASW #5 | ecosystem: Environmental > Aquatic > Marine > Intertidal zone | place: USA: California...
TAAGTTCAAATCCAAAAACACTAAACAATTCAAATATGATATTTGGTTTCATCCACACCATTCATATAAGGGATACAGTTACAATTTTTCTAAGGATATGGTGATACGATGTATAGAAAATTATACAGAAAAGGGTGATGTAGTTTACGATCCATTTATTGGAATAGGAACTACAGCAGTCGCATGTTTAGAAACAGAAAGAAATTTCATAGGTTCAGAAATTGATCCAGAAGTATACGAAATATGTATGAATCGATTAGAACAAGAACAAAGGAGTAAACAATGGTTTTAGAAATAATCTTAGGGATATTAGCTATAACATTAGGTTATACAACGTATAATCAAATGCAAAAAGTAGAACGATTAGAAACTTGGGCAGAGAAATATGCAGAAAAGATAGTCCAAGCACAAGAACAAATTCAAGAAATAGATTCTACAGGACACTTTGAAGCAGATGATGAGATAGGTACAATATTCGAAGGTATAAAAAATACTGTAGAAGAACTAAATCAAATAACTGAAAAGGACATTTAATATGCCAAAAAAAGCTAAAAAGAAACAATATTTCACGCAAGGTACAGAAAATGCCATAGTGCGTCATAACAAAGAAACTCGTCCTCTTATGAGAGAACGAATTTATAATGAACACATACGGTATGCATTTGAGAAACTTGCCGAAAATATCATTCATACATTCAAGTTTTATTACTTTGATGTACCAAGTGATGACGTGAAGCATGAGGTGGTTAGCTTCCTCTATATGAACATGCATAAGTTTACTGAGGGTAAGGGTAAGGCCTTCTCATACTTTAGCATTGTTGCTAAAAATTATTTGATTCTACATAATAATAACAATTATAAGAGAATGAAACAACACGATGATTATTCAGTTACGGATTATAAAAGAAATCCTACGACTGAAATGCGGGTTAGAGATAATAAAGAAATGCAAGTTGAATATATAAGCATTTTAGCTGATTATTGGAGAGATAATTTAACAACTGTATTCAAGAGAAAAAAAGATTTAGATGTAGCTAATGCCGTTATTGAGTTGATTGATATGAAAGATAGAATCGATAACTTTAATAAAAAGGCACTTTATATTTTAATTAGAGAGATGACAGATTCCAATACACAACATATTACTCGTGTAATTAATGTGATGAAAAAACATCATAAATCTCTAAAAAGAAATTTCCAACTTAGTGGTTCAGTCGATACTAAATTTACTGGAAGTTATTTATAATTTATAAGTAATGATAATGAGATTCAGTCTCACTATCATCACAAGTACGCAATAAAAAGGGGAACTTTCGTTCCCCTAATTATTTTTCCGATTAGTACTACTTACGGAATAAACCCACCAACACCAACAATGCGACAAGTCCAGCGAACCCAGAATCGCCGAATGTGTTTATGATAGATGTCAGGTTACCGATAACATTTACACCAAAGATTCCACTTCCAAAGATTACTTCAGAAACAGCACCAATGGCCACAAAGGACATAAGTAAATGAGCTATGTCGTCTACCCAGCCTTTGACGAGTGTTATGACTTCCTTCATTGGTCTTTCTCCCGTTAGTTATTGTCATATGTCGGTTACTTTTCCGACAATAATAACTATTGTATATATTTTATAAACGATTTTAGTATATATTTATATATAAGTATTTTTTACTAATTCAATATTTATTAATGTAATAATATAGGTAATCTAATCTTATGGCAATCGATTATGAAGTATTCGAGGGAAAAACCCTCTCAGATGTATTCAAAGACATTTACGACAATTCCAACCGAAACAAAGAACAATTAGAAGTACTGATGAAAGAAGTTGTTAGTTTCATCAAGGATGGTGATACCGCTGTGCAAATAATTCCAATGTTAAAAGAATATTTGGAAATAAATGTAAAGAACGATGAACAACTTGTAAAATTAGCAACCATAGTACAGAGAATGGCTACAGCAGATGGCAAAGGCGATTCAGAAGAAGAATATGGATTGACGGAAAAAGAAAAGGAACAGTTATTAAAAGATATAGAAGATGTTGCAAAAGACACACAAGGAATTACAGATAATATTACTACTTCGAAAGTAAACTAATGGCATGGACTAAAATTGTTGATGAGGACAATAGACGATTTAATAATGAATTATTAACTTATAATTCTGCTTTACAATTATTTAAAGAACTTGAATCAGAATCTTATTTTTATGAACATGAACCTGCAGAGGTTTTGTTTGTTTATAATGATCCTTCTCATGAAAATTTTCCAATGGAAAGAGGGGTACCAGATTTATCTTTCTTGGGAGGAGTTAGAGCTAGAATGATTTATAGTGAACAAGGTTCTAACATAGATTCATGTCAAGATTATAAACCAATAAATCCAAACATTACAAATTATCCTGTAATTGGAGAATTAGTTGTTTGTGTTTCGTATGGGGAAGAAGAAGATTACGATAGTAATTTTTATTTATCTATATTAAATTTTAATGGTTTACCTTCTAATAACCAAAAATTTGGTGCAAGTATTGGTCAGATAAAAGATACATTATTATCTTCTACAAGACATACACCTAATAAAAAAGATGGAGAAAAAAATCAGGGATATTATTATGTAGATATAAGTCCACCAAAATTATTACCAGATGAAGGAGATACCATTATTGAAGGTAGATTTGGTAATTCAATTAGGCTTGGAAGTAATCAGAAAAATGATAATACTGAGTTTTCATCAACCGTACATATATCTACGGGTAGAAATCGTAATTTTGAGAATATAGATGATAAAACAGAATCTACAATACGACTTTCTGAAAATTCACCAAGTGACGGATTTAATCCAGCATTTACACCAGAAGTAGGAAATTTCTCTGATAAATCAGAATCAGAAATACTTATTAATAGCAATCGAATTATAATAAATTCAAAAGAAGATGGTAATATAGGAATATTAAGTAGTGGTAATATTACGATAGGTGCGATAGGTGATACGATTATTGAGACACCAGAAGAAGGTAATATAAAATTGGGAAGTAATGGTGCAACAGAACCCGTAGTTAGAGGAGATAAATTGGTTGAATATTTAGGTGCATTTGTGGGTGCTGTAAATAGATTCTCAAATGTTAAGTCACCTGGAGAATTAGGTGCATTGGCAACAGCACTAAAGGCAGAAATAGCAACATTACCAAATTTAAATAATTTAAAAAGTGAGAAAGTAAAAACAATATAGGAGTTACTATGACTAAAACAGAACTCGTAAAACTTATTAAAGAAGTAGCGAAGCGAGAAGTAAAAAAACAAATGAACGAGATACTTATTAAGGAACAACGCCTTTCTAAGGTTTCTTCTAAAAAATCAAAACCTATAACGGAAAAACAATTCAAAGAACCTATTCGTAGAAAATATAAAGAATATACGAAAGATAAAACTTTGAATCAAATTTTAAACGAAACAGTTGGTGGGATAGAAGGAAATAGTGGTGGTGGTGAGTTTGATGAATACCCAACAATGGGTGGTAAGGCATTTGATTCCACAAGAATGGCTGAGGCCTTAGGTTATGGAGAACTGGCTGGTGGAAATGAAGAAGTGGCCCGAGAAATGGGGGCCGTTAAAACTATTAAAGATGCTGGATTGTCAGTTGAACAAGTACCCGAAGGAGTTGTGAATGCTATGACAAGAGATTATAGTGATTTGATGAAGGTGATAAGCAAAAAAGGTAAATAATGGCATCCATTAGAGAGATTAACCAAAATGATGATGTATTTGTAGGAATAAAACTTCCATTCCGATTTGGAACTACAGGATTTTTTAATCAATCTAAAACTGTTAAAGAACAGTCTTTCAGTAATCTAAAAAATTTAATTTTAACTATAAAGGGTGAACGAGTAGGTCAGCCAGAGTTTGGTTGTGATGTACATAGAATTATATTTGAACCTATTACAGATACGACAGGAGAGTCTATAGAAGAAGCAGTTAGGGATGCGGTTTCTATATGGCTACCACATATAACAGTTCACAATGTGTATGTTTCAATTGATGATCAAGATACTAATAAAATTTTATTGAGTTTTGAATATTCGGTAGATGTTGAGGATCCAGATTCAATTGAAAATATATCATTTAATTTTAATGTAGGAATATAAAATGCCAGATTACGGAACAAATAAAAAATCAATCTCAAAAGAAATACGATATCTCGGTAGAGATTTTACTTCAATACGACAAAATCTTATAGAGTTTGCAAAATCATATTTTCCAAGTACCTATAATGATTTTAATGAATCAAGTCCAGGTATGATGTTTATAGAAATGGCATCTTATGTGGGTGATGTTCTTTCATATTATGTTGATAATCAATTTAGAGAATCATTGTTACATGCAGCAGAGGAAAAGAAAAATATTTTTAAAATTGCACAATCTTATGGATATAAACCAAAACTTTCTCATCCGGCGATAGCTATATGTGATTTTAGTGTAACCGTACCAGCAGAAACTGATGATGATGTAAACTATAGACCAAATTTATCTTATGCTCCCATATTAAATGCAGATAGTATAGTAGCTTCCTCAAATAAAACAGAATTTAGATTATTAGATGATATAAATTTTGCAGCATCATCTTCACTTGATAATTTGAATATAACGATTTCTGCTTTTGATGAAAACATACCATCACAATATAAACTTTCAAAAAAAGGAATAGTCGAATCTGGTAAGAAAACAGTAGAAGATTTTACATTTGGAGCATCTACTAAATTTGATAAAATTACTCTTAGTAATACAAATGTAGTGGATATAATTAAAGTAACTGATAGTGATGGAAATAAATGGTATGAAGTTCCATTTTTAGCTCAAGACACAGTATTTGAGGCCGCAGCAAATACTTCGGATAATGATCCAGAACTTTCAAGTCATTCAAATGATACACCTTATTTATTAAAATTGGTAAAATCTTCTCGACGATTTACCACATATGTTCGTAGTGATGGTAAACTTGAATTGAGATTTGGTGCAGGAGTTTCATCTAACCCAGATGAAGAAATAATTCCTAATCCAGATAATGTTGGTTCATCCTTGGCAACTGGATTAAATAAACTTGATACTTCATATGACCCGAGTAATTTTTTGAAAACTCGCACTTTTGGTTTATCTCCAAGTAACACAACATTAACTGTAACATATACTTATGGTGGTTCTGTAGCTCATAACGCATTAGCCAATGAAATTATAAGTAAACGAGAAGTTGCATGGACACTCAATGAAACTGGATTAACAGCAGGTGAAGTGGTAACTACCAAGGCAAGTTTAGAAGTAAGAAACCAAGAACCAGCTACTGGTGGTTCAAGTGGTGAGTCACTTGAAGAAATTAGAATTAATGCTTTGTCAAGTTTTAGTTCTCAAAATAGAGCAGTCACTAAAGAAGATTATATCACAAGGGTTTATTCATTACCCCAAAAATATGGAAATGTTGCAAAGGCATATATTGTACAAGATGAAGCATTGTCAAAATCTGAACAAGTGGTAATTGGTTCAGATGGAACTTCTACTACAGTTGCTAATGTAAGTAAAATACCAAATCCACTTGCATTAAATTTATATCTTTTAGGATTTGATAGGAATAAACAATTAGTAAGATTGAATACTGCTACAAAAGAAAATATAAAACATTATTTATCACAATATAGAATTATGACAGATGCTATTAATTTACGTGATGGATATAATATTAATATAGGTGTTAAGTTTGCTATTATTACTCAACGAGGTCATAATAAAAATGAAGTATTATTTAATTGTGTTAATGAGGTGAGAAAACATTTTGATATTGAGAAGTGGCAATTTAATCAACCAATTATATTAAGTGATATAGCATATAAAATTTCTTTAGTGGATGGAGTTGCAAGTGTAGTTCCACCCAAAGAAAATAATCCCAAAGAATCTTTAATATTGATAGAGAATAAACATAGGGTTTCTCAAGGATATTCTGGTTATGTTTACGATATAAATTCAGCAACGAAAGATGGAATTGTTTATTCATCATTAGACCCAAGTATATTTGAGATAAAGTATCCAGATTCAGATATACAAGGTAGAGTAGTAGGAGATATTTAATGTTTTATTTTGAATACCCAACTGTAGATACAACACTTTATGAGGGAACGGTTAGTTCTTCTATTAATACAGGATTAGATGAGATTTTAGAAATAAATAAAAATGTAAATGATGCTGGTAGTGAAGTAGATGTATCAAGAGTATTGATAAAATTTAGTTATAATTATATTTCAAAATCTATACAAGATAGTATTATACCGAGTAGTGCTAAATATTATTTAAATCTATATGACGCCTCATCAACTGAATTGGCTGTAGAACAAACATTATATGCTTATATAGTAAGTCAAAGTTGGGATGGTGGTACAGGAACTTTTCTTAGAGATCCAGTATTGAGTGATGGAGCAAGTTGGAAGTATGTTGATAATGATACTACCAAAACTGCATGGGTAAGTGGTAGTATAACTCAAGGTGGTACTTGGTTTACTGCGAGTATGAATAGTGGATACAACGTAAGTGCTTCATATGATTTAATTTATGAAACTACAGATATTAGAATGGATGTTAGTGATTTAGTTAAGAATCAAATTTACTCAAGTTCAGTATTTCCTAATAATGGATTTATTATAAAAAGACAAAACCTTCCAACATCACAAAGTTTACATTCAATATTTGATCCAACCACAGCAACAGGTTCAGCAGAACATAATACTTCGATGTTAGGAAATCTAAAATTCTTTTCACGAGAAACACATACAGTTTATTCTCCTAAATTAGAAGTAGAATGGGATGATTCAAGATTTGCATGTGGTTCTATTGCACCAATATCAGCATCTGATTTAGATAATTTAACGGTTTATTTTAAAAATTTACGACCTGAATATAAAGAAAAGTCTAAGGCAAAATTTAGATTTGTAGGTCGTGAACTTTATCCTGAACGAACTTTTTCTACAACACCTGCAGCACTTACGGTGAAATATTTACCAAGTGGAAGTACGGCAATGGGCCAGGGTACTTATTATTCTGTAAAGGATGCTAAAACAGAAGAAACTATAATCCCCTTCAGTACAGGTTCACTTGTAAGTTGTGATTCGTCAGGTAATTATTTCAATTTATGGTTAGATGGGTTTCAACCAGAACGATTTTATAGATTTCAAATTAAAGTTGTGAGTGGTAGTGGTGCTGAAGAAGTCTCAATGATATATGATGATGGATATGAATTCAAAGTAGTGAGGTCGTAATGGCTACTAATTATTTGAGTGCTTCCTTGTTATCTGATACATATCAAAATATGTTAGATGCAGATGATAGAGAAAACGAAAAACAATTACAAAGAGCTTTATCTGATGCTCGAAGTAAGGGCCAAAGTTTAGATGCAAATAATCCATTACGAAATGATGATGGAATTCTTATTAGTTATTCAACTAAAGAAGGTGATTCAGCTGAAGAAACTTTTCAAACAGTACGTATTAAAAATAGTAGAAATAAAACACACAGACACCTTACACATAAGGTATTAAAGGAAAAGAAACTTTTTTCAGAATTAAAAAAATCAGAAGATCCACCTACACAAGACGAATTAGTTACAAAAGAACAAATACTTAACGCAAGAATTAAAGAATATGAAGATTTAATAGCGGAATTATCAAATGGCTAACAGATACGGTTTATCACAAGCAGATGGAAATTTACTTTCGTCAGCAAAACAAGATAAAAGTAATTTTGGATTACTACCAATAGATTATGCCACAGTTTATGTATATGGAGGAACTGGACAAAATTTAGAAGGTACATTTACAGTTTCACGTGAAAGTTTTCTAATAGATGGTGAGGCAATTGATATTAATATTGGAAGACATTTACGTGAAAATGGATTTACAAGCGGTACATATAGAGTAATTTATTATTTTTATAGATCAGTTGCAGGAAGTCCCAATACAGTTTTTTTAGAGTCAGATAATACAATATCTGAAAAACAAATTAAATCTAATTTAGTTAATGGTAAAAGCTATTATTTTCATGAAAATGATGCAGGTGAAATGTCTCCTGTAACACCATCTCGTTTAGATTATTATATAACAGAAGTTTCTCCATCCAGTACTGAAATAACAGTTACATTACAAGATATTGATAATGAAGATTATCGTGATAATTTTATTTCTATAACTGATCCTAAAAAATATTTTCCTAAGAAAAGTGCAAATGCTGGAGTTAAGTTTAAGGGAGAAAAAGATGATCCAACCCTTACTTTGGATCTTACAGACCCAGTTGAGGATGGTGGATTCCAATCAAACATGATAGGTGGTAAACTTATAATTCCAAATGCTTATGAGGTATTAGTTGCACGGTTACCAGATTTTGATGAAGTAAGTAATTATTTTGATAGGGGTTTGGATGGAGATACAAATAGACATTCAAGTATAGAACCTCATTATAGTGATCAGATGTTACCCGAACAACATACGGATGCGGATGGTAATAATCAACCCGATTCACCATATACACATGTAGATGGTAGAGTATATGAGTGGACAACATCTACTGAGGATGAAGCCAAGAAAAATGATTCAGACAAAGGATTTCTTCCTAATACTCAACAGGCATATTATTATTGGAAACAAAAACCTTTTACAGCAGACAGTAGTGGTAAAAAGGAATTCCGAGATTTTTCTTCAACGATTGTTGCAATTTCTAATTCAAATACACTTAGAACGGCTCATACTTGGGATAGCTATCGAACAGCTGAGCTTGAATCTCAAGGTGCAAAAGTTCAAAATTCATTTGCAAAGGCAAGGATTTATGAGACAGCATATGTTCAATATATTACAACCGAGATAGATGATTTGAACACTTATTTTATTTTGGATGATAAATCTTATTTGGTTACAAATGTATTTCGAGATAAAGATTCAATATCTTTAAAACTTTATGCTCCAGTTGAGGACAGACCCGTCGGACAATCAGGTTATTTTGTACAAGAAGTAATTTCACCTATTGAAGATACAATAAAAGTAATTCCATATCAAGAAGATATGGAACTTAATAATTCTGTATTTTTAGCCATTCCAAATATTGATGGTGAAGATAATCCAATAGACCTTAGAGGTACTAATTTTAAATCTTATGATAATTTAGTTGGAAGTAATACTACAGTAATAGAAGAACTTGAGAATGAGTTGGTATCTGGAAGTTTATTAGATGTAAAATTAAATATAGATTATAGTAAGAGAACAACTAATCTTGGCTCAGATAATGATACTGGGTTTGGAAATTTTATAAATTTTAGTTCAGCAGAAGAACGTGTGAGAAATTTTAAATATAAGTTCGATTTGATAGAAACATATACTTCTGAAAGTGGTGTATATTCTTCAGTTTCGAGTTCAACTGAAATGCAAAATTTTTATGATACTAAGGTAAGGGAAGTGAAAAATAGTTTTGATGATTATGAATATTATTTATATCACAATTCTTCATCTTATGTATCAAGTTCAGTTGGACAATTTCATGATACGAGTTGGCCAAAAGAAAATAGTTCTACACCATATACTTTAGCTCCAACCACATCTTCCGTAGCCACTACTTGGTTTAATACTATGATTTCTTCTGCATCATTATATGATACTAATAATCAAAATAGATTAGTTAATAATTTACCTGGTCATATACAGTATGATGGTGAGAGTAAAGTATTTTTAGATTTTATGGATATGGTCGGTCAACAATTTGATGAGACTTGGATTTATTTAAAACATTTTACCGATATGAATGATAGACAAAATAAACTTTCTGAAGGTATATCTAAAGATATTGTGAAGTATGTGGCAAAGGCATCGGGGTTACAGGTTTATAGTGGAAATGATTTATTAAACTTATCAGAATATTTGTTAGGTAAAGATATAGATGACGCTTCACAAAAATATGAAAAGGCACAAGAAGAAGTAACAGAAGAAATATGGAAACGAATACTGGCTAATTTACCTTATTTTCAAAGAACTAAAGGAACTACAAGAGCATTAAAAGGTTTATTGAATTGTTATGGTATTCCAAGTTCTATACTTAGAGTTAGAGAATACGGTGGGCCAGATTATAATAATAGAATTACTTATGATATAAGTAGAAAGTTTACTTATGCTCTTGATTTCCGTACTTCAGAATATGTTGAACATTTATGGACTACTGATAATGTGAGTGGAATTAAACCAGAAACAGTAGAGTTTAGATTTAGAACACCTTACGTGGCAAATCAAACTATTATACAGAAGGGTGATAAACCTGGATGGGCTATTTCACTTCAAAATAATGGTGAAGATAATAATAAAGGATATTTAAAATTTCAACTAACTGCATCGAATGGTTCCAGTATTGCTTATGTAACATCGTCATTACAACCATTTTATAATGATGAGTTTTGGTCGGTCAAATTAACGAGAAAAAGTTCAAGTAGAGGGGCGTTGCTTACTGGGGCTGAAGATCAATATATTAAAGATGGTTATGGTGAATCGGAGGGGCAGTGGCTACAAGTGCCTGAATTTGATTTAACTTCGGATGATATATACCAAAGAGTTAATTATCATTTATCTGCAAAACAATATGATGCGACAAGATTTAAAATAAACTATATTACAAGTGCAAGTATGCAGTCTGGAGTTACCGGCTGGCAGAATGCTGCATTTACTTCAAGTGCACAAGTTTATATTGGTGGCAGTGGAAGTGCGTATGATGCTACTAACTTTAGTGGCTCTATTATGGAGTATAGATTATGGAGTGAACCTCTTTCTGAAAGTAAATTTGATAATCATGTAAGAACTCCAAAGTCTTATAATGGTAATACCACTTCATCTCATTATAATAATTTAATTTATAGAAATACTTTTGATGAGAATCAAGATTTATCACTTACTTCTTCAGTAAGTAATAGTGCAGATGTATTAAGTTATACTTCAACTGGTTCAGCAGTTGGATATTCTGCTAATTTATATAGAAGTATTAGTGAAATCGAACAAATGAAAATACCTGATATTGGAGCTTCAAGAAGAAATACTAATAAAATTAGAATTGAAAGTGGGTTTTTGACAGGTTCATTATCAAGAGATGTTACTTTACAAAAATCTTCTTTTGATTTTGCACCAGTTGATAGTAATAGACTTGGAGTTTATTTTTCTCCAACGGATGTTATCGATAGAGATATTATTTATAGTTTAGCTGATGTGAATTATGATGATTATATTGGAGATCCAAGAGATGAATTTGAGTATTCTTATAGAGGATTGGATGATGTAAGAAATTCATATTGGCAAAAATATAAACAGGTAAATAACTTTTGGGATTATTTAAGAATATTACAATATTACGATTCTGGTATTTTTAAACAAATGAGAGCATTATTACCTGCAAGAGCAAACTCTACACTTGGAGTTTTGGTTGAACCAAACATTTTGAATCGTAGTAAAGAGGTTGTGGGAAAAGCACCAGAGTTTGAGAGTTTATATTTTGAAAATGCAGGGGAATTTGAAAGAGGAATTGCACCATTTGTAACATCATCTACAGTAGATAGTGTTATAAGTATTGGGGCAGAATATCCTTATCATGAAGGTGATGTAAATGCACATCATTATGAACCACAATCTGGATCATTAGGAACTCTTGGAGTTGCCACTTTATATGATATAAATAAAATACAAAATAATGAATACCACCATACATATGCAACGGCTTCTATCACTAAAGGTGATATTCAATCTATTTATGCAGAAAGTGTTAATCCATATATAAGTGCATCAAGAATGTCGGAGCATAATTTTACATATGCATATTATTTTAGTTCTTCACTTTCTGCAAGTAATCATCCTTCTTTTGGAGTTACACCATTACATGTTGGAGCTAATCAACAATATTCAAATTATAGTCATTCTTTAGAATTATCGGAATATCAGACATTAGCGTACGATTCAACGTTATTTAGAGCATTTTATAAGGGTATTGTATTTGGTGCCGATCCAAAAGAACCAGATTATCCTGCAGTAGAATTAACAATTACAAGTCCAACAAGATTGGTCACAAAGGAACCTGGAGAATCTCGTTTAGTTGATGATTCTAAGTTGAATCCAAAAGATACTGGATTTCAGGGAAAGACAGGCGAATAGATAGAAATTAATAACGATAAAAATTAGGGAAGTATATATTTATGTATGAGGATATTATTCGGTATTCTCGCTTCCATCAAGAGGAGATACAATATGGGATTTTTAGATAATACAAGTATTACCGTAGATGCTATTTTGACCAAAAAAGGTCGAGAATTATTAGCAAGAGGTGAAAATGCATTTCAAATTACAAAGTTTGCGTTAGCAGATGATGAAGTTGATTATAATTTGTGGGATACTGCACATCCAAATGGTTCGAGCTATTATGGGGCAGTGATTGAGAATATGCCAGTTTTAGAGGCATTTACTGATGAAACTCAAGTAATGAGATATAAACTTATTACATTGAATAAAACTACCACACAAATGCCTACCTTAAATATTGGTATTGGTGATACTACAATGAATTTTGATACAAGTACCGTTATAACTGCCAATACAACCAATGGTTCAGATACATCATTTTCATTTACTTTAAGTGATACTGATATTGCATATATTTCAGCAGATGGTAATTTTAGTGCAGCAACAATAGCAACACAAACAACTCAAAAAACTGCAACAGTAACGGGTACACAAGCTACTTTACAACCAAGATCATTACGAGTAGCCAAGAGTGCAAAACTAACTGTTGAAGGTAATAACACAGGTGCAATTTCGGTAATTACTTTAACTACCGCAAAAGATCCTTCGTTCAACGCATAATAGGAATAAAAAATGGCCCAATATACAGAATTTGATAGAGAGACAGATGTAGTTGAGAATCAACG
>Ga0315336_1005914_pt1 | contig 12967 bp, 6 predicted proteins | sample ASW5metaG_FD_204512 | JGI IMG/M metagenome (GOLD analysis project Ga0315336, IMG submission 204512) | Ammonia-oxidizing marine archaeal communities from Monterey Bay, California, United States - ASW #5 | ecosystem: Environmental > Aquatic > Marine > Intertidal zone | place: USA: California...
TCCGAACGAAAGGAGCATCATGACCACGAAAGCGATTGAAAAAAATAGGGCCGGCGCGAACGTCGGCGAACACGAAAGAAAGGTGCCAAGCTATCTTGCGAGTGTAGACATTTTCGAGACCGCAGACGAGTTCCGCGTACTTGCTGACTTGCCGGGCGTGAAGGGAGAGGACATCGACCTTCGCTACGAGGACGGCAACCTGGCGATACACGCCAGGATCACTCCCCGGCAGCCCCCGGGTACAAAGTATCTTTACCATGGGTACGAAGCTGGAGACTTTTACCGCAGCTTCAGTGTCGGTAAGGAAATCGATGCAGCCGGGATCACGGCGGACTACACCGATGGCGTCCTGACTTTGCACATCCCCAAGGCCGAATCAGCCAAGCCGCGTAAGATCGCGGTCAAAGGCAAGTAAGCGAATTTCTGGATTGAAGAGGGCGAGGCGCAACCTGTCTCGCCCTTCTTTTCTGTCCTGGCAAAGGCTATTCTTCACGCAAGAATTTCTTTGGCAACTCGGCCGTACACGTCGGTGAGGCGAAACTCGCGTCCAGCGTGGCGGTAAACGAGCCTTTCGTGATCGAGGCCCAGCAGGTAGAGAATGGTGGCGTGGAGGTCGTGAATGTGCACCCTGCCCTCGACGGCACGGGCGCCGGTCTCGTCGGTCTTTCCGTGCAGGATGCCGCCCTTCACTCCGCCACCGGCGAGGAACATGGTGTAGCCGTGGGCCTGGTGGGGGCGGCCGTCGCCGGCGTTCTCCTCGGCGGGAGTGCGCCCGAACTCGCCCCCCCAGACGACCAGCGTGTCATCCAGCATGCCACGCTGCTTCAGATCGGTGATGAGGGCGGCGATGGGCTGATCGACAGCCCGGCATAGTTTCGGCAAGTCTCGCAGCTGGTGGACATGAGTGTCCCACCCAGGGTGTGATAGCTGAATAAAACGCACGCCGGCTTCGGCCAGGCGCCGCGCCCTGAGGCACTGAGCGGAGAAGAGGTGCAGGTAATCGTCCTTGACGCCATAGAGTTTCTTGGTGGCGGGAGACTCGCGCGAGACATCCAGCGCGTCCGGGACCGACCCTTGCATGCGGTAAGCGAGCTCGTACGAATGGATCAGGCCTTCGATATCAGGATTCACCCCGGAACGCCTCAGGTGTTCCTGGTTTCCAGCCTGCAGGAGGTCCAGATAGCGCCGCTGCCGTGCTCCCGACAAGCTCGCATTCTTGATGTGAGGCATGACGTCGCCCCCGAGAGAGAAACGCGTTCCCTGATAGCACGCCGGCAGGAACGACGAGGAGTAGTTCTGCGTGCCACCCAGAGAGGATTGCGGGTTGATGGTCACGAAGGCGGGTAGATTGTTAGTCTCCGTGCCGAGGCCGTAAACAATCCAGGAGCCCATCGAAGGGCGCACCAAGTTCATCGCCCCCGTGTGGAGCATGAACGCCGCCTGCACATGAGCGGAACTGTCCGTGTGCATGCCGCGTAGGATGCAAAGGTCCGGGGACACTTCACTGAGGTGCGGCACGAGCTCCGAGAAGTAGAAGCCCGTCTTCCGACTGCGCTGGAAACTCCAGTCCGACGGTCGGAGCTTCCTTTTGAACTGCTGGCCTTCGCCGCTGAACTCGACGGTCTTGCCCGCCAGCTTCTCGAGCCGAGGCTTGTAGTCGAACGTATCGATCTGCGACGGGCCGCCTTGCATGTAGAGGAAGATTACCCGCTTGGCTCGGGGCCTGATGTGAGGCGCCTTCGGGGAGAGGGGGTCACGGTAAGCCGCCTCCGCGCGGGCCGACTCCGTGGCCATCGCCGCAAAGGCCAGATATCCGAAGCCACAGGCTGCGGTTCTTAGCAGGTGCCGGCGAGAGAGTAAGTTACGATCCTTTGTCACTCCATTCTCCATCAGCTGCGATACAAAAAGCCTGCGCACGAGAACTGCGCATGATAGACGTCCTTCCAGGCGTCGAGCTCTGTCAGTCCTCCGGCGACGGCGGTACGGAGATACCGCGTCGTCCGTTCGATCTCGGAATCGGTCGGTCTCCGCCCGACCGTCTCGAGAAAGACTCTCCGGGCACGCCGGGGCCCATCCGTCTCTCGCAAGAGAAGCCTTTTCGCCGCCGCTTGAGCCTGAGCCGAAACGAAGGGGCTGTTCATCAAAAAGAGCGCCTGTGTTGGCACGGTCGTTACATCGCGTGCGCCCGTGACCTCTTCGGGAGGAGCGAAGTCGAACACCTCGAACATCGGGGGAAGTAGTCGGCGGAGAACGGGGACGTAGACCGTTCGGTAGCCGGAACGGAACTGCTCCGCCCAGTAGCCCTCTCCGCGCCCGAGATCATTGGAGTCCGTTGCAGGGAGGGGTGCGGGAGGGCGCGATTCGAGATTTCCGCTGACGCTGAGAATCGCGTCCCGGACCGCCTCGACTTCCAGGCGACGTGGAGCCATCCTCCACAGAAACAGATTTTGCGGATCGCGTTGATAGTTGCCCGGGTGGTGCGCAGTGCTCAACTGGTAGACGCGGCTGAGCAGGATTTCGCGAATCACCCTCTTCACCGACCAGCCGTTCTCCATGAAATCCACGGCCAGGTAGTCGAGTAACTCGGGGTGGGACGGACGTTCACCACTGGGACCAAAGTTGTCGACCGTGCGTACGAGTCCACGGCCGAAAAGGTGATGCCAGATGCGGTTCACCAGCACACGGGCGATCAGCGGGTTCTGTCTTCGTGTGAGCCACTCTGCCAGCTGCCGCCGGCCACTTTCGGTGGCATCTATCTTTGGGTACGGCTCGCCCGGTGGATCGAGGATCTGAAGAAAACCGCGAGGAACCTCGGGGCCGAGGTTGTGCGCCAGGCCCTGGACGCGAAGCCGAGCATTCCCAGCACTCGGACGGTCGCGTACCCCCATAGCGAGCACGTGCACCTTCTCGAATTCACGATTCAAATCCTTCCACCGCTTCGTGTTCTCGTTGATCTCGGCATCGGTCTTCTCCCTGTCGAAGTCGGGAACGTCGAGTCCTGCCTGAAAATCCGTCTTGATCTGGTTGAGTCTTATGATCTCATCGTCAAACCCTTTCAGGGTTGCGGTCAACTCCTCGAGGTGCTTTTGTTCGCGCGCGCCACCCAACGCAACGAGTCGGTCGTTGCGCAGATAGATGTACGGGTTCTTCACACGCAACTGGTCATACCCAGCGAAAACCTCAGAGCTTTCGAGGATTCCGCCCAGGGCGTAGTAGTCGCTCGTAGGAATGGGGGCGAACTTGTGGTCGTGGCAACGCGCACAGCCGAGGGTCAAGCCCAGAAAGGCGCGCCCCATCGTGTCGAGTTGCTCGGCGATCACTTCCCAGTTGTAGACCGTCGGATCGGGCTGGGCGAGATTGACAACCGAAAGAGCCAGGAAACCCGTGGCCAGCTGCTTCTCCTCTCGCTCCGCATGCGTGGCTGCCGGTAGGAGATCCCCCGCGATCTGTTCGCGGACAAACTGATCGTAGGGCTTGTCGTGGTTGAAAGAGCGGATGACGTAGTCACGGTATCTCCAGGCTTGCTGAAGGAGAACGTTCGTAGTGGAGCCCAGGGAGTCTGCATACCGTACAACGTCCAGCCAGTGCCTTCCCCAGCGCTCGCCGAAGCGAGGGGATGCGAGGAGGCGATCGACGACCTGCTCGAAGGCGCTCGCCGATAAGTCCCTCTCGAAGTCCGCGATCGCTTCGACGCTCGGCGGCAAGCCGGTCAAATCGAAGGTGACGCGACGAAGAAGCGCGCCTGCATCCGCGTCAGCGACCGGTGTCAAGGCGGACTGCTGCATCTTTTCGAGAACGAAGCGATCCATGTCGGTTCGCGGCCAGGCGGGGTCGTCAACCCGGGGCGGCGTGTGTCGGAGCGGAGGTCTGAAAGCCCAGAAGTCCCTCCCCCCGGCTTTGGCGAGCGCGTTGCGCTCAGGCAACAAAGCGCTCGCCCCGTCGCGAGGATCCGGAGCTCCCAGCCGGACCCACTTCACGAACTGCTCGACAGCACGCTCGGAGAGTTTTTTTCGAGGCGGCATCTTGACCCGGTCGTGCTCGTAGCGGACGGCCTGGATCAAAAGGCTCCGTTCCGGCTCGCCCGGTATCACCACAATACCGGAGCGCCCACCCTGCATCCACCCTGCCCGGCTGTCGAGGAGAAGCCCGCCTTGAACCTTCGTCGCCTTCTGCGAATGACACTCGTAGCAGTTCTGGACCAGAAGCGGCCGGATCTCCGTTTCGAAGAAGTCGAGATCTGCCGCGTCCCCGGCTGAGAGGGGCGCGACGAGACAAGTGAGCAGGGTTAACGTCGCTGCCGACACCGTAAGTCTCATGACAGTATTGTCATTGACGGTTCGGGGGTTTTCAAGGCGCGTTTTGAGGGTGGTGGCAAGTAGGAAAAGTACCCGCCGTCCATCGTAAGTCCTTGTGGACTTTGACGGATCCCTCCCGCCTCTTTACGCTGTTGTGGGCGGGTCTCCCGACCCGCCCACGCAACGGTCCGACCGGTGGGGCGGTCGGGAGACCGCCCCACAAAGCAGGACGCCCGCACCACAAGGCGGGATGCCCGCACGACAAGGCTTCAAGGGGAAGATCCGATCAGTCGCAGTTGGGATTGGCTCGACAGCCCATGATGGGGACGCACTCCGACACCTCGGATCCTGGAACCGCCAGCGAGTGGGCGTCGGTGCCAAGGAAGAGGAAGTGGAGCATTGCGACGACGTCGGAGAGATCGACGAAGCCGTCCGGCGGCTGCTGCCAGTCCATCAGGCTGATGTTTCCCGGATCCGTCGCAGTCCCATCTCCACAGGGAAAGAAAGCGAAAGGGACGCCGGTGAAGAGGACGCCCAGAGCGCACACCGCGTCGGAGATGTCAAGGACGCCGTCCTGGTTGCAGTCGCCGGGAACATTGTGCGAGAACTCGACCAGCGTCGTGATCTCGTCATCCGTGAGGACGCGGTTGTAGAGCGCCATCTCGTCGATGGAGCCAGCGAAGAAATCGGTGCCCGTGGGCTTCGCCCCGATCGTGGTCGGACCCGCCGCGCCATTGACGTAGCCCCAGACCTGCGTGTGGAACGACTTCATCGTGCCGTCGATGTAATACTTCAGGTCGATACCGTTGTAGGTGGTCGCGACGTGGTGCCAGTTACCATCGCCGTCGACCTTCCCGAGGGCGCCGGAGCCCGGGGGATTGCCAAAGGCTGGGGCCTCGGAGAGACCCGGCGAACCGTTACTGAGGTGGAGCTTGAAGTCGGCAAAGCTCTCGGGCGCGCCCTTCTTCTGGAGCAGCACGTCCGTGCCGGAGAACGGCGTGTCGGAGCGCACCCAGCAGACGAAGCTCCAGTCACCCGACGGGTTGATGAGCGAGTTGCCGAGGTCGATCCGATCGTCGATCCCGTCGAGGAGGAGCGAGTTGTCGAGAACTCCGGGCTGCCAGGTGCCTCCACCGCTGAGTATCCCGTGGTAGGCGTTCCCCGAGCGATCGCGCACGGAAGTCCCACAGCCTTCCTGGAAACTCCAGTAAGCGATCAGCCCCTCCTCGCGAAGGAGCGGGAAAAGCGGTGCGCCCAGCTGCTCGATCTCGGCGGCCGAGAGCGTACGATTGTGCACCATCACCTCATCCAAGCGACCCTCGAAGTAGCGTGCCGACTCGGCCGCATTGGCGCCGAGGCCGAGATCCGCTGTCTCGTCGCCCAGGCTGCCCGTGGCGGTCTTGACCGAGAAGGTCGCTCCGTTGCGGGCGAAGCGCAGGAACGTGCCATCATACGCCACCGCGACGTGGGTCCACTCGCTGTCGGGGAGGATCATGCCGCTCGCAACGTCGCCGATGTCCGAGGCGCGGAAGTGAACCTCGTTCTGCTCATCGAGAAGCAGCTCGAATCCCCCCGCGTCCGTCGGGCCCTTGGCCAGCAGCACCTTGTCGCCAGCGCACGTCACCGGCGACCGAACCCACGCCGAAAGAGTAAACGCGCCGCCGAGGTTCAAGGCCGCAGCGGCGACCGTGGCCACGTCGTCGACACCGTCGAAGACCATGGCGGTTCCCACGGCTCCCAGGGTCCGCACGGCGCCGGGGGCCGTGCCGTCGAAGGACCCCGCGGAATCGAAGACGTCATCGCCGTCGGCTTCATCAAACTTCCACCACGCGAGACGCCCGTTCGTAACGTCCGTCGGTGGGGGGGGAGCCACGGTGAAGTTCGGACCCTCCACGGTACCCTTCGAGTGCAGCGTGTACCAGGCTTCGGTGGACCACGGGTACTCTCCGTTCTCGTCGTAGATGTTTCTGAGGCGGACGTAAACAACCTGGCCGAGCTCGTCCACGCCGATACGGCGCTGCTCCAAAAACACCTTCGTGCGATCCATGCTCACCGCGATCGACTGGGGGCGCAAGGATTCTACGCCCTGCTCGGAACCGCCATAGAAGGTCCCCCCAAAGTACGCCGGGTCATCTTCCTCGGTCCGGTGGCCGACATAGTGCCACTGCCGGATGATATAGTTCTCCGGATCGTAAGCGAGGTTGAGGTCGACGGGCTTGGTGAATTCGATCTCGAGGCCGTTCTGCTGAATGCGCACGGCCAGCATCTCGAACGGGACCACACCGGTCGGCACCAGCTTCTCGAGGCCCCGTAGCGTGCCCTTCCAGCCCCAGGGGATCGTGCTCTCGTGTCCCTGTCCGCCGATATAGATATGGTCCTGCTCGTCCGCGACGACGCGCATCGGTCCCACCTCGAGCCCCTGGGTGAAACGAAAGACGGCGCCCTGGAACTCCCCGTCGATCTGCTCGAGAAAGATCCTCTTGGCGCCTCCGTGTGTCATGGTCGCCAGCAGCATCTGGCCGGCAAATTGAGTGCTCGTCGGAAAGGCCATCGGCTCCGACGGCGACATCGCGACCTCGCCGTGAGGCAGCCACAGGGTCGGTGGCGTGGTGCCGTGGCTCTGAAACTCGTGGTTGTTGGGAAATCCGAAGTGGCGCTCGAACCCGGGGTCGGGATTCGTGGGGATGTGGATGAACTCGTTGACAGGGGTATTTTGTCCCTGGTTGTCGCTGGTGAACAGGTTTCCGTCGAGCACTCCCAGGTCATTCGGTGTCCGCAAGCCCGAAGCGACGATCTTGACAGTCCAATCGGTCGGATCGACACTGACCACGTGCCCCCGCGAGCTCTTTCCTCCCGCGAGCTCGCTCGAGAGCGCCAGCCAGAGCTTGTCTTCCAGCCAGATGATTCCAAAGTTCCACTCGTGACCGCTGGTTCCTTGGATGGTTACGTCCTGCCCGGTGGTAACCAGAGGAATTAGCTCTTTCTCAGGACTCGGTACGTCGGGGACGTCGTCGAGCGCGTCGCCGTCGCCGTTGAGATCTCTAAGGCGAAAGAGGCCCGGCTGCGCGTAGACGTAGACTCCGTCGAAACCGTCGTTCAGATCGCCATCGTTGTCAGAGTCGAGAGCCAGCAGTCCCAGCGGATAGCGGAAGCCGTCGGCGTAAAGGCTCTTGGTGACGTCGCTGCCGTCGACCGTCGTTTTCACTCCATCGAAAGCATAGATTTCCGAATTGCTCTCGAGGTAGCAAAAGTCTGCCGCCAGGAGACGCCCGTTATGGGGAGCTGCGTTTGGGAGAAACGTGAGCCCCGTAACCTTGGGATCGGCGGGATCGACAGCGGGGGCGACGGGGGCGGCGGGGCAGCTGCCCGGGAAGTTGTCGTCTGGGGTGATGTCGATGAGAGTGTAGGAGGGGTGCACCCCCGCCAGCTGGCTTCCGTCTCCCGGCCCTCCCGGGGAACCCTGCGCCGGAAGGGGCAATGGCTGCGCCACAAAAAGCACCGCCGTCGCCACAAAAAGGACTGCCGTCCCGATTCGAGTCCAACTCACGCACTTGAACATGTCCACTACCTCGCAAATAAGAAGGTTCACGTTCGACGAGCGCACCCTAGAGCCCATCATCATAACGATGGTTAAAATACTACGCGCGCAGGGCGCAATGTCAACATAATGTGAGCTAAAACCGCGGAGGTAACCACCGTCGGGAGCCGCACTTGGGGGGCAAACTCGCAACCAGGCCGTCCTGCCGAAAGAACGATGGGGTGCGGTCTGATGCCGTAGGCCGTCACGCCTGTATCGTTCCAGTTGGCGTTACGCTTGGGACGCGCGGACTCCGGTCGCACTCGCCCTACAACGCGGCGGCGGCGGGCGCGAAGGGAGTCTCAGCGATGGTGAGAGTCGGAGAACGGTGCGTTCGGCTTCGTCCTCGTCGCCGCAGGGTTCGACGACGAGGACGAGGCCGAGAGAAGATACCGTCAGATATCCGATCAGTCGCAGTTGGGATTGGCTCGACAGCCCATGATGGGGACGCACTCCGACACCTCGGATCCTGGAACCGCCAGGGAATGCGCGGCCTCGCCAAGGAAGAGGAAGTGGAGCAACCCGATGGCGTCGGAGAGATCGACGAACCCGTCCGGCTGCCAGTCCATCAGGGCGATGTTGCCCGGATCCGACGAAGTTCCATCTCCACAGGGAAAGAAAGCGAAAGGGACGCCGGTGAAGAGGACGCCCAGAGCGCACACCGAGTCGGAGATGTCGAGGACCCCGTCCTGGTTGCAGTCGCCGGGAACATTGTGCGAGAACTCGACCAGCGTCGTGATCTCGTCGTCCGTGAGGAAGCGGTTGTAGAGCACCATCTCGTCGATGGAGCCAGCGAAGAAATTGGTGCCCGAGGGCCGCGCCCCGATCGTGGTCGGACCTGCCGCGCCATTGATGATGCCCCAGACCGGCGCTTTGACGTTCTGCAACGTGCCGTCGAGATAAAACTTCATGTCGATACCATCGTAGCTGGTCGCGATGTGGTGCCAGTTACCGTCGCCCGGGACGGCGCTGGAAGCCGACTGGTTCGCGCTATTACCGAAGGCTGGCGTATCGGCGCTGGGATTGGCGAAATTCAACCTACCTGCGTTTTGGAGGGCAAACTTGAAGTCGGCAAAGGGCTCGGGCGAGCCCTTCTTCTGGAGCAGCACCTGCTCGCCAGCGAACGCCGTGTCGGAGCGCACCCAGCAGGCGAAGGTCCAGTCACCCGACGGGTTGATGGGCGAGTTGCCGAGGTCGATCCGATCGTCGATTCCGTCGAGGAGGAGCGAGTTGTCGATAACTCCGCTCTGCCAGGTGCCACCGGTGAGTGTCCCGTGGTGGGCGTTCCCCGAGCGATCGAGCACTGAAGTCCCACAGCCTTCCTGGAAACTCCAGTAAGCGACAAGCCCCTCCTCGCGAAGGAGCGGGAAAAGCGGTGCGCCCAGCTGCTCGATCTCGGCGGCCGAGAGCGAGCGATTGTGCACCATCACCTCATCCAGGCGACCCTCGAAGTAGCGTGCCGACTCGGCCGCATTGGCGCCGAGGCCGAGATCCGCCGTCTCGTCGCCCAGGCTGCCCGTGGCGGTCTTGACCGAGAAGGTCGCTCCGTTGCGGGCGAAGCGCAGGAACGTGCCGTCATACGCCACCGCGACGTGGGTCCACTCGCTCTCGGGGAGGACCATGCCACTCGCAACGTCGCCAATGTCGGAGGCGCGGAAGTGAACCTCGTTCTGCTCATCGAGAAGCAGCTCGAATCCCCCCGCGTCCGTCGGGCCCTTGGCGAGCAGCACCTTGTCACCAGCGCACGTCACCGGCGATCGAACCCAAGCCGAAAGGGTAAAGTCGCCACCCAGGTTCAAGGCCGCAGCGGCGACCGTGACCACGTCGTCGGCACCGTCGAAACTCATAGCGGTTCCCACGGCTCCCACCGTCCGCACGGCGCCCGAGGCCGTGCCGTCGAAGGACCCCGCGGAATCGAAGACGTCATCGCCGGAGGCTTCATCGAACTTCCACCACGCGACGCGCCCGTTCGCAACGTCCGTCGGTGGGGGGGGAGCCACGGTGAAATTCGGACCTTCCACGGTACCCTTGGAGTGCACCGTGTACCAAGCTTCGGTGGACCACGGGTACTCCCCATTCTCGTCGTAGATGTTCTTGAGGCGGAGGTAGACAACCTCTCCGAGCTCGTCCAAACGGATACGGCGCTGCTCCAAAAAGACCTTTTTGCGGTCCATGCTCACCGCGATCGACAGCGGGCGCAAGGTTTCTATGCCCTGCTCGGGGCCGCCATAGGCGATCGTCGGCACATAGTGCCACTGCCGGATAATATAGCTCTCCGGGTCGTAAGCGAGGTCGAGGTCGACAGGCTTGGTGAATTCGATCTCCAGGCCGTTCTGCTGAATGCGCACGGCTAGCATCTCGAAGGGGACCACACCGGTCGGCACCAGCTTCTCGAGGCCCCGCACCTCGCCCTTCCAGCCCCATGGGATAACGTTCGGGTTTCCCAGTCCGCCGAAATAAATATGGTCGTTTTCGTCCGTGACGACGCGCATCGGTCCCGCCTCGAGCCCCTGTGTGAAACGAAAGACGGCGCCCTGGAACTCCCCGTCGACCTGCTCGAGAAAGATCCTCTTGGCTCCTCCGTGTGCCAGCGTGCAAAGCAGTATCTGGCCGGCGAATTGAGTGCTCGTCGGAAAGGCCACCGGCTCCGACGGCGACAGTGCAACCTCGCCGTGAGGTAGCCACAGGGTCGGCGGCGTCTCGCCGTGGGCCTGAAACTCGTGGGTGTTGGGATAGCCGAAATGGCGTTCGAACCCGGGGGCGGGGTTCGTGGGGACGTGGATGAACTCGTTGACGGGAGTATAGTCGCCCTGGTTGTCGGTGGTGAACAGGTTTCCGTCGAGCACTCCCAGGTCGTTCGGTGTCCTCAAGCCCGAAGCGACGACCTTGAGAGTCCAATCGGTCGGATCGATACTGACCACGTGCCCACGCGAGGGCTTGGGCGCTTGGCTTCCTCCTGTTGCGATGAGCCTGCTCGAGAGCGCCAGCCAGAGCTTGTTTTCCAGCCAGATAATTCCAAAGTTCCACTCGTGACCGTTCTTGAATCCGACGAGGGATACGTCCTCCCCGGTGGTATCCACGGCAATTTGTTCTTTCTCACCCCCGTCGAGCGCGTCGCCGTCGCCGTTGAGATCGCGAAGGCGAAAGAGGCCCTGGTCCTCGTAGACGTAGACTCCGTCGAAACCGTCGTTCAGATCGCCATCGTTGTCGGAGTCGAGAGCCAGCAGTCCCAGCGGTGTCTGGAAGCCGTCCGCGTAAGTGCTCTGGGTGACGTCGCTTCCGTCGACCGTCGTTTTCACTCCGTCGTAAGCTGTGATCAGCGCATTGGCCCCGTTCTGGAAATAGTCCGCCGCCAGGAGACGTCCGTTGTGGGGAGCTGCGTTGGGGAGAAAAGTCAGCCCCGAAACCTGGGGAGGGCTGTAGCTCTGGCTGATGTCGATGAGAGTGTAGGAGGGGTGCACGCTCTCCAGCGGCTTTCCGTCTCCCGGCCCTCCGGGGGAACCCTGCGCCAGAAGGGGCATTGGCTTTGCCACAAAAAGCACCGCCGCCGCCACAAACAGCACTGCCGTCCCGATTCGAATCCATCTGAAGCTATTCAACATTTCCACTCCCTCATAATTAAGCCATTTGGCGTTCGACCAAGCTCGTAACGCAACCTATCACCCATCATACAGGATGCTTCAAATACTACGCTCGGTGGGCGACAAGTCAACATAATGTAAGCCAAAACCTGCGACGCTAACCACCGTCGGGTGCCACACTTGGGGGGGCAAAAAGGAATCTGGCCCCTTTTTTTGCTCCTCCGTCGCCTGTATTCTAAAGTCATGGTCCATCGAGTCAGTTTCTTCGCCAGGGCGGTTCCCTGTGTCCTCGCCTTCATCTCGAGCTTTTGCGTGATGGTGGTGGAGCTGGTCGCGGGCCGCGTGATTGCGCCGTCGGTCGGCGTCTCGCTCCACACCTGGACCGCCGTCATCGGAATTGTTCTCCTCGGCATGACGATCGGCAACCTTATTGGTGGACGCCTGGCCGACCGCTTCCATACGAGAAAGCTTTGTGCCATTCTCTTTGTCGCCGCAGCTCTCGCCTGCGTTGCCATCCTGCTTCTGCACTACATCGTCGGCACCCGCGATTTCTTGCTGCTCAGTGAGATCGACAGCTGGCCCCTACGGATTTCCGCGCACGTGGTACTGGTTTTCCTGCTGCCGGCTACGGCGCTGGGTCTCGTTGGACCGGTCGTCGCCAAGATGGCTCTCGACCTGGGCCTCCAGCCGGGTAAGACCGTGGGAAATGTTTATGCCTGGGGCGCGATCGGCATGATCCTGGGGACCTTCGCGACGGGTTTCGTCCTGACCCAGCACCTGACCGTGTGGCAGATCGTCATCAGTATGGCCAGTCTTCTCGCCTTGGTGGGGATCGCTGTTGCCGCAAGCGCCACGGGGCGCTCCGACGAGCGTCGTCCTCCCGCGGGTGACGCGGTGAAAGACAAGGCCGCCGCCGAGGCGTAGCTACTCATTATGCCGGCGGTAGCGCTCGGCCTTCACCTCGATGGCTCGCAGGAGCCGTCGCCTTTTCCAGTCGCGCTGGGTGGCCTGGAGGTAAGCGCGGAGAAAGAGCCGGCAGGTGCGGTCAGGGACTCTCTCCCTACGCGCGCTGTGGAGGAGACTTGCGAGGTCCTTGACGATCCAGCGCCGCCGCACGAACGTCATGACCCGACCCACGTCGATCAGACGGAGAGTGTCGGCATCCAGGAGCACGTGGTAGACGTTGAGATCCCGGTGGCACAGCCGAGCGTCGTGCAGTCGAGCCACATACGAGGCAAGCTGCAACGCGTGTCGGTCGAGGCGTCGAGCTGGCAAACCGTGTTGTTCCCATTCGTCCGCCTGGAAACCGGGGGAGCCCTCCAGAACCACGTAGCTGCCACGGAAGTGCAAACCCCAACCCACTGGTAGCACGGTAGGAATTCCCAGAGCCGTCAAGCTGCGAGCGTTTTCCCACTCCCGGCGGGCCGGATTGGCCCAGCGGGAGTGGAAGAACCACTTCAGAAAGTAGGTCTGCCCGCGGTGCACCCTGCGCGCGTTCCAGTGGCTCCTGCGCC
>Ga0315336_1005915_pt1 | contig 12965 bp, 16 predicted proteins | sample ASW5metaG_FD_204512 | JGI IMG/M metagenome (GOLD analysis project Ga0315336, IMG submission 204512) | Ammonia-oxidizing marine archaeal communities from Monterey Bay, California, United States - ASW #5 | ecosystem: Environmental > Aquatic > Marine > Intertidal zone | place: USA: California...
TTGATGGAGGATAAGGGATCGGCATATTCATACAGCGCTTCTTCTCCCAATACCTCGCATAGGAATTCCCTGAAATCATTGGCGCCGTAGAGGACGCGAAGCGGTGAATTCGAGGGAACAACGTCAACAGGAATACATCCCTTGGAGGACAGGATTAAGCGATTGCGTGGATGTTCCATGGGATAATTGGAATCTGGTGGTGTCAGGTAAACATTATGATGATCGTCGCAAAAATATGCCTGATCACGATGGGCTTTGCCTTCCTCGGTAATCGTTTTGATGGCGCTCGCCTTCAAAAATTGTGGCATAACCAACGCCCCGTCTTGTGCCAAAGTAGCTTTACAGTGTGACCTAAAATCGGCATCACCAAGCGGATACATTTTCCCATCAATAAGCGGTTCAAGAGAATTCATGGTGAATTTCCTTATCTGGTGTTCAGGCCGGCAATATAATTTGCGCCGGCAATAAGGGGACGGCGCATGTCGAGGAGCCGCCGAGCTTCGTCCGATTGGCCGTTTTTCAGGAGCGCAATCACCAAGGTGAATTCCACCAGATCCCGCTGGGCGCGGCTTCCCCCCAACCGTTCGTGGGAGGACATGATGGGAACCAATCCGTTAATGACCGCAGGCCAATCGGATTTGGCAAAGTCGGCAAAAACATTGGCCAATATCTTGACTATGTCACCGGCGGATCCGGGTGGATCGTCTTGAAGTTTGTTGAGTGCTGCATCATCCCCGATGAGGGCATGGGCAATGGCTACATGGGCGTCAGCAAAGCTGATGCCCGGATTGGCGAAGTAAGTTGAGGCGAATTGGCTGAGCTCCCGCCATAAATCATCGCGCCGGGCTTCACCGGCAAATTCTGCACGTAACAGAAAGGCAGCCATATCGGTGATCACATTGACCGGCGGCCCCCAAGCGAAACCGGGCCGCACATCGGCTTCGACAATACGCCAGGCGGTCTCGGTATCCCCGGTTTCCAGTGCCCAAAGAGCTTCGTGCCAACTAAGATGGCAATGCAGGAGGCCAGCACGATCATATGTCGGGCGCCATTCCTTCAGGAAGGTGAGGCCAGTGTCGATGTCACCAACTTCATAATGAAAATGCGATTTGTAATGGGCAGAATTGGCATTGTTTGGATTGGCCTGATAGGCCCGTTCCGTGGTGATTTCCGCTTGAGCCAGCTGGCCAATTTCAGTTTGGGCAAAAGCCAGAATACTTTCGAACCACCAGTCATCGCCATAAGCTGGGTGCAGGGCCGTGAAAAAGGCGAGACTTTCCGCCTCCCGTCCAGGGCGACCACTAAATCCGATCAGGCTGAAAACCCCGGCGCAGGGTTGGACCGCCAAGGCGTCGCGCGGGAAGTCTCGAATATGTTCATTGATTTCCTTGTACGCGTTTGCGCCGCGGCCTTCTATGACGTGGCCAAGAATGGAAATATGGGCCTGCTCTCGAGCGGAGGAACCAGGGGCGAGCTTGCGTGCTTTTTCGAGCGCGGCTTTGGCTTCCACCGGGCGGGCAATGGAGTGCAAAAAACGCGCCAGTCCGGCATGGGCCAGTGCAAAAGAGGGGTCTTCGGCGATCGCCCGCTCAAACGCTGCATCGCCGCCGGCCTGCGCCGCCAGAAACAGATCCACGCCCTCTACGTATGCGTCCACCGCTGCCTGTGACGCTGAATTGATTTCATTCCCATAGCGATCTTGTCTCATTTCGAAATTTCCTCGACCAATTCTGATTTCGACCCTAAATCACAGCAAAAGAAATGTCACGCGATCCGGATCTAGCCGCCCTTTCACCAATTCCGGATCCTTGGTGAAAATTATTACGATCGTTGACAGGTGGCCCATATATCGATAATTCTCGATATATGGATAAAAATAACGCCCTCGGCGCTTTTGCCGCCCTCAGTCAGCCCACCCGATTGGACGTCTTTCGATTGCTCATCAAGGCAGGAGAAGAAGGTATGTCAGCGGGAGAGATCAGCAATACGCTCGACGTCCTCCAAAACACCATGTCGGCAAATCTCTCGATCCTCGCGCAATCCGGATTGATCAAGAGCACGCGTGAAGGGCGAAGCATTCGCTATTTCGCTGATGCGGAAGGGGTGCGGGGGCTGCTGACCTTCCTGACAGAAGATTGCTGCGGTGGCCGTCCGGAACTTTGTCTGCCGATTGGAAAACAACATGTCTGATAATTCACTCCCTGCGGCTGCGGGGCTTGGAACTTTTGAGCGCTGGTTGTCGATCTGGGTGGCGCTTGCCATTGGTGCAGGTTTGCTTCTCGGCAACCTGTTTCCCGAAATGTTTGCGGCGTTGGCGTCACTGGAAATTGCCTCGGTCAATCTTCCCGTGGCCGTGTTGATATGGGCGATGGTCTATCCGATGATGGTGGGTGTGGATTTCGGAGCCCTCCGTCAGGTCGGGGACAAGCCGAAGGGGCTGGTGGTAACGCTTGTGGTAAACTGGCTGGTCAAGCCCTTCACCATGGCCGCGTTGGGCGTTCTGTTCTTCAACCATTTTTTCGCAGGGCTGATCCCACCGGATGACGCGCAAGCTTATTTGGCGGGTGTCATTCTCTTAGGGGCCGCGCCCTGCACCGCGATGGTATTTGTCTGGTCAAACCTCACGCGAGGGGATGCGACTTATACATTAGTGCAGGTTAGTGTGAACGACGTGGTGATGGTGTTTGCTTTTGCGCCCATTGTGGCTTTTCTGCTGGGGGTAACGGATATCGTTGTACCCTGGGCCACGCTGTTATTGTCGGTTGGCCTCTATGTCATGCTGCCGTTGCTAGCTGGGTATCTGACACGCCAGAAGCTGGTCGGGAAAGGCGGCGAGGCGGCGGTCGATGCGTTTAAGGCCCGTGTGCAACCCTTTTCCATGATGGGCTTGCTGGTGACGGTGGTTCTGCTATTTGGCTTTCAGGGAGAGGTCATTCTGGACCGTCCTCTGATTATCGTGCTAATTGCCATACCGTTGCTGATCCAAACTTATGGCATTTTTTTCATCGCCTATGGCGCGGCGCGGGTATGGGGTATTCCGTTCAATGTTGCCGCACCTTGCGCCCTTATCGGCACCTCTAATTTTTTCGAGCTGGCTGTAGCCGTGGCGATCAGTCTTTTTGGGCTTGGATCGGGCGCTGCGCTGGCAACTGTCGTCGGCGTTCTTGTCGAAGTCCCGGTAATGCTGTCGCTTGTTGGGTTTGCCAACAGAACACAACATTGGTTTCCGTCTGAGCAAAATCGTAACTGACGTTGCTTTCCTGGCCTACCGATCGAGAACACGCCCCAACAATAAGCCATCGGTATATGCGCCGTTGGTGAAGGCGTATCTCGGCATAATGCCTTCTTCCACGAAGCCGAATTTCTTATACATTCCGATGGCGTTGAGGTTGGTCGCCCAGACGGTCAGGTGCAGGCGGCTCAGGTTCATCCAGTTATCGGCGAGATCGACCAGATTTCGCATCATGGCACTGCCGAGGCCTTTGCCATGGGCCTTATCATGCACCAACATCATATCGATTTCTCCCACATGACTATGCCGGGGTGAATGGGGATGGGTAATCAGCTCGGAATAGCCGAGGACAACACCGTCCAGCAGGGCGACAAAGCGATATACCCCGTCTTCAGGTTCCAGCCATTTTTCCGTATGCTGTCGCGCTTGATGGGGCAGGCGCATGGTTCCCTGAACGGTGCCCTTGCACAGCATGATCTCGTGAATGGCCTCAAGATCTTCCGGAACCGCATGCCGGATTTTTATGTCCATGATTTTACCCTCTTTCTAAACGCCGCAGGCTATGCTGTGCGGACGGTGAAGGCAATAAGAAATCCGATCGAAAGAGTGGTATATGTTAGCTGAATTGCCGTATATGTTGGCTGAATTATCTGTTAGGCTGCCGTTTCTTTTTCCCTTCCGCAGGAGCGTTGCATGTCCTCACCGACGCAGAAAAATGACCCTAATACCATGGAAGATACCTATTGGAATTCTGCTGCCGGCCAGAAATGGGTGGATTTTCAAGACGAAATGGACAGTTTACTGGAAACGGTCAAAGATCGGCTCCTAGTGAAAACCGATATTCAAAAAGGCGAGCATATACTTGATATCGGCTGCGGTACAGGCGCCTCAACACGGGATGCAGCCCTGCTGGCAGGTGTCGAGGGCTCCATTATCGGTGCGGATATCTCGGCTTTGTTGCTGGACTGTGCAAAGCAGGTTGCCGTAGATCCGGACGCAGCCTCAATTGAATATCTTTTAGTCGATGGACAGACACATGAATTTGCCGAGAACAGTCTTGATGTGTTGTTGTCGCGGTTCGGCGTGATGTTCTTCAGCGATCCGGTCGTCGCGTTTACCAACATGACGCGGGCGTTGAAGCCGGGCGGGCGGGTGTCCTTTGTCAGCTGGTCCTACATGAAGGAGAATCCGTGGTTCCAGATACCCCGTGACGTTGCCGTTGATCGGTTGGGAACGGTGGCGCCAGCTGATCCCCATGCGCCCGGGCCCATGGCTTTTGCTGATCTGGAACGGGTATCCGGAATTTTATGCGATGCAGGGTTACAAGAGGTGACGGCCGTCAATGAAAAGGTCAATCTGTTCTATCAGGGAAACCTTGAGGCGGCGACGTTTCTGGCTTGCAATGTAGGTCCGGTAATGCGGGTTGTGAAAGAACTGGGCGGCAGCCCTGATGACGTCAAAGCAATCAGCCAGGAGATCGCCGTCAAGATGCAAAATTTTGTTGTGCCGGGTGGACTGTCCATACCGGCCAGCCTGAATTTCTTTTCGGCGCGCAAAGGCTAGACGACCAGAAAGGCAGGCGGCTTTCCTCAGGGGCATGCTACCTTCGCATACCCGTGGTTTGTCCAGCGATGAGTTGTAATAATTGTATTTATTAATCGTCATGTTGACTTTCTTTCTTCATGCCATATTTTGCATTTGCAACACTATTCCGTGGGGGGGATATGAAAATTACAGATATATGCGGTTGGTCCGCAATTTCACGCGCCGGAGTCTGTTTGGCATTTTTTTTGGCAGCACTGTTTATTGTTTCGGAGGCGGCTCAGGCTGATGAAGTTTTCCTGAAAAATGGCGATAAACTGACCGGTACGGTGATCAGTAAAGCAGAAGGCAAGTTGGTTTTTGAAACCAAATATGCTGGCAAGATAGAGATCAATTGGGCTGATATCAGCCGTTTGACCACGGATCAGGCCGTCCGCATTCAGCTGGATGACGACCAGATGCTGGAAGGACCGCTTACCGCCCCGGCAGAGAACAAGCTCGAAGTGGTCGACACGGCAGCCGGCGCGAAAGAGGTTGATCTGGGTCAGGTCGCGGCCATCAATCCTCCGGATTTATCCGGCCTCAGATATTCCGGATTTCTCAATATCGGCCTCAAGAAAGAAGAAGGCAATACGGTCGCTGATACATACCATCTCGACGCAGAGGGAACGTTTCGCTGGCCTGACGACAGGTTTATTATCGCCGTCAATAGTGACTACGAAACTAACGATGGGAATACAACGAAACAGACTTTCAATCTTTTCAACACCTATGACCACTTTTTTGACGAGCTATGGTACTGGAATAACGGGTTATCGTTTGAGCATGACAAATATGCCGATTTAAGATTGCGGTCAACGGCAACCACGGGTTTGGGATATCAGATATATGATACCGACAGGACCAGTTTCTCCATTCAGGCCGGTCCCGGTTATGTCTGGGAAGATTTTTATGAAGGCAGTAACAACGATTATGCTGCGGCAATCTGGGCCTTGCGGTTCCGTCATATCCTGCTTGAAGACTGGAAACTGGAGGCCTTCCATAATCATCGGGTTACTCAGGGTTTGGAAGATTTGGATGACTTTGTGTTCTTGTCACAAACGGGTGTGCGTGTGCCGATTTTCGATAATTTCCAAACCACACTTCAAGTGAATTTCGATCATGATAGTGCGCCGGGAGCTGGTGCCGAAAAGAATGACACAACCTATTTGTTGACTGTCGGTTACGCTTGGTGAGATAAACGGGCTGCCGCTTTCCGGCAGTTCGAATTTTTGCAAAATACGGATCCAAAACAAGAGATCTGGAAAATATAAAAGGTGCGATACCTATGACTTCCCTCAACGTAATTGATTCCCCGTTTGATTTCGGCCCCTTGCACACGGCCATGCAGAAATATGTTGATAAGGAATTATTGGCGGGCGTCTCGTCCGCCGTGATGGTGGGACAGGACCTGGTCGACATTCACTGCACGGGCTGGGCCGACCGTGAACAGCAAGTGGCGCTTAACACGGATCATATTTTCCGCGTCTTCTCCAATACGAAATTGATGACGTCCATAGCTATCCTGATGCTGATGGAAGCGGGCCAGTTGGCCCTTGATGATCCAATTGAGGCTTATCTGCCGCAGCTCGCCAATCGGCAAGTGCTGTTGCCGGACGCCACAGATATCAGCCAGACACGCCCGGCGACACAATCCATTACGGTCCGTCATTTGCTGACTCACCAGTCGGGCCTGACCTATGCTTTTATGGATCCGGGCAGCGTGATTTCAAATCATTATACAGCGCTCGATATCGGCGGTGCGGATTATTCCAATTCGGACCTGATAGATATGCTGGCGGAGGTTCCGTTGATGTTCGAGCCCGGCAGTAGTTGGGGCTATTCGCATGCGACAGACGTGTTGGGACGATTGATCGAAGTCCTGAGCGGGAAATCTCTGGGAGAATTTTTAAAAGCCCGGATCTTTGACCCACTTGCCATGACGGATACCGGCTTCTGGGTACCCGAGGCCGATCAGGGCAGGCTGGTTGCTTTATACAAAGGCGCCGATTTGCTAGCCCCCATGACACCGGGTCTGACCGCCGTCAAAGATTATCCAAAACCAGATATTTATCTTAAACCTCATGCCCGGCAATCGGGCGGTGGGGGCCTGGTTTCGACCTTGCCAGATATGCTTCGCCTGATGCGCTCCCTGATGCCCGGTGGAAACGCGTTGCTAAAACCAGAAACCCTGGCGATGATAGCTGTCAATCAACTGCCGGAAGGTCGATATATTCGGTTCGCCGGTATTGGCGAGATGGCTGGAAACGGTTTTGGCTTGGCCAGCGGGATTAGTCTTGCACCCTTGCGCTATCAGAGTGATGCCGTCGTCGGCGACGTCTGGTGGGGCGGAATTGCCGGAACCCAGTGGTGGTATTCCTCCAAGCATAATTACGCCGGGCTGTTGATGGTGCAACGGAACATGGCCTTTCTCCATCCGTTTGCCGCCGAACTTAAACGTGCGATTTCGGATGCTGTCGTTGATTAATTCCTGACAAAAAGCCGCCGGGCGGTTTCCAGCGTTGCGCGAATATATTGCTCTTGCGACCAGCCACAGTCTGTCCGTAACTGTTCCCAGTTACGTATTGAAAGCAGGGTCCAGAGCATATCCGTGGCTTCGTCCGTGCTAAATCCAGGCCGTAATTGTTTATCTTGCTGCAGGGCCAGAATGGCCGCTTCGCAACCTTCGCGCATATCCTGCATGCGTTGATTCCAGGCGGCTGCCGCGGCCTCATCGTCTTCCTTCATGGCAATCAGGGCCTTGCCTATGCCAAAAATCTCCGGAATATAATTTGCCCAGCCTTCGACAAAAGCCTCCAGCCGTTCAATACCGGTTTCAGCAGTTCTGCTCGGGATAAGACGGTCGTCGCTGCCTTTCAGGTCATCCAGATACAGTGTCGCCGCGATTAGCAAATCTGCTCGATTGTCGAAATGCAGATATACCGCCTGCCGGGAAATGCCTGCCTGTTTCGCAATATCCGTCATGCGCACCGCATGGGCCTTGCCATCGGACAGCAAGTCGAGTGTCGCTTTCAAAATTCTGCTGCGCGTATCCAAATTATTACTTGACACAGTGTAAAGTACCTCCTATTTGACATGATGTCAATTGACACTGTGTCAAGTAAAGAGGAGAATGAAATGAAAGTCACTATTTTTGGTGCGACAGGCACCATCGGCAGGTTTTTGGTGGATCAGGCTTTGGCGCAGGGTCACAGCGTGACCGCGTTTACACGCTCACCGGACAAATTCAAGCAATCCGCTCGCAACCTTCATGTCGTCAATGGGGATGTACGCGACCCTGTGGCAGTTGCCGGTGCCGTGCAGGACCAGGATGCCGTAATTTGTGCACTGGGAATGCCCTTATTGAACAAGGAAGGGCTGCGCGCTGACGGCACCCGGAATATTGTCGCCGCTATGGAAGCAGCGGGCGTAAAGCGGTTCGTTTGTCTTTCGGGCCTCGGGGCCGGGGATAGTTGGAGCATGTTGCCGTGGCATTACAAGTACCTGATCGTACCGCTGTTGATGCGCCGGCTTTTCGCGGACCATAACGCGCAAGAGGCGCATATTCGCAAAAGCCCGCTGGACTGGATTATTGTCCGTCCCTCCAATTTTGCCAAAGGCGAAAGTTCGCACCCGTATGAGCATGGCTTTAGCAAACTGGGCCCTTCCTTCAAGCTAAAAATGGCGCCGCCTGATATCGCGGATTTCATGCTGCGACAGTTGAACAATGACGCTTACCTGCATCAGGCTCCGGGTCTGTCCTATTAAACCTGAACAGCGAATTTTTCGAGGAGAGAAATGATGACACCAACCTGGTTCTTTCTGGCCTGCCAAATGGCGGTTATCGCCTATGCCCTGGTCAGCGGCGTTTTCATGACCTTTTCCGACTTTGTCATGCGGTCCTTGGGCGGTGCGAAAACCGCAGCTGGCGTCGAGGTTATGCAGGTGATTAATCGGAAAGTATATCGGTCAATTTTTATGGTTCTACTGTTGGGCATGTCTGCGATTTCCCCGATTTTCATTGGATATGCCTATGTCCAATTGACGGGTGCGGCGGCGATTTTACTGATAACGGGCGGTGCGATCTATCTGGCCGGGGTATTTGTTGTCTCGTTACTGTTCAATGTCCCCATGAACCAAAAGCTGGAAAGTTTTGATCATGTCGGGTCAGACGCGGCCACTTATTGGCAGAAAACATACCTGACGCGCTGGGTGTTCTGGAATCATGTGCGGACACTGGCCTCCGGCGCGGCGGCGGTGTGTTTCCTTGCGGCCTGTGGCGTTCTGGCGCAAGGGACAGCGGGTGGCTAGCGGACTATTTCATTACAGCAGATTATAGATGGCCAGGCCAACCACCACTAGCATGGCCGTGGCCATCAGCATATTCACCCGGAACTGGATGGCAGGCGCAAGCTCCATTTCCTTGACTTTGATTCCGGCTGCCAGCCACAGCAAATGCACCGGTACCCAGATGGCATTGAGGACAATGAACTTGATGATAGTTTCTTCCAGCAAGGCGTCGCCGGCAAAGGCAAAGCCCGTGAAAAATGTGGTGTTGACCGCATAGGCTTTGGGGTTGATACCTTGCAGGGCGAGGCCGGAGAGAAAACCGGGCTGACTTTTGGCTTCTATAAAGGCGATTTTGGCACCGGCCGACGCGATGCGAAAGGCGAGGTAACAGAGATAAATGACCGACAGCGCCAACATGACATTGCGTACTGCCGGCACTGAAAAGATGATCGCCGCCAGTCCGGACACCACGGCAAGGGCAACCAGGTTATTGCCGACGAACAATCCCGAAACATATTGAAAGCCGGCACGCTTGCCAAACGCTGCGCCGACACCGGCGGTCGACAGAACGCCCGGTCCCGGGGTGATGATCAGCAAAAAGACCGCGATGGAAAAAGACAGCACTCTGAAGTCTCTCGTAGTGGGGGACAGGTTGGATCAGAGCCAGACTTTACCCTTCGCGACGCGGTGAGAGCCAGTAGTTTTTTAAGGAAAGCGGAAGGAGATCACCGATAAGGGGCCGGCAATCTCCTTGAGAGGACGCTAGTTGCGCGTCTTCACGGCATATTCAGCAATACGGGCACCATAGAGGCGGGCGGTTTCCAGATCGCCGGTGCGCGGAGCTTCCTCCGGTGAGGCATCGGACGGGGAGATGGCCATGGCACCGGAGGATCCGGCAGTCCAATTGACATCTTCCGGGCCGTGGGCTTTGGTGTTGGAAGGAAGCAGGCCCGTCCCCAACCAGATTTGGCCATGCTGCTGCGACAAAGTGAAAAAGTAGTTGAGGGTTGAGGATTTATCACCGTTGACGGACGCGGAATTGGTGAAACCACCAGCGATTTTGTCTTTCCAGGCCAGAGCGAACCAGGGCTTGGAGCTTTCGTCGGCGAATTTCTTAAATTGCCAGGCGGGACCACCCATATATGTGGGGCTGCCGAAGACAATGGCATCGGCGGCGGCCAGTGTGTCCCAGACGCTGTCGTCAAGATTGCCGTCTGCCGGGATCTGGATAGAATTAACCTCGGTACCGTTGACGCCTTGTGCGCCGGCAATGACAGCTTCCGCCTGTTTTGCCGTGTGGCCATATCCGCTGAAAAAGATGATTGCTACTTTCGCCATGTGGGACTCCTGATATTTTTAAATTCTCTGTGTGGTTTGTTTGGTGGATTGGATTTATTTCCTTTACTTACCTTTAGCAAGTAGTTACCTTTTGGTAAGTAAAGGCTTTTGCGTGAAAGAGGCCTGATAAACAGGAATAATTGTGATGACCGTCATACAAAATCATAATCAATGCCCGATGGATAACATCCTGCGACAGATCATGGGGCCGTGGACAACCTATATTCTCTGGGTGCTGGATAACGAAAAAATCCTGCGGTTCGGAGAAATTGCGACGCGCATGCCGGATATTTCCGCCAAGGTGCTGACCGATCGATTGCGCAAGCTGGAAGCCTCCGGTCTTGTCCATCGGGAGTACAAACCGACAGTGCCACCCACGGTCAATTATTCCCTGACCAAACGGGGCCGGGAATTACATATGGTGCTGAAAGGCATCAGCGAGATCGCGGTTCGCTGGGATGCGGAGGACCGCGAAGCGGAAGACCGCAGCACAGAAGATCAGAGCATGGCGAAAACCGCTGCCACGGGATTACAAGATAAATTCCAGATGAGCGGAAGCTAGGCGTTCAGTGGCGTTACCCGGAGGTAAGCCGACTTTTCTGCGCTGGCCTGTTTCGAGAGATGACGACGATGAAATCGCCGTAAATGCTCCCAATATAATCTTGGCCGCCCTATCAGTTTCTCACTAATACAGCCTATTCGATTTAACTAATATAATATATATTGCTTAGTATTGAATAATCGAACGTTGTAGGCAAACACTGGGGGAGGCGGTGAGTTATGAAATATGCGTTATTACTATTAATTGGTATTTGTTGTGGTTTTTATCCATTAGATGCCAATGCCATTGATAAGAATTCGATTTTGGGAACATGGAGTTCAACCGACATAACTTCGGGGAAAACAGAAACCGTTATTTTCAGCGCGACGCATTTTAGTAACGGCTCTAACCTCAAAATCCCATATTTCTCAGAGCAAAACGGGGATATCCTGGAAATATATATGGGCAAAAGGTCCAATCCGCCGGCGAGTTTTCGATTGACCGACGAGGAAAACGGTGAGGTCCGGCTTCCCAACGGGCGTATTATGTCGCTCAAACGTATTTCGACGGATACGGGCCCGGCCACCGCCAGCACATCAGCGCCGGTACCCGCCGCAAATCCGATGGCAGGAGCATTCCCCAATGGCGTGATGACATCATTTGTGCCCATGGGCCAGAGCCTGGAAGCGCTGTTATCCTCCGGGTGGGAGCTGAAGCAGGTTTCAGGCGCTCAAAACAGCATGACGGCCCTGCTAGTCAAGGGGAACTCAAATGCCCTGTGCATTCTTATCCCCATGAGCATGGCTAAAGGGTCGACGGCACTAAGTGATTGCCGGAAGCTGAACTAGCCACCACTAGTCAGCTATCCGGGCATTCACAAGTGGGGCAAGGGCGGATATTAGACCCCGCGGGTCAACCCGCCATCAATGCGCAGGTTCTGGCCCGTAATATAACCGGCAGCGTCCGAGGCGAGATAACTGATCAGGGAAGAGACTTCCTCGGCTCGGCCATAGCGTTGCATGGGGATACGCGCCCGGCGGTCCTCGGTTTCCGGCAGGCTGTCGATAAAGCCCGGCAGAATATTATTCATGCGCACATTATCGGCCGCGAATTTGTCGGAGAAGAGTTTGGTGAAACTGGCCAGCCCGGCGCGGAATACGCCGGAGGTGGGGAATAGTGGATCCGGTTCAAACACGGCGAAGGTGGAAATATTGAGAATAGTGCCGCCGCCGTGGCTGGCCATGATCGGCGCCACCAGGCGGGCTGGACGGATGACATTCAGTAAATAGACTTCCATGCCCTCATGCCAGTCCTCATCACTGATGTCCATGATCGGGCCTTTAGGACCATGGCCGGCGGAATTCACCAGAACGTCGATGCGCCCCCAGGTGCTCATGGCCAGGTCCACCAGCTTTTTCAGATCGTCCACCGACTTGTTGGAACCGGTGATACCGATACCGCCCAGTTCTTGCGCCAGAGCTTCGCCTTTGCCGGAAGAGGACAAAATCCCGACCTTGAAACCATCCGCGGCCAATTGCCGGGCGGCATCGGCGCCCATGCCGCTGCCACCGGCGGTGACGAGGGCTGTTTTTACGGTTGTCATTGCTGTCTCTCCTTGTGTGAATGCGGGACTGAGTATGAAGAAAATCGGGAGGCTTGACTAATCATGTTTGCATCCTCGGATTAAAATCAAGACCTGTTATCGCCGATAGATATCCAGAGGTTCGGGATTACCAACAGGATGTACGATGGGCGCGCCGGATCATCGCGGTTAAGTGTCAGGGCAACGCCATCGGCATAAACAATGCGCACAAATTCACCGGCGATTTTAGTCAGCATGTCAGGCCTCTGGAGCAGGAGCTCTCCCTTTTGTATGAAAAAGTTTCGGTCGATTTAATTCGGCAGGTTTTGTCGGAACGTATCGTTGCTTTCCTAACGTCGCGCCAAAAACCGTCCACCGCCCAACTCTCCGGTTTCATACAG
>Ga0315336_1005916_pt1 | contig 12960 bp, 11 predicted proteins | sample ASW5metaG_FD_204512 | JGI IMG/M metagenome (GOLD analysis project Ga0315336, IMG submission 204512) | Ammonia-oxidizing marine archaeal communities from Monterey Bay, California, United States - ASW #5 | ecosystem: Environmental > Aquatic > Marine > Intertidal zone | place: USA: California...
CAAGAAGGAGAAGAAGGAGAAACAGGGAGGCCGCAAGTGGCACGACACTCAACCCTTCAATCTAGCCCTGAAATGGAATGGGGTCCGCGGAAGATGCGGATTTGGCGTACGCGAACTCGCTCATTGATCTGACTTGTTTTTGAATGATCACTCAGCGGCGGTGGTGGATACCAACCATCAATCCCATGCCGAACATCGCCAGGGCGCCGGGTGGGAACTCGGGCTGGACTCAGCGGAGAAACTCGTTGAAGAGTGCTTCGAGCATCTCCTGGCGGCCGGAACTCATCGCAGGTTCTCCAGATTCACACGCATGCCGCTCGAGTTCCTCGAGGGTGATGCGACCCGACTCGATGTTCCGGCCGAGATCGGAATCCCAACTGGCATAGCGGGCATGGAGAAACTCTCCCAACCGGCCGTCAGCCCGCATGGCTGCCGCGGCCTTCAGGCCCCGCGCGAACGCATCCATGCCGCTGATGTGGGCATGGAACAGGTCCACGGGTTCGAACGATTCACGACGACGCTTGGCATCGAAATTCAACCCCCCACTCGTGAAGCCACCCATGTTCAGTACCTGGAGCATGATCCGAGTGGTCAACTGCAGGTCGGTCGGAAACTGGTCGGTATCCCACCCCAGGTGGGGGTGCCCCATGTTCGCATCGATGGACCCGAGGCTTCCCGCGGATGCAGCCACGTTCAGTTCGTGCTCCATGCTGTGACCGGCGAGTGTCGCGTGATTGGTCTCGATGTTGAGCGTGAAGTGCTCCATGAGGTCGAACTCCCTCAGGAAGTTCAGGCAGGCCGCCGCGTCGGAATCGTACTGGTGCGTGGTCGGCTCCATGGGCTTGGGCTCGATGAAGAAATCCCCCTCGAACCCGATGCGCTGCTTGTAGTCCACCGCCATGTGCAGGAGGCATGCAAGGTGCTCGCGCTCGCGATGCATGTCGGTATTCAGCAGCGTGGAGTACCCCTCGCGACCACCCCAGAACACGTAGCCCAGGCCACCGAGGGCATGCGTCGCATCGAGGGCCCGGCGCACCTGCGATGCGGCGTGGGCGAAGACCTCGACCTGGCATGACGTGGCCGCACCGTGCATGTACCGCGGGTGGGCGAACAGGCAGGCCGTACCCCACAGCAGCCGGCGGCCAGTTCGCTGCTGGTGATCGGCCATGGCCTCGACCACGCGCTGCAGGGTGTCGTTCGTCGAAGGAATATCCACGCCCTCAGGGGCCACGTCCCGGTCGTGGAAGCAGTACCACTGGACGCCGATCTTCTCGAGGAACTCGAAGAAGACCGCCACCCGTCGAAGGGCATTCTCCACCGAGTCCGTTCCGTCATCCCAGGGGGCCTGCGCCGTGCCGACCCCGAATGGATCGTCCAGGGGAGTTCGCATGGTGTGCCAGTAGGCACAGGCGAACCGCATGTGCTCGGCCATGGTCCGCCCCTCGATCACTGCATCAGCGTCGTAGTGCTTGAAGGCCAGCGCGTTGCGTGATTCCGGCCCCTCGTAGGCGATGACCGGGATGTCGGCGAAGGCGTCCTGTGACATGATCGTGCTCCAGCATCAGGGACCGGATCCGAGCATAGAAGCCACGGAGCCCGCACGCCACCAGCCTCCACGTCCCTTCCCGTCGCTAGACTGTAGATCCATGCGAAACCGACACGTGATCAAGGCTGCCACGATCCTGCTGCTGCTGACCGGCATCGGCTGCGAGGTCAATCGCGCCCGCTCCCTTGATTCCGATACCCCGAAGCCCGTCTCCGCGGATACGCCGATCGAGGTCCCCGGCCCCTATTCGATCAAGCCCGACGGCACGGTTGACTACCAGTCGACCCCGAGACCCAACGGGCACCTGCTGGGCACCCGCACAAGCAACGGCTTGACCCGGGATCAGGCCAGCGAATGGATCGACCGCACCACCCGCAGCATGGGAGGAACGCGGGTCTACGTCCGGAGCATCGTGGGGCCCTATCTGCAGGATCCGGAAGATCCCGCAAGCGAGAAGAACCCGAAGCTCTACGACGTGATGATCGAGGTGTGGGAGCCTCGATCGGATGAGCACGATCACTCGTAACCGAGACGGAAGGTCCACCCGTCCCGTCCCCGGTCCCACCAGACCATGAAATTTCTCGGCTCGAGTCCCACGGTTCCGATGTTCCACGGCCGCCGTGCACCAACCGTCGTACTGCGCAACGGCCTGCCCTGGTCATCGGCCAGGACCAGGTGCGGCATCGAATCGGAACCATCCGTACCAGGCAACCGGTAGAGCGATTCGTCATCCGCCTTCATGTGCCGGACAGAACCGAAGAGATGTGACGTGAACTCGAACCGCCGGGTCTGCAGGTTCTGGCGAAGCAACTGCAGCGTGGTGGGATACACCTCCTGGCGAGACAGGAACTGGAGGCCCGAAGCCAGGAACTCGAGCTGCTGGATCACCTGCTGATAGTCCGAAGCCTGCATGGTCTCCAGGTAGGCGAGAAATGCCGGCTGGATTTCGGACCAGGACTCCACCTTGAAGGTCGAACGGAAGGCGGACTGCCATTCCATTCCACGATTCAGTTGATCCAGGAAGGACAGGAACTGCTGCTGCCAGCGGCCTTCCTGGGCGTACAGGAAGAAATGCACCAGGGACCATGCCTGTGCGTACTGCAGATCTGCCGAACCGCGTTGGACATGCGAACCCCAGGCGGAGGAATCGATCTGGAAGAACTCGTTGAACGGCACGAGTGCATCCGCCTCGCGAGACCGCTGCATCAGGGCCAGTGAACCCGGTGGAACCTCTCCAAGCACCACCTTGCCGTCGACCACCACCGCGTGTCCGAAGAGTTCCGCGAATCCCTCGTTGGCCCACACGGGGATGTCGGGAAAGAGTTCCGCGGCGAACTGGTGAAAGCCCTCGTGCTGAAGCACCTCCCTGATCCATTCCATGCCCCCGTCTCCTTTCCAGCACACCAGTGCCTTCCTGGAGCCACGCGTGACGAACATGCCGCCGGAACCAGTTCCATCTCCACCGAAGGAATCACGCAGGAACCGCAGGTAGGCCTCCTCGGTCTGGAACACGTACACATCCATTGGACCCTGCTGGGTCATTCGAAAGCCATTGAAGAGATCGCGATAGGCCGCATTCATCGTGTCCAGGTGCGAACCAATCGCCTCGGCCTCCCCCTGCTCAAGGTCGGTATGCAACACGTAGAACTGCGTCTGGAGGGTGGTCATCCCAGGCGACGAGGGACCAGCGGAAGCCACACCCCCGAACCCCAGGACAACCACGACCATGAACCATCGAATCATCACTGACAGCCTACCGGGGGCCTGCTGGCCCACCCCCCCTGCTCCTGGGGACTGCCCAAAATGCCGGTGGGGACACCCTGTGGACAACTTGCAGGTCAAGCATGAACCTCCTTCCCAGGCGTTCCCAACCTGTTTCGGGGCCAATATTGATGCGGGAAATGGAAATACGGCTCTAAACCCCATTTGGGTGGCTGTTATGATGAATCCAGCAGGCGACGGTGGGGGGTGCAAATGCATCCGCGTCGCTGAGCAGAAGAGGGCCTGTTCGACCCCGGTCGAACAGGATCAGGTTCGATGGGTCGAGGGACCCGGCAGAACTTGTGCGAGAACGGCGATCCCGTTCATCATGCCCAACTGAATGCTCCGCTTCCCCACCTCATTGCCTCTGACATCAGGTCCTCCGGGTCACGTTTCCTCTTTCGTGACCCGTCCCAATACGGGGGGACTGAAAGCAGGAATGCCGCCGTTCTCTTCGCTTCGCACACGGCGGCATTCTTTTTTTTCACTGCTGCTGCTGGGCCTGCTGAGCGTCACGGGATGCCAGGTCGATCGCTCCCACCCCGGCCCCCCGGGGACGAACATGATTCCCTGCGTGATCGACGGGCAGTTCCAGGAATGGAACCAGCAACCCCCCGCATCACCCATGGCTGCGATGACCAACGGCCGCACCCTCTGGATCCAGTTCCAACTCGCCACGCCGCCAGTCAGCCTGCAGAACCTGCCCGAGCCATGGACCCTGGACATCGAGTACGACGATCCATCCGTCGCTGATCAGCGCATCATCTTCAGCCCCGCTGCAAGTGGACACGGCATCGGGGCCGTACAGATCGACCAGGGAGGCGAACGGCCCCACTCGCCCTACGCCATCCATTTCCAGTTCGCTCCAACCATCGCGGCATCCCGGTTCGAGCTGGCACTGCGAATGCCCCGCTCCACCAGCGGAACCGTGGTACTGCAACCCGGCCGGGACACGGAACCCATGGTGGCAACGTTCGAGCTCCCATCCGGTCCTGCTCCAGGAGCTGCACCCGGCTCGTGGCCGGCCGATGCCGCCGGTGACTCCCTGCGTATCGTCAGTTGGAACGTCCTGTACGGAAACCTCCTCCACGAACGTGAACGGGCCGGACGCATCCTCGCAGCACTCGATCCGGACGTCCTCCTGTTGCAGGAACTCGAGGACCAACAGGACCCCGGCGACGTTGCCGACATGCTCAACACCTTCCTCGGAGATGAACCCCTGCCCTGGAACGTCGTGGCATCCCCCACCGGCAGCGGACTGCGATCCATGGCCGCTGCCCGCGGAGGGGTCCATCTTCCCGAAGCCGGCACGATCACACGACTTGATGATCCACAGCGCTTCCTCCGGGCTGCCCTGTTGGGGGTACCGACGAAGAAACACGGCACGCTCATCGTGGCATCCGTGCACCTTCGATGCTGCGGAGGGCCCGGTGATGACGCCGACCTCCAGCGCATGGCGGAGGCCCTCACTCTCGGGCATGCCATTGACGGCATCGTGAACGAGATGGAAGCGCGAAATCGTGCACTGCACCAGTCGCTCGGCGAGCCCATGCCGACGGGATCCGGAATCGGCGTGGCCGGGATGATCATCGGCGGCGACCTGAATCTCGTTGGAAGCGGAGCGCCGCTGACCATCCTGTCCCGTGACCGTGCCGGATTCGGTGACGGGAGCGGGCCCATCAACCTCGTTGTCGCCGACCCCCTGCACCTGGACGGCAGCTCCAACGCGACATGGAGTGACAAGGAGAAGTCCTTCACGCCCGGCCGGCTGGACTACCTGCTCTACAGCCCGTCGTCGCTGGCTTCGACGAACGCCTTCATCCTGGACACGACACGGCTTGCCCCCGGGGACCTCGATCAACGCTCGCTCTCGCCCGAGGACTCTCCAACGGTCTCGGATCATGCGCCGCTGGTGCTGGATGTCGTCTTGCGGAACCGGTGATCGCCATGATGCCTGCACAGGCCCTTGACCTCGTCGACATCACCTCCTGCACCCATTTGCAGATAGACTTCGGAGCCAGTCGTGACGTGCACTGATCACACACATTGAAATTGAACCAGTAAGCAAGGCCAAGACATGATCCACAAGATCGCCATCCTGTTCCTGAGCTGCATGCCCGGACTGCTCTTCGGATGCGAAGAATCTGAAACCGATCGAACGGTACCCACCACGCCGAGAAGTTCGGCCGGTGAATACGAGAAGTACGAAGGCCCCATCAAGTCGATCACGCCTCAGGAACATCCCTATCGCGTGAAGCGTGACCAGATGGGTTCACGCGATCTGGAAACAGGCATCTACCAACTTGATGACGAGGGGATTCCCCTGCTCCTGATCGGCAAGAAACACCCCGTCTACCATCCGGTGTTTCTCGCCCAGTACGCCATCAACAGTCTGGAGATGTACCAGACGACGGGAGATGAGGACTACCTCGACCTGGCCCGCCGCATCGGAGACAAACTTCCCGAAATCGCGCTCAAGCAGAATGGAAGGATGTGGTTCCCATACACCTTCAACTTCGATCTGCATGGGTACGACGACCAGACCATGAAGGCCCCGTGGTATTCAGCCATGGCTCAGGGACAGATCCTCACGCTGTACGCCGCACTTCATGAAATCGAGCCTCGCGAGGAATACGTGGAACTCAGCGATCGGATCTTCCGGACGCTGCTTCCGGAGTCAGACCTGGAGGCCGAGCCATGGTGCACCTGCGTCAGCGAGGACGGCCTCCTCTGGCTGGAGGAATACCCCATGGATCCTCCCAACAACACGCTCAATGGGATGCTCTTCGCGATTTACGGCATCTATGATTACCACCAACTCACTGGATCCATGGAGGCCGAGGACGTTCTCCGAGGATCCATTGCGACGATCAAGAAGAAGATCCCGGACTTTCGAATCGAGGACGGATACAGCCATTACTGCCTGAGTCACCCCCTGATCCAGGACAAGGGCTACCACAAGATCCACACCAGGCAGCTCGAGTTCCTTGCAAGCATCACCGGTGACCCCGAGTTCATTGAAATGGCCGACAGATTCAGGGCTGATGGCATGGTCGCTGACGAACACGAGGATTGATGTGCCCGGGCGACCGGTCAGGACCAGAGCCGCTCGATCCAGGGCCAGAGCATCTTGATCGCTCCGGCGGCCAGGACGATGATGAAGACGACCCGGATCCACTTGATCGGCAGCACGTGGGTCAACCTCGCCCCCATCCAGGCGCCGACGATCGCGGTGGGAAAGATCCAGATCGCAATCTGAAGGGCCTCACCGAGTTGCAACGCTTCTCCAGAAGCACTGTCACTGAGGGTGTGCAGGGTGGCATCCTTGACGACCGCACCGATCACGGACGTGAAGCACATCAGCCCCGCCGAAATGGCAATGGCATGCGGCAGCGTCAGTCGACAGATGTGCTGGGACAGGGGGACGGTGATCAAGCCGCCACCGATACCCAGCAGACCCGCCCCGAATCCGGCCGTCGTACCGACGGCCGCACCGCGTGCAACGGAGATTTTCACTTCGTCATGTGTCGTTTCCCGCTTTCGCCCGGTCAACTTCAGGATGTTCACCACGATCACGTAGACGAGGAACAGGCCGAAAATCAGCATCATCCAGTCGTCGGGAATGCGGTTGCTCGAGAGGACCCCCACGATGATCCCGAACACCCCGAATGGGATGATGTACTTGAGCAGGCCACGGGGCAACTCGCCCTGCTTGAAGTGCCGGATGGCCGCAGGCACCGCAACGAACACGACCACGTTCATCGAGGCCGCCTGGGCGAGGTGAATGTCCTTGCCAAAGAGGATGCTGAGAACGGGAATGGTGATCACGCCACCACCGATCCCGATCAACCCCCCGAGAGAGCCCGCGCAGATGCCCAGAAGAAGCAGGGCGAAGATCTCCCAGATCGGTAGCATGGCGAAGAGTGTATCGAATCGACTGTGTCCCACCGACGCTGGACTTGAAATGAAATTTGCCACATTGCGTGCCGATGCTCTGCTCCTGCTGGCCGCGATCATCTGGGGTGCGGGATTCGTTGCGCAGAAGGCCGGGATGGAGTTCATCGGGCCCTACGCCTACACCGGCATCCGGTTCCTGATCGCGACCATTGCCCTGTTGCCGTTGCTGCTGATCAGGCCACGGAACACGGAGGCGGTGCAGGATGGATCGCCCTCGAAGGCGCTGCTGCTGGGGGGAGGCCTCGCGGGACTGGCCATTGCCGCGGGCGGCCTGCTGCAGCAGGTTGGTATTGATTCCACGACCGCCAGCAATGCCGGGTTCATCACGAGCCTCTACGTCGTCCTGGTCCCGGTCATGGGCCTGGCAGTGGGCTATCGAATTCTGCCTCGCACCTGGCTCGGCATCCTGCTGGCCACGGCCGGCCTGTACCTGCTGAGCATCCATGACCTGTCGAAGACGTCCATCGGTGATCTCCTGGTGCTGCTGGGCACGGCCGCCTGGGCCTTCCAGGTGCTCGTCATCGGCTGGGCCACCAAGAAAACGGACCCGATCCGCCTGGCCATCGTCCAGACCGGGATCGCCGCCGTCATCTGCATGGTGGCGGCACTGCTCACGGAGGGCTTTGCGATGGAGTCGATCTGGGCCGCCCGCTGGTACCTCCTCTACAGTGCCGTGATGGCGACATCCGTCGCCTTCACCTTCCAGATCATCGGCCAACGGAACGCACCCCCCGCCCACGCAGCGATGCTGCTGAGCCTGGAGGCCGTCTTCGCAGCCGTCGCGGGTTACCTGCTCCTTGCAGAGCACCTGACGAACATCCAATTCGTCGGTTGTGGACTGATGCTCATCGCCGTACTGGTGTGCCAGGCCCACCGGGGAGACCGACGATCGTTCCTGTCCGGCGATTCGACTCCGGTATCCTGACACATGGACGGGATCTCAACATGACCGAGGATCGCATCACCAAGGAACTGGCCCGCTTCGACGTCGATCCGCAGCGAGGATTCCTGCCGCCCGAGGATCCACTGGCACGCCTGCCCGGCCCATGGAAGGAATGGGAACGGCTGGGATTCGAACTGCCAGAATTGATCTCCATCCACAGGGCACGAGAGGCGATCGGCGCTCTGCCGAACCTGGATGCTTCGGGCCTTGCATCGGAGCCGGAACTCCGGCGTGCCATGCTGCTGCTGTCGGTCTTCGGCAACGCCTTCGTGTTCAGCCGCCCCGAGACCGCCACCCGGCTCCCGGCCGGCCTGTGCCTTCCCTGGAATGACGTGGCCACCCGCCTCGACCGGCCGATGATCATCTCCCATGCGTCGATCGTGCTCCACAACTGGCAACGCATCGATGCGGCCGGCCCGATCGCCGCCGAGAACCTCAGGACGCTCCTTTGCTTTCGAGGCGGCCCCGACGAAGAGTGGTTCTACCTCCTGACGGCCGAGATCGAGTCCACCGGCGCGGTGGCACTGCCGGCCCTGGCCAGGCTCCGCATGCAGGCTCAGACCCCGGATCACGAACACGTTGGCCGGGACCTGGAGACGATCGCATCCACGATCGATGCGATGACCACGGTACTGGTCCGCATGGAGGAACGGTGCCGTCACGAGATCTTCTATCACCGGATACGCCCGTTTCTCAGTGGCTGGCCGGAACCGGGCATCGTGTACGAAGGGCTCGAACATGACCCGATTTCCCTGCATGGAGGCAGCGCCGCCCAGTCCTCGCTGCTGAATGCACTGGACGCGGGCCTCGACGTACCCCATGACCACCCACGCACCCGCCCATTCCTGCAGGCGATGCGTCACTACATGCCTCCACGGCATCGAGCGTTTCTCCAGTGGCTGGAGAAGGGGCCATCTCTTCGAGACATCGTTGAACATGACGGTGGCCTCGCGTCCCGGTATGACGCCTGCATCGAGCACCTGGTTCGATTTCGAAGGACCCACCAGGAAATCACCTTGCGATACATCACGAACCAGGCCCCCACCCTGTCCCAGGCCAAGGGCACCGGTGGCACCGAGTACGCCGACTTCCTGCGACGCACCCGCATCGAGACGAGCGATCGTCGGCTGCACTAGGATGCAGGCATGCATCGTGTCCTCGCCATCCTGACGCTGCTGACACTCGGAACCGGCGCCGCCGCCGAGTTCACGCTGCACCCACAGGAAGATGGTCGCACCCTTCTCCAGGAAGACGGACGCCCGGTCCTCATCTACAACCACGGTGACCAGCTCGCCGATGGCGCCGCACCGGATCGAACGCGCTCCTGCTACGTTCACCCGCTGTACGGACTCCACGGGGAAATCCTGACCGACGACTTCCCCGCCGATCACCTGCACCATCGCGGCGTCTCGATGATGTGGCCACGGATGAAGGTAGGCGATCGGCCAGTCGATCACTGGCACATCGACGGAATCCGCACGCTCAACGAACGCGTGACCCTGGAGCACGAAGACGACAACGCCATCCTCGTCGCCCGGAACACCTGGACACTCGACAATGGCACGGTGGCGGCACGAGAAACGACACGATGGAAGGTGCACCCGACCACGAACTGGGGGCGGACCATCGACGTGTCTGCGACCATCACCGCCGGAGCTGAACCAATTACCCTCCAGGGTGCCGCACCACCCAAGGGCTACGGTGGACACATGATCCGGTTCGCCCCGCGATCCGGCGAAGTCATCACCACCGACCGAGGCGTCATCGACGGGGATCGTGATCGATTTCCGTTCCGTTGGGCGGACTACTCGGCCACCTTCGAGGACGCCCATGCGGCCTCGGGAATCACGATGATGCCGGACCCCGCCGGCGAGGACTACCCGCCGTCCTGGCAACTGCGCCACTACGGCATCCTCGGCATCTCCTGGCCCGGACTCGGCCGACACGTCATCGAGCCAGGCGAATCGATCACGCTCTCCTACCGGTTGTGGATCCACCGGGGGGATGCGAACGTCGGCGACGCAGCCGGTGCATGGTCCTCCTGGATGGCGGCCATGGATCGAGCCACCCCGACCAGCGAACGCGTCGATGCGCTCGATGCCGGGGATTGGACCACGGTGGGCACGGCGAACTACGAGATCCAGGACGGGTTGCTCCATGGCTGGGGCAACGAGCCGCGCAACTCGTTCTTCGCAGGGCCCACCCTGGCCGACTTCGAACTGGAATTGGAGTTCAAGCCGAAACCGGGAAGCAATTCAGGCATCCAGGTTCGCAGCGCGGTGACGGAGGACGGCCTTGCCGTGCGCGGCTACCAGGTCGAGATCGACACGACGGACCGCGCCTGGACCGGGGGACTCTACGACGAACTTCGCCGTGGATGGCTGGAACCGCTGGACAACGACCCGGTCGCCCGGTCCGCCCTGATGCCGGATCGGTGGAATCACATGCGGATCATCATGGAAGGGCCGCATGTCCGGACCTGGGTCAACGGCATTCCCTGTGTCGATGCGTACGACGCAACGGACCTGGAGGGCATCCTCGCGTTCCAGGTGCATGGCGGATCCTGCGACATGCAATGGAGAAACGTCGCCCTCACTCCACTGGGTCGCCACGCCTGGCGCCCGCTGCTCGATGGCACGACGATGAAGGGCTGGACACCATCCGGAGGCGGCACGTGGACCATCGAGGACGGAATCCTGGTGGGCCGCCAACAAGCCGACGATCCGGAGCACGGCCATCTCGTCTACGAGCAGGCACTCGACGACTTCACCCTGAAACTCGAATTCATGTCCCCGAGCGGCAACAGCGGGGCGTACTTTCGCGTCGATCGCGGCGGACGATCGGGCGTCCTCGGCTTCCAGGCCGAGATCGACGGACGATCCGGCAAGACCGGTGGCTTGTACGAAACCGGGGGGCGACAGTGGATGGTCCCCACCAAGGCCGAGGAGGAATCCTTCGTCGATGCCTATCGCCCCGACCAGTGGAACACAATGACCATCACCGCCGATGGACCTCGCATCGTCGTGCATGTCAACGGAACCAAGACCGCCGACCTGCTCGACACGCAGGGGCGACGAAGCGGGCTGCTCGCCCTGCAGTTGCACGGCAACGAGGACATGGAAGTCCAGTTCCGTTCGATCGAGCTGCTGGTTCCCGAACCCGGCACGGTCCAGGCCGATGGCACCCCGGCCTCGGCCGGGGGCTGACTCAGCCTTCCTCCTCGCGGAGCACGTTGACGATCTCGCGGATCTGCTTCGTGATTCGCATCTTCGCGTGCCGAATCGCCTCCACGGACATCCCGGTTTCATCGGCCACCGCTTCGACCGCGGTCCCACGCATGCCATAGAGTTCAAAGGCCTTCCAGGTGCGATCCTCGACCTGCAACCGCACCTTGTCCATGGCCCTGTTGAGCAGTTGCTCGGTCCACTGGCGATCCCAGATCGCATCGGTGGACTGGTCAAGAGCCGGTGGCTCCCACTCGGGGTCGATGTTCCGGTCGGGCCGGCGGCGGCGGTAACGCGACCGGATGGCGTTGAGCGTCACCCGCTTGAGGTAGCCGCGAAAACGACCCTTCGCCGGATCGTAGGTGAAGTCCGCCGACACTCGGAAGAAACCCATGAGCACGTCCTGGAGCACGTCATCGGCATCCTGGGATCGAAGCCCGGCATTTCTCGCGAAGCCCGCGATCACCCGGGAGTACTTCTCGGTGAACTCGTTCCAGCCCACCTCTCGATCGAGGGTGCCGTCCGAACGAAGACGCATGAAGATGCTTGCCCGGGTCGCGTACATCGCGTCTTCCCGTGACGCATCCACGTTGCCGGATGGAGCCTCGGCCGGGGACTCGGTTTCCTCCAGATTCGGTTCCGGTTTCGCATCAGATGCCAGCCGGACCAGCATGCTCCAGGGTCCCATGACCACCAGGTCACGGTTGGCGAGGCGTTCCTGGCCCCCCGCCTCAAGGCGAACCCGGTTCACGAAGACGCCCCCCCCGCTCTCCATGTCGGTGACGAAGACGCCATCGGCGTCCCTGCCGAACTCGGCATGCACTCTCGAGATGCTGGGGTCGTTCAGGACCACATCGCAGTCGCTGGAGCGACCCGCCGTTCGCTGCTTCTGCAGGTCCAGTTCGATCACGTCCATGGCGGGGCCACCAACGACGACCAGGGCCAGTTCGGGAGCCGAAGGGGGTTTCTGCATGTCCAACCTTGTACCAGATGCAGGCCATCGACGCGATGTACCATGGTGGGATGGAATCCAAGTGGGACATCAGATTCCTCGAGTTGGCCGACTGCATCGCCACCTGGAGCAAGGATCCGAGCCGTGGCGTCGGCTGCGTCATCGTCTCCCGGGAGAACAGGATCTGCAGCACCGGTTTCAACGGCCTCCCCAGTGGCGTCGAGGATCTGCCCGAGCGATTGACCCGCCCTGAGAAGTACGACCTGATCTGCCACGCCGAACTCAATGCGATCATCCACTGCGCCCGTCATGGGGTCTCCCCGACGGGATCCACGCTCTATTCGACCTTCTTCCCATGCATCCAGTGCACCCTCGCCATCATCCAGGCCGGGATCAGTCGAGTCGTCGCCTGGGAAGGCGCCGGGGGCGATGAACACTGGTTCGACAGCATCGAGAAATCCCGGACCATGCTCACGGAAGCGGGGATCGAATTTCTCATGCTGCCCAGACGACAACCGGTTCCGAACGACTGAGCAGAACGCCAGACTGCTCCGCTCCCATGATTCACATGTGCCGG